>OGOV01001804.1_pt1 | contig 17686 bp, 8 predicted proteins | sample 1552711 | NCBI WGS metagenome assembly OGOV01 (sample SAMEA2580216, study PRJEB22360) | human gut metagenome | biome: human gut; feature: human-associated habitat; material: faeces | place: Denmark | collected 2008/2010 | reverse complement strand
GAATAAAGTCCTTGTTTTAATGTTTCTTCTTTTACCTTGGAAATGGAGTTGGTTACTTTTGTGCGCAACTGTTTGCCGCCATATCCGGTTACAACAACTTCTTGGAGCATTTCTGAGTCTTCTTTCAATGCTATTTTAAAAGTAGACTTTCCCTTTACGCTTAAAGTTTGTGTCTGATAACCGACAAATGATACTCTGATACTGCCATCGTTGGCTACGGAAAGTGTAAAATTACCATCTAAGTCGGTAACTGTACCATTCGTGGTGCCTGTTTCTACAATACTGGCGCCAATAACCGCTTCACCTGTGGCGTCTGTGACCACACCCGTGATTGTTTTCTTTTGTGCCATGGCTCCTATGGAGCATAACAGGCAAAAAAGCATGAATAAGGTTTTCTTCATAGATTTGTTTTTAAAGTTACTGTTTGAAGTTCTACCAGAACTATTCCGTGTCCATAAAGGGAAAATAGATTGTATTTTATTTTATTTAAGAAGGAATTTTAAAAGGATTTTTCTACTGAATTTCTACTGTTATGCTACTTTGAGGCGGAAAAAGATAAAAGATATCCCTTTTTATATACTTTTATTTAGCTTATTTATCCGTAAATATTGACCGTTTTGTACTTTTTGTGTCGTATATCAAAAAATAATTTTATAATTAAAGTTGATTTAATAAAAAATATCCTATATTTGCGATGTGATATAATCTTAATTTAAAAATGTAGTTCTGGTAGAACTTATCCTATAAAGGAAATCTCTTTATTTTGTTAAATGAATTTTATTTCAGCCTTTGGAGATGAAATAAATTATTTGGAGAAGTATCCTTGTGCAGATAGTACAGGGAGTGGTTTGTTTATGGGCACATGGGGACATTTATTCTTTTCATAGTCGATGGTTATACATATATTTATATGGATATGTATGGACTTTGAAATGGCAAGTATAACTAAGGTAGCTGAAAATGTATCTGATAACGAAGAAGCGGAGGTGATATGAACATAGAAGACCATCGTTTAAAAAGGTCAGATGATCTTCTTGAGTGATGAGGCATTAATAAAGTTCTTTATGTACCAACTCTTCAAACAGCAATGCATATTTTGCGACGACTGCTTCGGCGTATTTCTTCCCTTTTCCGGCACTTGCTTTTTTAGGATTGCCTATACCGGTATCTTGCGAAACTTTTTGCCAGTTCCTCGGAATCCATGCCACTTTTTCATTCAGCATTTGCGAAGCGAACTTCTTATAATTTCCATCTCCGGCTTCATCCAGGTTTACCAATTCCGGATGATAATGCATCATAACAGAAGTTTCCAATTCATCTGCATGGTCACCCGGTTCATCAAAGTACTCTTTAGCAGGGACAAAGGCAAACCATTCGCTGCTGGCTATCAGGAAGTCGGGATAGTCCAGTGACAAGTCACGTATCATACTTTTGAATGTATTGCCGCCATGTCCGTTGATAATGACCATTTTGCGGTATCCCTGGGCGTATAGAGAGGCAACTAGGTCGTTTAAAATCGCTTTTTGCGTTTCATAGCGATAATGGATGCAGAAATCCAGCTCGCGTTGTCCCGGATTCTGTGAACCGGCAATGACGTAAGGCATGACCATGCAACGAATACCGTAATGTGTTTTTGCCAGTTTTGCAGCATCTAGTGCGATGTCGTGGCTCAGAATACAGTCTGTCAGATAAGGCAGGTGCAGATTATGCGGTTCGGTAGCCCCCCAAGGGAGGAGGACCAAATCATATTTCAATGGTTTTACCTTGCCGTAACAGGTTACGGCAAGGTCTAGTTCTTTATCCATTATTTATAAGAATTTTTAAAGATATGCAGGATTTCTTCGTCTGTAATCGGGCGTGGGTCGAGAGTGAACAGTCCTCCCATCGTATCTCTTGCATTTTGCAGGAATTTGGGGAAATCTTCGGATTGGATACCAAATTCGCTCAGTTTGATAGAATGTACTTTACATTCTTTTTGCAGTGTAATCAATGCATCAATGAAATCGGACGGACGGTTGCTCTTTTTCTGGGTCATTATTTCAGCCATTTTCATGTAACGTTTTGTACAGTCATGCCGGAAAGTTTCGAAGTATGCCTCAGACAAGGCAATGAGTCCTGCTCCATGAGGAAGTTGTGGATAATAAGCACTCATGGCATGTTCTAATGAATGTTCGGAAGTGCAGCTTGAAGTGGCTTCCACCATGCCTGCCAAGGTGCTGGCCCAAGCAATTTTGGCACGCGCTTTCAAATTCTTTCCGTCGGCTACGGCTACTGGCAGATATTTGTAGATCAGACGGATGGCTTCTAAGGCGTAAAGATCACTGATGGGTGTTGCACAATTGGCGATAAAACCCTCTGCGGCATGGAAGAATGCATCGAACCCTTGATAGGCGGTGAGGTGCGGAGGAATGGAAACCATCAGTTCCGGGTCTACAATAGATAAGGTAGGGAAGGTCAGCTGGCAACCGAAGCCTATCTTTTCTTGAGCCGTTTCGTGGGTAATCACTGTCCATGGATCCATTTCTGTTCCGGTTCCGGCGGTAGTAGGGATGGCGATAATGGGAAGTGCTTTGGTAACAGGACGTCCTTTGCCACTACCCCCTGATACATAATCCCAGTAGTCACCGTCGTTGCAGGCCATAACAGCTATACTTTTGGCTGAGTCGATGGAACTTCCGCCTCCCAGTCCTACTACAAAGTCGCACTTTTCCTCCCGGCAGATGGCGGCTGCTTCCATGACGTGTTCTTTGATGGGGTTGGGAAGGATTTTATCGTAAACCAGTGTTTCTACATTATTCAGTCTTAATTGGGCAAGTACTCTCTCCAAGTATCCATATTTCCGCATGGAAGTTCCGGATGAGATGACGACCAGTGCCTTTTTTCCCGGTAATTTTTCACTGGATAATTTCTTGATTTCTCCGCAACCAAATACTAATTTGGTAGGGATGTATAAACTAAATACAGGATTTGCTTTCATGTTCTTTCGTATTTAAAGTTTCACTGGTAACAAATGTAGGAAAATAATAGTTTGCTTGTTTAAGTAATTTGTTAAATTTTACATACTGCCGGATTGTATTCGTTTTCTTTAATTCAGTTTGAGATAGATACGTTTTTTCGATTATACTCGAAAAAAGAAATAAACAGTGCTTTTTTTTCGATTATACTCGAAAAAAACTATCTTTGTGGGAAAAGATTCGAGTATGGACGATAAATGGAACGCTTTAGAAAAGTATAACCTTTGGGGTGGAAATACGTATCAATTGGGACTGGAACGGAAATCTTATACCGACAAGATTGGCAATTTTGTGGGGAATAACTTGGTGAAGGTACTTATAGGACAACGTCGTTCGGGCAAAAGTTATATTCTCAGGCAAATTGCTTCAAGTCTTGTCTCGGAACGAGGAGTAAATCCGGCTAATATCCTATATATAAATAAGGAGTATCTGGAATTTGATTTTATTGATGATTATAAAGCATTGGAAAGTCTGTATCGTTTTTATCGGGAAAAGCTTAAACCGCAAGGAAAAGTATATTTGTTTTTCGATGAAATTCAAAATGTGGATGGCTGGGAAAGGTTTGTAAACTCCCATTCGCAAGACTTTGTCGAAGAGAGTGAATTGTTTATCAGTGGTTCTAACTCTAAAATGCTTTCCAGTGAACTTGCCACTCTTTTGTCGGGACGTTATGTAGAATTTCATATATTCCCCTATAGTTATGCTGAATATTTACAGTTGATGCAGCAACCTGCCGGTCGGGCTTCTTATTTGGCCTATTTACAGAAAGGCGGTTTGCCCGAATTGTACTACCTGCCCACTGTCGAGTCAGAAAAACAGTACGTCGCTTCTGTGAAAGATACGATTTTGTTGCGTGATATAGTGAAGCGTAAACCCGTTCGTGATGTAAGGTTATTGGATGATATTTTTATTTATTTGGTGAATAATGCGTCCAATCTGTTTTCCGTTCAGCATATTGTTAATTTCTTTAAATCCAAGAACCGGAAGGTGAGTTATGATACCTTATCTAATTATCTAGGTTATATAGAAGAAGCTTTTCTTGCTTATAAAACAGAACGTTACAATATAAAAGGAAAGGATGTGGTGGCAGGTAATTGCAAGTATTATCTGAATGACTTGTCCTTTAAGAATTTTCTTTATCCGGGCTTTGCTTATGGAGTCGGGTATTTGTTGGAGAATGCAGTATATTTGGAACTTCGTCGTTTAGGCTATATTGTATATACAGGTTCTTTTCGGGATAAAGAAGTTGATTTTGTTGCTATGAAGGACGATAGAGTGATTTATCTCCAAGCAACTTACATGTTGGAAACGGCACAAACCATGGAACGGGAATATGCTCCTTTGCTGACGATAGGTGATAATTATGAAAAATATGTCGTTTCCATGGATGAGGTACAATTCCCTTCCAATGAAGGGGTCAGGCATATACAGGCTTGGAATTTAAAGGAAATATTGTAGGAAATCAGTTTCTCTTTTTAATATACAGTTTTTGGTAAGAGTTGTCAAAACTCTGATGATATTGTCTGTAGTCTATTATCCAATGTTGCTCACCGCTCCCCCGGATATGTAGAGCAGGAATAGCACCGAAGAGGAGAGTATAGTGGATATTATTTGCTTATGTGCAGTTGGCGCAAACATACGATTGGCATATCAGTCTGTATATCAGTATTCCGCTTATCTTTGCAGTCGCTATCGGGCTGAGTCTGCTTTCTTATTACTATTTTGAGAAACCGGCCAACCGCTGGGTAAAACGAATTTTAAATAAACAATAATAACTAGTTCATGGAAAAACAATTATCAGAAAAACTGCCACGCGTTGAGGTGGTGGATGCTTTACGGGGATTTGCAGTCATGGCAATTCTTTTAGTGCATAGTTTGGAGCATTTCATCTTTCCGGTTTATCCGGTAGACCAGCCTGCATGGTTGAATATACTGAATGACGGGGTATTCAATGTTACATTTACTTTATTGGCTGGAAAATCGTATGCCATTTTTGCTTTGCTGTTTGGATTTACATTTTATATTCAGTCGGCTAACCAACAGCGTAAAGGAAAAGATTTTGGTTATCGTTTTCTGTGGCGTTTGCTGTTATTGGTAGCTTTTGCTACGCTGAATGCAGCTTTTTTTCCGGCAGGAGATGTGTTGTTGCTGTTCTCGGTAGTGGGAATCGTATTGTTCGTGGTGCGCAAGTGGAGTGACTGTGCCATACTAGTTACGGCTATTTTGTTTCTATTGCAGCCCGTTGAGTGGTATCATTATATAGTAGGTCTGTTTGATCCTTCTCATACTTTGCCCGATTGGGGAGTGGGCGCGATGTATAAAGAAGTGGCGGAATATACCAAAGAGGGGAATTTGTGGGAGTTTTTGGGTAAGAATATGACCTTTGGTCAGAAAGCCAGTCTATATTGGGCTCTGGGAGCAGGGCGTTTTTGGCAGACTGCCGGCTTGTTCTTGATGGGGTTGTATATCGGACGCAAACAATTGTTTGTAACTTCCGAAAAACATACTCGTTTTTGGGTGAAGGCTCTTATCATTTCCGCTATCTCTTTTGCTCCGCTTTTCCAACTGAAAGAGTTGATTATGGCTAGTGACAGTGAACTCATTCGCCAGACTGCCGGAACTGCTTTTGATATGTGGCAAAAGTTCGCTTTTACATTTGTACTGGTTGCTTCTTTTGTATTGCTTTATCAACGGGATAGGTTTAAGAATTTTGTATCAAATCTTCGTTATTATGGTAGGATGAGTCTGACCAATTATATCACCCAATCTATTGCCGGAGCTATTATTTATTTCCCTTTCGGACTTTATCTGGCTCCGTACTGTGGATATACGTTGAGTTTGCTGGTTGGTTTTGTACTCTTTTTGTTGCAAGTACAGTTCTGCAAATGGTGGTTGAAAGGACATAAGCAGGGACCGTTAGAGAGTCTTTGGCATAAATGGACCTGGATGTATTCCAAAAAATAAGGAACTTTGGGCAGGAGTTGCATATGCTATACGGAAGAGAGGAAAAGGCAAATTACCTTTTGCCTTCTCCTCTCTTCCGTATAGGGACTGATTCTTGTTTCCCAAGTTTCCCGAATATCATAAAAAGGATATCAGTTCAGGATTATAATCAATTGTTTTTGCCTTCTATCTGAATTTGAATTGCTTGTCCTGTACGTTGCAGACATTCTATAAAAATAGAAAGATGATTGGTCTTTTGCATCAACTCACATATAATTCCCTTTTCTTCTGTGCACCAGGGTTCATAAGCACGTGGGAAAGTTTCACGTTGTTTATGGATATAAGGTGGAAGGACTGTTTTCTGAATGCCTAACTCTTGGACTTTTTGTTTTATACGGCAAATATCTTCTTCTGTACAATCATTAAAAGATTCTTTTGTAAAGAACCCCGGATATTTTTGGTCAATGTCAAGATTGATTGTAGGCTTAGATAGGGATTGAAAGGTTTTTTCTCTGCTTTCTAGTTCCTTTATCAGATTGTTGATGTACTCATCGGCTTGAACAGATGATACAACTATGGAACATTCGTGGCGGGAGTATTCTTTATGGCGGTTGGCAGATAACCAGTTGAAAGAACCCTCTATAAGTGTATGGTTATCAATGGCCAATGATTTATTGTGGATACCTTTTACTTCAATGAGGGTTGCGCCATTTTCTATTAATATGTTCCGTCCCTCTTCGGCACGGCTGAGCAACTGATTAGTTTTCGTATCATAATCTAGAGACGAATCGGTGTAGACTGTGACATCCACTCCTCGTTGTACCGTGTGGCGTATCAGCGGAACCAACTGGTCGTTTTCTATGGCGTGGATAGATATGAATGGAGATACAATCAGCAGACGGTGTCTTGCTTTTTCAAAAGCTTGGTGCAGAACCTGGATATGCTCTTCTGTGGTGGACAGACGAAGGGTGGGGTGGTAGGTGCACAGCGGAACTTCCTGTTGGTAAATAAAGTTGTTGGAAATCTCGTTGGATGGATCATCGAAAAGCCATTTAGCCATATTTCCTACCGGGGTGTTTTCTTCCGGATGGAAAATATTCATGTTGCCAAAAACAATGAAATGATGCTGAGCGCGCGATATCGCTACATTGAGCATATTGTATTTTCCATCACGCTCCATAAAAAGAGAATGGTCTTCGGGAGAGTTGACTGTTGAAAAAAGAACAATCGGACATTGGGCACCTTGCAGGGAATGTACGGTGCCGATGATCATATCTTTATATTTCTCATTTCCTGATATTTTTTGTATTTGATGCCGTATTTCGGCCTCTTGGGCTTTAAAAGGAGTTACTACGGCTACAATTTCATGAATAGGCTTTTTATAGGTCTTTTCCAGATTATCTTTTTCCAGTTCCAGCCAACAGACAATGGCTTCCGCTTCAGCCCGGTTGAGGCGACTTCCTGTTTTTCCAGGGCTGCTGTAACTGTTGATGTGTACATATCCTTTGGAAGGGAGGGACTTGTATTTTACTTCGTTACCTTTTTTAGGAAGTAACCTGCCGTGGTAAACATAATCATTGCAATAAGCAATAATGGAATCTACGCATCGTCTGTGTTCGGTCAGAAAGGCTCCTTTTTCACCTTTTACTGTAAAATTACAGCTTTTACGTGCCAGTTTCATTATACTTCCGGAAGAAGAAAGGAAACCATTGTTTTCTAAAAAACGGTATTTTTCCGAGGACTGGTTGGAAACAATGCCCAGATTCTTTAAATTAATGAATGAATATTCATCAGAAATGGACCATACAGGCTCTATTTGTTGAATATCACCTACTAAAATCGCTTGCTTGGCCAAACTGAAGGAGGGAACGGCAAGTTCGGGTGAAACTTGTCCGGATTCATCTACAATCAACAGATCTATTCCATTGTATAAAGGAATATCCCATTTTCCGTTCTCCGCATAGGTCATATACTTGGGTAGAGAATGGAAAGTAGAGATGAAAACAGGCATTACGCAAGCCAAACGTTTTAATCTTTGGGTATAGGCTTCTTGTGTGCGCTGCTTACCTTCATCGCACTTGCTTAACCGGTGAATAAACTCGGCTTCCCGATAATGTATGGCATACCAGAACATTTGATACCGATAGCTGATATCCAGCCTTACTGCCATGTCTTCTGTATAAGGTAAGTTGCCATACTCAGGGTTGGAACTTATTTTTTCGTAACGTTCTTTGAATTCTTCTGTCAAAGTCCACTGTTCTATTACTTTGTCGTAGGAGGGTAATGGCTCATGGAATTTGCGGATAAACTTCTGTAATATATTGTTTTCCTTCCGGTTTCCGTATTCTGTTGTTTCGGCAGCTTGGATACAGAGAATAATCTTTTTTTGGAGGGCTTGCATTTCTTTACGGAGAAATTGCCGGCATTTTGTTTCGTCTTGATAGTTTTTCTTGAAAAAGTTATTGAAGCATTGCAGATAGAATTGTTTGTACTCTTCTTGACGTTCAGGTGTATCGTATGCTGCCGGAAATCCATCCCCTTTGGGGTTGAACATCATTTTGTACTGTTGTTGCAGCTCTTTTTTCCCTGACAGATATAGGCCTAATGTATCCAGTTCGGGTAGCCAGCGGTTGGACAACCGGGGATGTGTTGTGTCATTGGTTGTTTCCGCTTTGAAATCCTTCAGGATATTGGTGATCGCCTGATTATTAGCTGAACTTGCAACTATAATTTCCGGCTCTTCCGGATTGTTTAGAATGTTATGAGCAAGTCTGTTTGCAATGACAGTTTGCAGAAAAGTGGTTTTTCCTGTTCCCGGAGGACCGTTGACGACAAAAATATCAGCACATTCCGGTGTTGTGTACATTGCTAGTGTTTCGCGTTGAGATATGGACAAAGGAAAGTCGCTGCTCATTTGTGCCCAGTGTTCTTGGTTGCAATATACTTTCCGGTTAGTTGGAATAGGAAGAGCGTTAGCAGATTTTGTTTGTATTAATAAATTCAACAGGGGATGTGGAGTGGCATTGTCATCTTTTAAGAGTTTGTCATATAGTGTGATTATGGGCTGTGCCATATTGCGCTCGGAGGCTTTTATGATAATGATTTCTGGATTATCATAGTAATTCATTGTGCTGAAAGTTTTGCCGGTTGCTTTCTTGAAAAGCTGCTCGCATGCTTGCCAATAGGCCTCCCATTTTGTTTCTTCAGTGTTAAAATTGGATAGTAGTTGATCTACTTTTGAAAGAGAAGCTATAGTGCGGTCATTGGCTGCATTAGGCTCCAAAAATTTACGAATAAATATTGGGATTCTGTCTGATTCGTTCTCGCATACGGTTAGTTTGCCGTCAGGCAACATGGTGGCAGTAATCAAGAAGGGATATTCCGGTCTTTCTGATTGGGAAGTCCAGCCGTTTTCAAATTCGGGCAAAAGAATACAAGGAGCAATCATTACTTTTTGTTTTTCATTGCTGTCTTCTGCTTTCCAATCAGGGAAAATAACAGGAATACTTTTGAGAGGAATGAATTTAAGTATCTTGTCACCAATGTTTAGGGTGATTCGTGGTCCTTTGAGAGCAATAGCTTTGCGCTCTGCATCTTGAAGACAAGTTTTCCAGTATTTTAGTAAGGTCTGGTCCATTTGTTTTTACGTTTGTGTGATGGAATAATTTACAAATATAAGAAAATAGGTGAAAAGAATACGGTAATTGGGGTAACATTCCTGAATTTATGATTTTTTTACATTAAGAGGGATTGGAGATGTCGGGATAATCATAAGGATAAAAATTCATTTAAAAAAGAAATTGAGTATTAGTGTTTTTATGGTATATTTGAAGAGTGAATTTTAAAATTGGGCTTTTTGCACTATAATTTTAATCGATGAATAATACCATGAAAGAAAGATTGCTCTTCTTGATATGTTTTTTATGCATATCATTTATGTTAAAGGCGGCGGATAAGCCAGTAATTAAAATTAGTACAGAAAATGTAGACCTTATTTACCGGGTTGGTGATAATGGACGTCTATATCAAAGTTATTTGGGAAAGAGGTTGAATCATGCTACAGATATTGCCCACTTGCCGCAGGGCAGCGAAGCATATCTTACTCATGGCATGGAAGATTATTTTGAACCGGCTATTCATATAGTGCATAATGACGGCAATCCTTCTACTTTGTTAAAATATGTATCTCATACTCGGAATCAAGTGTCGCCGGGGGTAGATGAAGTAGTGATTACTATGCAGGATGATAAATATCCTGTAACTGTAAAACTTCATTATGTGGCTTACCAGAAAGAAAATCTAATAAAGACTTTCACTGAAATCAGTCATCGGGAAAAGAAACCTGTGCAGCTTCATAAGTACGCGTCTTCCATGTTGCACTTGAATCGTGCCAACTATTTCCTGACTGAATTCTCGGGAGACTGGGCCAGTGAGGCGCATGTGAAGGAACAGCCTTTGGAATTTGGCAAGAAAACGATTGATACTAAATTGGGAGCACGTGCCAATATGTTCTGCTCTCCTTTCTTCCAACTTGCATTGGATGGAAAATCAGAAGAGAACCAAGGTGAAGTGTTGGTCGGAACATTAGGATGGACAGGTAATTTCAGTTTTGTATTCGAAGTAGATAATAAGAACGAACTGCGTGTTATTTCGGGTATTAATCCGTATGCTTCGGAATATAGTCTGAAACCGAATGAAATCTTCCGTACTCCCGATTTTTATTTTACTTACAGTTTTAAAGGTAAAGGACAGGCTAGCCGTAATTTCCATGATTGGGCCCGTAAGTATCAGGTAAAGGATGGGAACCAGACTCGTATGACTTTGTTGAATAATTGGGAAGCCACCTATTTTGATTTTGATGAAGCGAAATTGGTGAAGTTGATGGATGATGCAGTAGAACTGGGTGTGGATATGTTTTTGTTGGATGATGGTTGGTTTGCCAACAAGTATCCGCGCAGTGGTGATCATCAAGGGTTAGGTGACTGGGATGAAACGGCTGACAAGCTTCCTCATGGCATTGGTTATCTGACGGAAGCCGCCAAGAAAAAAAGTATAAAGTTCGGTATCTGGATTGAACCGGAAATGGTGAATCCTAAGAGTGAGTTGTATGAAAAGCATAAAGACTGGGTGATTCATCTTCCGAACCGTGACGAGTATTATTTCCGTAATCAGTTGGTTCTGGATTTGAGTAATCCGAAAGTACAGGATTATGTGTTCGGAGTTGTGGACAATTTGATGACGAAATATCCTGATATCGCTTTCTTCAAATGGGATTGCAATAGCCCTATTACAAATATTTACTCTGTTTATTTGAAAGACAAGCAGTCACATTTATATATTGATTATGTGCGTGGCTTGTATAATGTATTGGAACGTGTGAAAGCAAAATATCCTGATCTGCCGATGATGCTTTGTTCCGGTGGCGGTGGGCGTTCGGATTATGAGGCTTTGAGCTATTTTACAGAATTCTGGCCTAGTGATAATACCGATCCTATTGAACGTTTATTTATTCAGTGGGGATTTTCACAGGTGTTCCCAGCCAAGACAATGTGCGCTCATGTTACCACATGGAATAAGAATAGCAGTGTGAAATTCCGTACGGATGTGGCTATGATGTGCAAACTCGGTTTTGATATAAAATTAGCGGATATGAGTAAGGATGATGAAACTTATTGCCGTACTGCTGTACAGAATTATAATCGTTTGAAACCGGTCGTTCTGGAAGGCGATATGTACCGTTTGGTATCTCCTTATGGCAGTAATCATACCTCTACTATGTATGTGGGCAAAGATAAGGATAAAGCAGTTGTATTTGCTTTCGATATTCATCCCCGTTATGCGGAAAAAACATTGCCGGTGCGTTTGCAGGGGCTTGATGCAGACAAAATGTATCGTGTGAAAGAAATCAACTTGATGCCTGGAGCCAATTCTTCTTTATCAGGCAATGGTGAGGTTTTCTCTGGAGAATTCTTGATGAATGTAGGATTGAATCTATTTACTACACAGCAACTCAACAGTCGTGTAATTGAAGTAGTAGCTGAATGATTAGGGATTGATTGTATATAATTTAGTGTATTGCCTTCATTATTTGTTTTTATGAATGATGAAGGCAATTTTCTTTTCTATAGATGAATGATACTTGATCGGTTTGATTATGAATCATAGAAGATGCCGTGACACATGATAGATCTTCAGGTGTCATCGTTATATATGTTACACTTGTAAGATATATAATCTTTCGGGTTTAGGTTCTATATCAGAGCAGACTGTTACTTGTTAAGAAAAAACATTCATAGCCTCCGGAGGTTGGAACAGGGGACTAACAAGTTTGTTCAAGCAGGGCTGTTGCAGGGGGGCGGGTTTTATATCTTGGGGGAGGTATATATTTATATATAGGCTCCTTCACATCCAATTTCCCTTCCGTACCAGAATATTTTTTACTCTGAAGACAGATCTGACCTTCTGAATTACATTAACCTGCGCACATCTACAATAATCAACTTTTTCTTGAACAGTCTGTTGTATCTTCGTGTCCATAAATAAAATGAAAAAGGAAAATACTGAAGTTTTAACTCTGGATCATGATAGTCCGCTTTTTACCGTTATTGGACGATGATTAACGAATGTAGCCGTACCGATAAGGAATTCCTCGTAAATAGGACGGAAACCAAAGCATATGAGATGGGTTTGTTTCTTTCGACGAAATCAAAGGCCGGTCATGATTGCGTTCCATCATGGTAATGATATTCTTTGTATATACTTTGTTTATAGATGTTGAATTGATCTCTTTATGTATGATATTTGTCTTCTTGTGTAAGATATTTTAAAAATCAAAAACAAAACGAACCGTTTTTTTTGAGAAATCTAACAAGAGATACCCACATTTGTACTATCTTTGTAATAAGTTGGCCTTTTAAGAAAACTTGGGAAAAGCATTTATTATGAATCAATATCCGGATTTTGACCAAAAGTTATATGACGATCTTCGCCGTGGTAAAGAGTATGCCTTTGCTGCTGTCTTTGACCGTTACCATCGGTTATTGTACACCATAGCCTATCGTTTTTTGAAATCGGAAGAAGAGGCGGAGGACGCAGTTCAGTATCTTTTTATGAAATTGTGGGAGCAGAGGGAAACTTTTAGTTTTGAGTCGGGTATTCGCAGTTTGTTATTTACTATCTTGAAGAATTATATACTGAATGAATTGAGGCATCGCAATCTGGTATTTGAGAAATTGTATGAAATGGCCCAACAGGTGAATGATGAGGACGAAGATGCTTTTTTAACCCGGTTTGAACATGGTGAACTCAGAAAATCCTTGCGGGTTGCCATTGACAAACTTCCTCCTCAGAAACAAAAAATCTGCTTGCTGAAAATAGAATATGGGTTATCCAATCAAGAGATTGCCGACAGGATGGGCATAACTGTTCCTACAGTGAAATCTCATTACACACAGGCTATAAAGGCGCTTCGTAATGCGATTGAATCTTTGATTATGTGGTTTCCTGTAATATGGATTTATTTAATAGACTGAAATGCACTCATACTTTTATCGGAGTAGGGTGTTATTATAAATATATGAAAAAAATAGATTATGAAGATAGATGAATCGGTGATAGATAAAGTACTTGACAACAAAGCTGCTCCTGGAGAAGCTCGGAAAGTTGCCGGTTGGTTCGTTACGGAAGAAGGGCGTAAGTATTTGTCTGGACGATTGGACCGTGAGATGGAAGAGCTTGCAGAAGAGGTGCCGGAAGATGTTAGACTTCCTTTTATTCCCGGCATGAAGATGAAACAGCGGTTTATGAGTGAGATAAAACGTGAGCGTGGAAGGAGATCGGTCGGCCGTAAGTGGATGTGGGTGGCGGCTGTATTGTTACCATTTGTTTTCTTAAGCGTTTCTTTGTTGTTTTTGGTGAACCGGACGGGGATTTTCTCTGAAACGGAATATGCTGAAATAAGTGTTCCTTATGGTGAACAGATGCGGGTAATTTTGCAGGATGGCAGTATTGTACACTTGAACTCGGATTCCCGTTTGAGGTATCCCAAGCAATTTGGATTGTTCAATCGTACGGTGGAGCTTTGGGGAGAAGGGTATTTTAATGTTGCCAGAGATGAAAACCGTCCCTTTAAGGTGGATTTGCAAGGGGTGGAAGTGAGAGTGACCGGAACCAGATTTAATGTAAAAGCATATGCTGCCGAACCCAATATTTGGGTAACTTTGGATGAAGGAGGAATTCTTTTCAGGGATCATAATGCGAAGGAGTACAGGCTTGTTCCGGGGGAGAGTGCGGAATATAATCGTCAGTCGGGGAAATGCCTGATTTCCCGCCCGGATAATATGGAGCAGATTTCGGCATGGCGTTCCAACAGCCTTAATTTTTATCTGACTCCGCTTAATGAGATTATAAAGGTGATGGAAAGGCATTATGACGTTCATTTTATTGTGAAAGATTCTACGGTACTGAAGAACAGGTTTACTTTGTCAACAGGAAAAGTAAACGCGTCGGATGTACTCTATGATTTGGAAACTGTTTCTAATATCTGTTTTACGGAGGTGGAAGACGGTCTGTTTGAAGTAGGCACCAAATAATGGAAACTATAAAGGTAAATGTGGAATAGATGTGAGTGAATACACTTGCATCTATTTTTTTTTGAGAAAACGAAAAAAAGGACTCATACCTTTTTCTGGATGATGTGTTAGCCTATATAAGAAATTCTTTTGTTTCAAACTAATACTATTGATGAAAATGAAAGCAAGAACCAAAATGAAGACATTACTGCTGTTGGGAGTCCTTTTATTTGGCTTTACTGTTTCAGCACAGTCGCAAAAAGTCTCTTTAGATTTTAAGAATGAGAGGGTGGAAAAAGTTCTGGCATCTATTAAAAGCCAGACCGGTATGAGCTTGGTTTTCAGTGACCAGTTGGTCGATGTGAATCGTAAGGTAACCATGCAACTCAAAGATGTCACACTGAAGGAGGCATTGACAAGACTTCTTTCAGGAATTAATCTTACTTTTGAAATCAGGAACAACAAAATCTATTTTATTGAGAAGAAAGCTGTCTCGCAACCCGGTTCTAGAAAGAAAAGAGTGACGGGAGTGGTGAAAGATGTAATGGGAGAACCTCTGATTGGTGCTAATGTTGTGGAAAAAGGCAGAAGTACCAATGGGGTTATCACCGACTTTAATGGGAAGTTTACGTTGGAAGTGGACGAATCTGCTTCGTTGGTTGTGAGCTATATAGGATATTTGGCACAAGATATTCCGACAAAAGGGAAAGGGGATTTTCATATTATATTGAAAGAGGATACCAATACGTTGGACGAAGTGGTCGTTACCGGATATGGAGATTTCAAGAAGGCAACTTATACTGGATCTGCTTTTGTTCTGACTACAGAAAAGCTGGAGGCTTTACCTGTTGTCTCCGTGGGGCAGATGATTGAATCGAATATACCGGGCATCAGTGTGGTTGCCGGTACTTCTTCGCAGCCCGGTGCGAAAACAACTTTACGGGTACGGGGAGTTGCTTCCATGAATGCTTCTACCGAACCTTTGTATGTATTGGACGGAGTACCTATTCCATCTTATGACTTGAGTAACTTTACCAGTATGTCCGAAGCGGGAGGAATGGGATTCATTGAAACGCTGAATCCGGCGGATATTGAGAGTATCACCGTTTTGAAAGATGCGGCATCTGCTTCATTGTATGGTGCGAAAGGTGCTAATGGAGTCGTGCTTATCACTACTAAAAAAGGAAAGGAAGGCAAGCTTCGTGTCAATATGGCGGCGAAATACGGAATCACAGATTTCGCTTATACATATCGTCCGTTAATGGGAGGCGAGGAAAGAAGGGAATTGATTCACGAAGGATTGGTTAATTTTCAACTGGATAAGGGAGTAAGCGAACAAGAGGCACAGCAGTATGCGGATGCGAATATAGACCAGTATGCCAAACGCTTGCCTCAAGGATATTCGGACTGGGAGAGTGCTTTATTTAAGACAGGTTATCAACAGGATTATAATCTGTCTGCCAGTGCTGGCAACCAAAATTCCAGTTTTATCGGTTCTTTGGGATATACTAAACAGACGGGTGTTTCCCTGAATTCAGAAATGGAGCGCTTTACGGGGCGTGTGGATGCAAGTAACAAGTATAAAAAGGTGGAATTTGGAATGAACGCTTCTTTTTCGTGGACAAAGAACGTTCATTTACCCGAAGGTAAATTTTATGGAAGTGCCATTTATGCATCAAAAGTGAATCTGACGCCTTCTACTCCCATTTACAATGAGGATGGGACCTATGCCAGCGGGTATCGTGAAAACAATGGGTATAATCCGATATTGGAGGCTGAGGTGAATGATTATTACGCTCGGACGGTACGTGCTATGGGTACGGCTAAAATAGCTTATAATGTTTGGGATAACTTGAAGGTATCCAGTGTGTTTACGGTAGATTATTCGTTGACAAAGGACTTTTTCTTTCAGTCTCCGGATGGACGTGATGGAGCAACTTATCAAGGACGGGGACGTATGCAGATGACTGACCGTATACGTTATACTTCACAGAACAATTTAACTTACTCCAAAACTTTCGGCAAGCATTCTGTCAGTGCGGTCACGGCTTTCGAGGTGATGAAGTATGATTATGAGGATTTGTATGCTGCAAAGAAAACTTACGGGCAGGATATAAACACTTCTTTAGGAAATGCGGCCGATCCGATAGATGCTGACCAGAAATTGCAGGAAGATGCATTAATGTCCTATGTGGCCAGTGTGAACTATTCTTATGATGATAAATATTATGCCAGTTTCAGTTTTCGCAGGGATGGCTCATCCCGCTTGTCTCCCGATACTCGTTGGGGTAATTTCTGGTCTTTGTCCGCTTCATGGAGACTTTCTCAGGAAAGGTTCATGCAGCCGTTGAAATCAGTATTAAGTGATTTAAAACTTCGTGCTTCCTATGGGGTGAATGGAAATCTCCCTTCTTCATATTATGGTTATCAGAGTACTTATACCACGGGGGCGTTTTATAGTGGGAAACCTTCTCTGTGGGAAAGTACATTGGGGAATGAGGAACTCACCTGGGAGAAGAATTATGCACTGAATTTGGGACTGGATATCGGCTTGTTCAGTCGTGTGAATGTTTCTTTGGATTGGTACACGCGTACAACGAAAGACCTGTTGATGAGCAAGCAATTGAATTCCATCAGCGGATTTTCTTCTCTGCTGACCAATGTGGGGCAGATGCGGAATACCGGTGTGGAACTTGAAGTTCGTTCCAATAACATCAAGACGAAAGATTTCAGCTGGATTACCGCCTTCAATTTGAGCCATAATAAAAATAAGATTCTGAAACTGGCAGATCTGCCTTGGTTTGTGGATGGCAGGTATGTACGTAAGGAAGGTTATCCATTTAATACTATTTATCTGCGTGAGTATGCGGGGGTGGATCCTGAGACCGGAAGTGCCTTGTATTATGATAACCAACAGGATGAGAATGGCAATTATACAAAAAATAAAGTGACCGATCCGGGGCAGGCAAGTCCTATTCCGTTGAAAGATATTACGCCTACTATATCGGGAGGTTTTATGAATACCTTTAATTATAAATTCATTGACCTGTCATTCAATCTATCTTATAGTTTCGGTGGTTATTCGTATGATAATGCATCCTACATTCTGCAAGATGATGGTTATTCAGTGATAAGCAATAAAAGTACCGAGCAACGCCG
>OGOV01001793.1_pt1 | contig 17756 bp, 20 predicted proteins | sample 1552711 | NCBI WGS metagenome assembly OGOV01 (sample SAMEA2580216, study PRJEB22360) | human gut metagenome | biome: human gut; feature: human-associated habitat; material: faeces | place: Denmark | collected 2008/2010 | reverse complement strand
TGTGGTATGATGTGAGTATCAACCGATAAGGAAGGAAGTAAATAAAATGATTAACTTTAATGCTTATGTTATCGAAGTTGAAGAGGACAATTGGTACGAGGTTTGCATTGAAGGCGTTCTCAAGGCTCCCGTTCGTAATGGTTGTTTTGATGATACTGTTACTACGTTCGAGTCAGCACTTGTAGTGGTTGTCGAACTTTCGTTGAGCAACGATTATGATTACGTTGAAACTGAGCGGTGTTTGTCTAAGAAAGGTCGCCCGTGCCGCAAGTATGTTATCTCGATTGATAACGGCGACTGATAGACAACAATAAAGCCCCTAGGCGTAACCCTAGGGGCTTTACTTGTTCTCTGTCGCTATTTGTCAGATTTTTTGCAGTTTGTCGATTTTTTCAGTCAGCGCATCGATTTGCTTTTGCTGTTCTTCGATTGTTTTGGCGAGTTGTTTCAGCATTCCGGGTATTTCAAAGCAAAGAGTGTTGTAAACGTTGCCCCCCGGCGCGGTGTTTTTGAAGTTATATTGCATGATGCCGTCACGAATGCGTGTTGGTAATTCATAGGTAAGCAAATTGTACATGTTGCCGCCCGGTGTGGCGTTTTTCCCGTCCGGCTTGTATGCCCAGTTCCAAACCTCATCCCCTGCGCTAGCCATTGTTGTACCTCCTATTATCTTGTTGGCTTTGTCGATTACTTGCTGGTATGGTAGCCCGTTTGGTGCTAGGTCTGGACATGTGGCGTGGTCGGTGCCACTGATTTCTCGATGTAGCCATACGTTACCACGTGTCCCGTCATGCCATAACATGCCTAGTCCGTGACGTTGCGCTATATCGGCGCAAAGTCGAGCACTGGCATCGATACATGCTTGCGTGCATTCCGCTTGCGCTATACCGCCTTCATGTTCGATTGATATGGTTGACATGTTCGATTCGTAATTGGCATCTGACCATGAACCGTTATCTTCACCCACATACTGATGTATTTCGCCATTGGCTCCGATACCGTAGTGCGCGCTCGCCTGACTGGATGAACGTGAAAACACACTATCGGTACCTGCCAGAAAACCGGCCATAATATGTAGGGTGATGTGTGTCACCTTATGCCCGGCTCGTCCACTGTAGTGGTTTGGCGAGCCTATCCATTTAATGCCGTCCATTATTCCGCCCCGTGCTTACCACTTGTGGATTGAACGAAAATCCGCATAAATGGCGCGTTTTTTAATTCGGGATTGATTTCGGTGACGTTTTCGAGGATTGACGTGAGTTCGATTAAACAGATTCCGCCGACCGTGCAGACAAATACGGACATTGGTAGTCCTAAATCGATATGCCGGTTCACTTCGTCGATGAACCATGCCACCAGCACAAGCATAAGATAGGTGAACTTGTGCCATAGTCCCTCCCGCATCTTTCGCGAACTCAGATTGTTCCGCATGATTGCTTTTATTACGCCAGTAACGTAGTCAATGCTAATGAAAAATATGGCTGCAATGGTGCACCATATGTCTGCTTGCGTCATTATATTCCTCACTTTCTTATGCCTGATTGTTGCAATAAGCCGCCAAGAATCATGCTGAACTCCGCTTTAATCTGCGGGGTTTCAAACCGTAATCTACCGACGCGATAGGCGTTCAGTATTTTTTGCGTCATGTCGTCGGAGCGCTTGAGCATTATGCAATTATTGTCTACAAGTCGATAATCGAACGTGAAATTACGGGTGATTTTCGGCTGTTTTTTTGTGATGATATACAATACTTCGTCGGTATCGCTTAATTGCTGATAGACGTTAAAAACACCGTATTCGGCGGTTCTTAGTGTAAACGCATATCCGGCGTTATTAAAATCACTGATTAGAGTATTGGCGTTATCTCTAAAATCATTATTGATCGCATAATTCGCATAATTTTCGTCATGCTTGCGTAAAAACTGCCCGAATCTCGACGTAGCCACCTTTGCGCTGAACCCGCCGTAATCAGCTAATTCCACCATGATAAACCCGTCGCAATATCGCTGATATTGCGTATGATTGTCCAGCTGTGACTTCAGATTGATATTAAACGCGCTAAAATACGGGTTAGCCAGCGTTACCGCATTGCTGCACATGATGACCCTAACACGGTCATTCCATCTATCGACGGTATTGTAAAACTCTTCTAGCGCTGTGACCTCTCCGCCGAGATAACGCATATTATCGGGGAATATTTCATCAAAAATTATCGTGCGTACGCGCGGGTAGGCCACCGACTTGACTTGTCCTGCTTGACTGAGGGCAATGAAGTACCCCATGATATGCCAAGTTGGCCGACGTTTTCCGTTCTTGTCGGCCACGGCGTCCCTATCGTCAATCCAATGGCATTCCGCCTGATTGCCGGAAACGCGAAACTCCAGTTCCGGGTATTGTTCCGCGATATCCGCGAACCATGTCCCCTTATTCTTTTGTTCCTCTGCCGTCCGGCGTAGGTAGATGAACTGCCAGTGTTTTTTAATCCAGTCACCGATTACGAGCTTCTTGGCACCATACGTCTTTCCGAGGCCGCGCGCTCCGATGATGAACGTCCACGGAGCATGGTACGAGAGGACGCGGCCATAGTCGTAATAGTCATGCTCTTCAAGAATTTTCACCACGCTGCTCATTATACCATAAGCCAAGGAAATCGGTACATATGTACCGATTCCACTCAGTCGGTGATATACCGGCGTATCTCCCAGCGGCTCGCCATGCTCATTTCACCCGACGCGGTGAACAGATTCGGCCCGTTTCCCGGCCCACCGTGGGATAATGTCTCATCCTTGCCGTCCGCCGTAAACATTTCCACATGGTCCCATGCCTGCGTATAGGCACCCCAGTCCAGCAACAGTAGGTCGGCGGCGTGAGCCTTGGCGATAGCATCCAACACCGATGTGTCGGAGCTGCCGCAGACGCGGGTGCCCTTGCTTGCCATCTGGCCTGTCCATGTGCCCACGTCGATGCCCAGCACGTCCTGATACGCTCGCCAGCATACACTGGAGCAATCGCCGTACCCGCTTGAATCGGGGTCTAATCGCCCCGCGCCCTGCGAGTATGCGTATTTGCCGATGCGTGAGCGCAGCCATTCCACGACACGTGCCGCGTCCTCGCTGCTGCTGCCGGAACTGGAACCGCCGCCAGTCTGGTCGCCGCTCGGCTGGGTAGATTCGGAAGTTTTGTACATCCATGTCTGTGCAGAGCTTTTCATAAAAATGGCCGTACTGTCGCCGCTATGGTAAATCAGGTTATCGCCCTGCAATTGTATCCACGCGGTACTCGCGGGTTTCCCGTCGATGCCGGGCTGGTCGCCTCCCGGCGTGTCGGACGGTTCGGAAGTCTGACCAAAATCAGGCGGCGCGGACGTGCCATCCCACGATTTCAGTAAATTATACGCGGTCGTATACCGATTACGGTACTGGCCTAGCACGCCGTCCGCCAAAATCGTGGTGTAAATCAATTCCAGCGTGGCGGTTGCCGAGCATGATGCAAGCACACGCTGCGCCTGCGCGGGTGATTGATGATAGGCGCACGCCCACATGATACGCTCTTTCACATTCCTATCAGGAAAACCGAAATTGGTCATAGTGGACTGATATCCGTCCCAATCCGCCTCCCATTGCGCCTCCTGAAATGCATGGTTTTCGTCCCGCTGCGCCCACGTTTTCCACGCATTACCCTCGGCGGTGGATAGGTAGCGTGCCGTCCAGTTGATGTCATTAGCCTGCACCTGCTGCGCCAGTGTGGGAGCCGCCGAGGCGAACGTGTTCCATCCGTCCGGGTCGGCGGTGCGCCCTCGTTCCAAGAGACTGCGGGCGCGACTGCCGTACCATTGCATCATGCCCACAGTGATGGCGTCAACGTAGTTGCACGCGCTCCAATCGCAATTGCTTTCAACCGTGCCGATAACATACATCGCGTATAGTGCCGTATTGTCCATGATAATAGTATACCCCACCCGGCGTACCGGGCGGGGGTATGGATTAGATTTTCAAGCGAAAACACTCACCACGGGTAGCAGACGAAACAACCGTTATTACCTCCGGCGGTATTTCCGAAGTAGGTAATTTTAGGCGCTCCGGACGTTTCCGAATTTACGTTGGTTAAAAGCCAGCCGCTTATGGCGGTGCCGGAGTTAGTCAAGCCCGCACCCCACGTCCTGAACGTGTTTGGAGAGGAACCGGCCGCAACTCTGGCCCAGTTCGGAAACGTAAGCCCGGCTCGTAGTTCGGCGTTGGTGGATGTGTCTTGGCCCCAAAGTGTGGCGAAAACCATGCCGCCAGATGCCACGATATTGCTGAATACATTCCCACTGGCTGATGAGACAGTGGCCGCTTCATAGCGTCCGGTGTATGTGCCTCGGATGGCGGAGGCCATATAGGACGCGATAACCTTTGAGCCTTTGGCGTTTGGGTGAATGTCGCCGCTAGGGAAGTTATAATCGTTGCCGATATTCCACGTCCAAGCCCAGTTAACGTTCTCTACGCCGTCGTTGGCCGCTGCCATTGCGACTCCCGCAGCTTTCTGCCGACCGTACATGTCCATGCCTGCATTATGCCAGAGCATTGGCACGGAGATAATGCGGGCTTTCGGGAATTTGGCGCGCGCATTGGAGAATGTCTTATCTGCGTATGATTTCATTTCCGCGTAAGTGCCGATATCATTCCTGCCGCCTCCGACGATGATGATTGCCACATTGTCATTATCGATGGCCGAAGCGCTGTAAGCGTTGTTAATCTGGTCGGTGAACGTCTTACCAGACACGTTGAATCCCGCGCCGGTCACTGAGTAGTTTTTCACCTGATATTCGCCGCCGATGATGTTGCGGAGCTGCGTAGGCCATTTTGTCTCATCCGTACTGTCCGGGTTGACGCTGTTGGACGAATTGGCGTAACTGTCTCCGATGCAGAGGCAGATTGGCGGCTGGTCTTGCGGCGTCGTTTCTAGCGCCTGAATACGCTGGCTTAGTTGCTGCGCGGTGCCGGAATATCCGCCCTGCTTGGTAAACGTCGTATCGGCCTGACCCTTGGTGTACACGTCGGAAGTGTTCGCCTTGGTATTGACCGTGCTGGACAGCGAAGATACCGTGCTCTTAAGCGAGGTCAGTTCGGTATCCTCCGCCTTGCCGTTGATGGTGTCCATAAGCTGCTGCGCGGTTGATTCCGACGTGACGCCAAGCTTGCCGAAATAGCCGTCCAAGTCGGCAATATCGTTCTTGTTGGTCTGTGCAAGGCTTGTGGCGTTGTTAGCCGCCGTCTTAGCCTCGCCCGCCGCCGTGGTCGCGTTGTTCGCCGCTGCCGTCGCCGTGGTGATGTTGGTTGCGTTGGCGTACATCTGATTGTCTATTTTTGTCATCGCGTCGGTGAAATCGCCGCGCCACGACGGGCGGTCGTTTGGATTGTCGCCAAATGTCGGCAGATTGTAGTGGCCGGTGTGCTGTGTGGTAGACATTGTTATTCTCCTTTTTTTCTAGGCTTTAGCGGTACCGACGCGGACGATGCCGTTCGCGTCCTTGTACATCGAATCAAGTTCGGTCGCCGTCAATCCGAGCGTGCCGGGCTGTGAGGCGGTTTTATCGACCTTGCCCGCAAGCCCCGAGGTGAGGGCGGAGGTAGTGGCGAATCCGCTCACGTCCGGGATGTCGGTCTTCTTGGCGATGGTGCTCGCCACGCCCAGCGGAGAGCCCGACGTGCCGTTGCCGGTAAGGTCGACGGTGTGCGACACCGACGTAAGCCCGTCCGCAGCGGCAGATGCGATATCGTCCGCGTTTTGCTTCATCTGCGCGTCAATCCTCGCCATATCGCCGTTGTAATCAACGAGCCATGTGGGGCGGTCGGAGCCGACGAACTGGCTGAGCTGGTAATTTTCTGTCTTGTTGGTCGCAGTCATGGCAATTATCCTTTCCTATCGAAATTGTCTGCTGTTGGATTGCGTTCGACATAGCGTGCATCAGCTTCCGATTGCGTGATGAACGACATGTCGGCGGGTGGATTCTCGGGCATACTCTTGCCGTAGGGGAATTGTGAGCGGCCCGGAAAATCGCCGGGGACGCAATTGTCAACGGCGGTTGCCCTCAAGTCGTATTCGCGGGCATTAAGGGTAAGCCCATCATATTCCTGCGCGGTTAGCTGCATTTTGTCATAATCGCCGAAGAACAGCCCGTGAATGCGCGAATTGTCGTACATGCCGCCCAACACTTGCCCAAGCGGTTGCGTAACTCCGTAGACCGGCGACGTCGCCGCCCCCTGCTGTTCTATTTCGTGAATCAGCGAGAGCAATTCGGCACGCAACGCGGCCATGTCCTGATTGAGCTGTGCAATGGTATCCGCGAAAGCCTTGTCTACGGATGCCGCTAGGTCGGCTGTGGCCTCTTCGACTTTGCTTAAGTCGCGCTGGGTGATATCGAGATTGTGGCGCAAGCATTCAACCAACTGTAAGGTTGTCAACCCATCTCGATAGGTGAACGGAATGGACGTGGGCACCCCGTCAAATAAGCGTTGCCGTGGAATCAAAGCGTTGATAGTGACCATGATTGCTCTCATTCTCCATAGTTATGGCAGTTGCTAAATATTGTATCATACGAACCCCATACCTGCATGAAACACGGCTCGAGGCTGCGAACGATCTCCATGTCCACGTTGATAATCGCCTGCCGGTATTCTTGAATTAGACTCATAGCGCTCTGGCTACGCCCGCTCACGTGGCTCTTGCCCTTGGAATTGCTCGAATCATGCTGGTAGTCGGTTGCGCTTTGCGCCGTGGTGTGGCTGGTTGAATCCTGTGAACTGGACGCGGTGCCGGAGCTGTCCGCCTGTGATTCGTTCGCGTGGGAGGCGTAGCGGGCGAAGTCGCCCACAACGCCGGTTTGCGGCACGTCGCTATCGAAGCTCTTTGACGTGGTGGTGCTGGAATTATCAGACTTGGACGTGCTGGAACTGGTCGAATCCTGTGCGCTGGACGCTTTGCCGGACGACTGTGATTCGCTGCCGCTCTCGCTGTCCGTCGTCATGTCCATGGAGTCCAACGGATTGTATTCCATGTCCAGAGTCCGGTAGCGTTCGTTGAAATATGGCATGATTTCCGCCATTGTCGTTCCCAAGTAAAAAATGAACTGCTGGGCGGTTTCCTGTCCAATCTCCCTGAGCGCGTAATGGCGGATGATTTTCTCATTCAACTCCGCGCGGTGGGATTCATCGTAAATCGGGTAATAGTCGGCAGACAGATGCAGTTTAACGTCCGTATCGTACCCGAACGCAATGAGATTGCCAAGCGTTTCGGTGTATTCTCCCGGCGTCGCCATCGCGTAAGCGCTAAAATCCTGTGTCACAACACACCTCCGATACCCGCGTCATATGATGCGGGCATATCAATATCCGTCGTACCCGAAGCGCTTGAATCAAGCGCGTTCGGCACGCCGGAGCTTTGCGCGTCCGCATATTCCACCCAGACATTAAGCTGCGGCCACAATCGGTTAATCTCAGTCGCCGCAGTCTGCCGCGCCTTCAAGAAACTCAAGCGGAACACGTCTACTTTCTCATTGGCCTGCGCAACCTCATCAGATATCAGCCGTTCCTTTTTCTCCGTGCCGGACGATTGAATGCCAAGATATCCCAGCACCTCGTTAGTCACCTGTGCTTTTTGCTGGACGAACTTGTCCAGCAAATAAGGCGTAGTGTTGGGCCACGGCTGGAACATGCTGCCGGGGTCGAGCGAGTCATATCCGATGATATAATCCTGCCCGTCCTGACGTTGTTGAAGCATGTTCTGAACGGTGAGTTTGGTGCGAGGGTCGGCGGTGATGATGGTCGGTAGTTTCAAGCTCTCCAAGTTCACGTCATACGCCTTGTCGATGTCGGCGAGGCGTCGCGCGTACTGCCATAATGTCGACTTGAATCCGACGCGCATTCGGTTGTCCCAAATGGGAATGCATTCCGAACCGGCCTTGAGCTGCCGGTAATGGTAGTTGACCCCTACCGGTTCGAAACGTGTCGGATTGTTGTACACGTTCAATCTGCCCTGATAGCCCGCCTGAGTCACAAGGAACCTGCCAATACGCTTGTCTTCGAAAAACAACGCGCAACCGTATTCGCACAGACATATTTCCAGCCAACGTTCATCCACAGTGGGCGGCAATCCGCGCCAACTGAAACGGTTCAACGCGAGTTCCATCAGCAAATGAAGATACATGTCATCAAGCGTGACGGCGCGTGTTTTCGCGTAATTGCCACGGGGGTGCAACGCGCCGCCAACTCGATTCTTTTTAGACCTACTCATATCGCCATTATATCACTCGTAACCAATGCCCGGAAGTGGCTCGTTGTCCGCCCAGTCAGTCACGCCGATATACTCAGGCTTGCTCCAGACCGTCACGCCACGTTCGAACATGCCCTTGATGGTCAGTCGGTATTCCTCGGGCAACGTGCCTCGCACATATGCTTCCTGCATCTGCCAGAAAGTGAATTTCTCCATGCATTCCAGTGAGGCGGGAGGGGTGACGAAACGCTGGACAAAATATCCATAGCGCAACATGTACTCGCCTGCCGCCCTCAACGCGCTCGGTGCGCACGTTTTGAACCGTACCAGCACGCCCATGATTCCGTTCGACAAGTTGAACATGTCACCGCCGAGCGCCCCCGAAGTGGTTGGCGGGGTCAGCTGCATCTGCTGTACCTGAGCATTGATCCCGGCGATGGCGTTCTGATAGTCGCCTTGAGCCGCGTATGAGGCCAGCCCGTAATTCGCTTGCGAGATGACGGCGTTCAGCTGATTGCCTAGTGCGGTCGCGCCACTCGCGTAGGCGTTGGCCTGCGATGTGGCCGCTGCATTGGTGGCAAGCTGATTCGCCGTACTCGCCGCCGCCGTGGAGTTGGATACAGCAGCCGACGAATTGATGCCGTAATTGGCGATATCCGTTCGAGCGGAGCCGAGGAACGCGCCGCCAACCGCGTTCACCGCTCCTAGCGGGCTATGTGACGCGATGGCGTTCAGCCCCCCGCCAATGATGCCAGCCATACCGTTGAGATTGTTGCTCTTAATATTCTGCTCCACTTGGAGATTAGCCATCTGACTGGTCTGATTCTGTCCGATGGCGAGAGACTGGTTTAACGAGTTTGCAGTGATGGCATTGGTTGACGTCCTGTTCTCATTTGCCCAGTTGGTCTGTCGTGTGGCGTATTCGCGCTGCAATGCGGCATTGGAGTTGGCCACGTTAGCCGAAGTCAAAGCTTTATCTCTAGTCCATTGAGCCGATTCCTGCGCGTAGGCGCGAGTGTACGCACTGTTCACCATCGCCAACGCGCCGCCGTTGTTAACCACTGAAAAGTGAGGCAGATTGGTGATGCCGAAACTTGCGTTAAGCATTTCGCCGCCGTCTATCGGAAGGCCCATATCCTTGCCGTTGATACGCAGCGGGACCGTAGTACTCGCTCCGGCCTCATTATATCCGGGAATGTAGAAATTGATTCTTGCGCCGGACGGCGCGTAAGTGTAGGTTTCACGGATAGTGAGCGTGTCAGATTGGATATCTTCAGGCCGGTAGGTGATAACGGTGCCGTTCAGGCAGCTGCATTCAATAACGCAGAATGGGTAACAGTAGAGTTTGCGCAGATTCCGGTATCGGGCGGGGACGTTGAATTTATTACGAAAGTTCGCAATGGTCATAACGTCTTCGTAGCGTAAATCCGAATCGAGAGAAGAATTGAAAGAATAAATATTGCCATACTCCTCTGACACTGCCTGCCCGTAAATCTCCGTAACCCTATGCCCATATCGGCTCACGTAATCCTGTGGGATTTTCGGCACCATGTAGACGGCGCAAATACCTTGCGTTATCCAAGGAAACAGCGTGCCAAGAGCCATGATGTTGGCGACATACGCCATTCGGTTTTCGCAATAGTAGACGGAACAGCCGTCCGTCTCCTGCTCGAAGATGGCCCCTGTTGCGGTGGTAAGCTTCGGTTCGGAAACGTTGCCGGGGTCGTCGGTGAGATTCGTGGTGCTGACCACAATCAGGCCGTAATCAACCCAATCGACGCCGCCACCGTCTATGTCATAATGCTGACCTTCGATGATGCTCCGGTATTCCTGCGATGTCGTGACCATTTCGCTACCGGTATCCAAACCTTCAGGAAGCGCCAGATATGTGCGTCCGTAGTCGCTCCACTGGCGTTCGTTGGCGACGCCGATATGGCCGCGCGTCACATAGCAGCTGCCGAATGTGACGTCATGCTGGAAACTCTGCCACACGTCCAACATCAAGACCAGTTGCGTGCAATGGGCGTTGACGTATTCGGCGCGCTGGATGAAGTAATACCATGCTCGTGGCCCCTCCAAACCGGGGTAGTCGTTATAGGCTATGAGATAGTTCCAGTTCGACGCCTCGTTGAATGGCAGTTCGACGCGGGCGGGCGCGTTGAAGATATGCATGGTGGCTGGACGGCATTCCACGCCGTCCAGTTTGTCGAACCATTCCCGCTGTGTTTCACGCGAAACAAACCGGGCAACATCCCTGTAAGATGCGTCCCACGGGACGCGGCAGAGTTTCAGTGTGGTGTTTGGCGTCCATTCAGCCCAAGAAAAATTAGATTCCACATAAGGGTTCGCGTCATCAATCATTATCGTCCTCCGGTATGGCAAGGCCCGGAGCAATCACGTGGATTACGCTCCGGGCCTTGTCCTGCATCACACCGTGAGAGAGAGTAGCCAACCGGCTACCCTCCCATTATATCACTCTCCGGTTACGGTCACGCTCTTCTTGCCGGACACGCCGAACAGCGTGGCGGTGATATCAGAGCTGCCCGCCTTGACGCCAGTCACCACGCCCGACTCGGACACGGTGGCGTTCGCCGGAGTGCCGGACGTCCATGCCGCCTGTGCGGTCACGTCGGCGGTACGCCCGTCAATCATGGTCGCCACGGCAGTAGCCTGCGCCGTATGTCCAACAGTCACGTTCGGAACGGTCACGGCAATAGACGCGACGATGGACGGGTTGAATCCGATAACGCCATCGCCGACCACTGGCACGTCCAGAGCTGCGGACACGGTGCCCGGCACTTCCGGGGTCGCCGGATTCGTGTACAAGGCGGTCGCCGTCACCGGAATAGTGGTGTTCGGCTCGTCGAGACCAACCACCAGCACGCCGGTAGGCGAAATATACGTGTAATCGCTCTTCGGCTTAGCGGTGTCGCCGATACGGTACTCGACCGCGTTCGAGCGGAACGTGGCAGTACCGTCGTTGGTAATCGACGTGTCGGCAGTGACCTGCACCGCGCCACCACGCGCCACGTCACTCGGGGTTTCCGCGCCACCGCCATACATGGCAAGCTTAAGCTGGAACGTCGGCGTTTCGGCCTGCGTCCCGGTGGGAGCCACCACGTTCGCAGTGGAACCGGCGCCCGTCCAGAACATCACGGCGGGGGCGAAGCCGGACACTGAGATGATGTGCTGGACATGCAGATAATGGTTGACCGAATTAATGTTTACCGGATTGGTCTGCTGGGTCATCTCGTTAATGACCGGAATGTCAATCAGGAACTTATCAGTAGTCAAAATGGCCTGCACGCCATCCATGCCGAACCTGTCCTGCGGAATAACGATAATCCGGTCAATGGTCGGCTCGGCGTCCGTACGCTGGAATACCGTGGCGAGGCCTTGCACGTCAAGCGCCGACTTGACTTCGGGGGAGCAGAACAACACGAGTTCGTCCGGACGGGCGAAGGTCGGCATATGACGGGCGTTGTACTTGGTGGAAACGAATTTAAGCGTGTCCGCCCATGCGCGAATCTGGCGCAGCATATCGCGGGCGTCCGTTTCCGAACTACCCATGTTGTTTAAATCATTGTCCATATGAACGCGCCAATATCCGCCGAGCTTCGCGTACTCTACGAACTGGTGGCACAGAGCTTCGAAAAGGTCAACTTCGGCCGCATTGTAACAGGATGTGAGAATCTGCGAAGTGAGCGAGGCCAAACCGTTTTCGGACGTGAAAGCACGCTGAAGCGTCTTGTCATCCGTGGTCGCCGGATACCAGTGGGCAAAATCCAGACGGTGATAGAGCGAATCCACGTCGATTTTCCATTTACGGAAGTTATCCGCGCCGAGGTATTCCGCATCAGGGTCATAGACCTGCGCAAGCGGCATTCCCACGGCGATTTCCTGCCACGTGTCGCCGTACGCCTGCGATGCGCGCTGGAAAACGCTAAGAGGATTGTTCCAACGCCACGTGTTCACGTAAGTGCCGCCGATTCGGTTCACCAACGCCGAATAAAACTCGTTCTTGAGCTGGGTGGACGACATAAGCGTAGCCATCTGGCGGTCCATGTTCATCTGAGTGGCCGAGGGCATTCGCCTCTGGTACTCCGGCGACGCCTCATTGCGAATCATGTTAAGAATCTGGGCGTTATTGAATTCGGTGAGCGGTCGAAGCTGCTGCTTCGGCGTCACCACTGGCGTAGTTGCCATGATATCTTTCCTTCCTAATTGTCAGTCTTCATATAGGTCGTCGAACGTGCTGTAGGTGCCGTTATAGTCGTCGTCGGTCATTTCAGCCGATTCCGGCGCCGCGTTATCGTCGGGACCATCGTTCAGCACGTGGTCGGCGGCGGCGTCGCGCATCGCTTCGACGGTTTTGGACAATTCCGCCACGGTCGCTTCCAACGCGCTCAGACGGTCGGCCATGTCGGCGTTCTTGTCGTCATCCGCGGCCTCAGGTTCGTTATCGTCCTGCGTTTCAGGCTCCGGGTTCGGCGTATTATCGTCGGCGGTCACGTCCGATTCAGTGTCGGGCGTGGTGTCCGGCTTGTCATCATTTTCGGTGTCGTCCATAATCACCTCTTAAGGTAGATGGCACGGCAGCAATCACGCTGCCGTGCCGGATTGCTAGGCTGTGCGGGTTCCCTCGCCGTCAATGGGCGTTGGCTACGCACGTCTACATCCGACCGAATCGCCTTACCGATTGCCTACCGGTCGGGCCATTGAATCGGCTTGGGACGCACACCCCGCTACCGTCATTATAGCACAAAAAAGCAGCCGTCATCGTTGACATGGCGTGACCTCGGCAGAAAATCGCCGTAAGGGATGGGGGCCGCCCGATGCACGCCACTCAACCGCATCACCGTACCGCCGTCCGTTTCCACGCCGCAGTATTTGCGATTGCCGAGAATGCGAAGTTTTTCATAGGTGTGGTCGTTTTTCCACATGCCTAATTTCTTGTCGTCCGTTTCGATGTCTGCGGGCGCATCCAGTCCGTCCAATATCATGCCGTCCGTATCGGCGTAGAGCACACGACCGGCGTTCGCGTTCATCGCGCGTGACAATATTTGCCGACCGTAGGCGTTGACATATGCGGCGGTCGGTAGCCATGCGAGCGAGTTGGTTGACTCAGGTTTGTCCACGGTAAAATCCACGCCGCCGTCGCCGGAAGGTTTCGGGTGCAGCATAGGCCGATAAAGCGAGGCCCCGAATTTCCCCACCAACGAATTAAGCAATAGTTTCGCCATCTGCCGACGTTCACCGGTTGCGGTTTGTTTCACGTGAAACCACTTATCAACGTAGTTGTAATAAAGTCCATGCGATTTACGGAATTTCCAACCGCCGATATAATCCCACACATGGACATCATAGTTTTCCGTCAAGGTCTGCCAATCCACGTCGGTCACCGGCATAGTGACGACGCCCAACGTACTGTCCATCCGTTCGCCCTCGTACCCCCATACGGGTAGGATGTTTGTGAGTGTCGCCGTTTTTCCCGTTTTCAGCCGCGCATCGAACGAAATAACATCGATATGCAGCGGATAATCAGCGTCATAATGATATTCCCCTTCATAGCAGACTGGAGACCCTACCGGCATGGCAGAGTCGCGCATGATGCTCGGATAGAGGCTGTTCGCATCCCAACTCCTGCAATCCCGATATTCACCCGGCCTGCTGTACACTATCGCCCCATAGTATGCGGGGCGCATCCGATGATATTCCGCTTTATCCAATGGCGGAAAATGACGTTTGAACCCTGCGTAATCTCCGCCGATATAGTCGGACATCGCCATAGACGCTATCGTCGTACCTTTGAGATTCAGGGCGTCGCATTCCCGCGCGATGTTCCACGTGGTTTCCAAGTCATCCGCACCGCCAAACGTTTCACGTGAAACATTCAGTCCGTCATCGCGTGTGATGTTGCGCACGTCCAGAAAATCCACGGTGATACCGCCCATGCGCACGCGGAAACTGTAGAAATGGCCGCGAATGTTGAAAGTGCCCCAAACTCCATCTTTGGCCGGATCCGACTGCAATGGCAGTCGTTCCAATAGTTGAGCGGCTATGGGCTTGATGTCCTGCCATCCGTGGGCGCACCATACGCGCGTATGATGGTCTAGCATGGTCAGTCGAATAACGGCGTTCGCCGTCAATGGCGTTATGCCGTCATCCGTTAATAGTGTCGCGCCGTCTGTTGCCGCCGTTCGACGCTCTCTCATGATTCCATCCTTTTTTTAGTGTCTTGCTGCGCTGGTCATCCATTCATCAAGTCGTGTTTCTACATCTCCCGCGTCTGCTTTAGTCTCCCATTTGTGCGCCTTATCATTATACCATGTTGCCTCGCGCACTACGGTGCCGAAATTCGTGTTGTTTATCAGCCATCGTTTTTGACGGTTCGACAAAGCGGCGAATTTTTGAGCAACACTAAAATCGAATGCTTCAAGTTGCTGCGCAACCTTATCAAAGTCCGAAACACCCTCGTTCTCGGGGATACGCCTAGTTCCCGCGCGCAATGGCGCACGTCCAATAAGTCCGGCGTATTCTAACATTTCTCGCTCCAGTTTCCTACGGCTCCCTTCTCGCATCATCGTACGAGCATGGCTTATTCCACGCTCTGTGCCGAACACGTTCGCACGGCTTCGTATGAGTTCGTCGCGAGCTGAACCGCCGACCGTGTGAGTGCCCAGCACGTCGAACGGAGATTCCCCCGCGCGTTCCATTTCACGCATTTCACCCACGGTATAGCGGGCCATATTCAAGGCTTCAAACTGTTGGGCGCGCTTGATTTTCTCCCGTGCCTCGACTCTGCGCCGCTGCTGCTGCCGCAATGTTTTCCGACGTTTCGACGGGGCGGCGGCGATTTCCGCATCAGTTATCAGCGGACGCGCGGCCATCTCACGGTCAAGTTTCGTAATATGAACGTCTGGGACGACCTGATACGGCTCATTATCCCGCGCCCTCAAGGCTTGCTGTTGTTCTCCGAACTCCTGCCCGATACGGCGTGCCACCTGCTCAAGCTGTTGTGCGCTGAGCTTTCCTAGGAATGTTTCGGTGATTTGCTTGGGGAGTCGTCCAGTGCTGTAATCTCTGACTGCCCGGTCTCGGCGTACCTGTGCCGACCTGATTGCGGCGTTGCGTTTCAGATTATTGGCGCGTCGGTTGGTTTTTTTGCGTTTTGCCACAGCCTCCCCTTTGCGAGTGTAAAACACCCCTCGCCGCAAGGATGGAAACGGCGGGGGGTGAGTCTGGCGGCAACATCCCTATAGGGACATTGCCATAATATCATACGGTGCGGACAATCGTGTTACTTGCGCTTGCTTTCCGATACCAGTTCAAGGTCGAAGAACTTGTAGCCTCGGCGGCTCTTCTTTTCCACCACCTTGAGGGCGAGTGGCTGATTCCACGTGTCCGGTGTGCCGAAAATGGCAAACAGATTGCCGAATGCGTGCGCCAGCGTGGGGGAGGCGGCGGCAAAGTCGCCTTCCTCCGCGTGAATGACGACGCGGGTAGATGAATTGATTTCGCCTGTCTCTTGATTGGCGACGTCGATAGCCTGCGCCAGCACGTTGGTGACATGCAGCGGCTCGTTAAGGTGTTCATCTACCTTGTCGGCGGTTTGCATGGCGTTGTAGAGCGCCATCTTGCCGTCCATAGTAGTGGTGTCGAAGAAGTGGGATACGGCGTTAGTGCCGTTCGCGGAAAAGTTGTTGCCGTTCGTTACGGTCAGTTCGTTGTCAGCCATTAGTGTTGCCTTTCCTTATAGGGGTTATTAATTATTTTCCTCGGTGATAATATCGTCTTCAACCACGTTGCCGTTGACCGGCCCCGGGTAGTCGGTAATGGTATCATCTCCAAATTCACAATTAGCCCAATAAATCGCTTCATCCATGCGCGTTGCCTGCGCATGATATTCGGCGGACATTGGTAGCATGTCCTTGTTGATTTTGCGGGCTTTCTTCATAGCCATGTCAGCTGTACGGCACGCGCCATTTACGACCACCTCGGCGTCAACGAGTTCACCGTTTTCACCGCGCGTGATGCCGCGCACGATACTGTAATGCTTGGCTCTCTTAATGTATGCCATAATCATACCGCCTTATCTTTATTGTTGCTGCGTTTGCGACATTCTTGCAATGTCTTCATCAGTATACCGCACGTCGGTGAGATTGTCAAAACATCGACACGCGATTTTGACGATAGTCTGGGCAAATTCGTTGCCATCCCAAACTTTACACATTTCATAGCATGTCGCGCCCTTGACATGGCAGACGGCGCACCACGCCACCATAGCCGGAGCATAAATAACGCCGCCCAGCATTTCAATATCCTGAGTTCGCGCCAACGCTCCGATACGGGATGTGCGGGGGGACAGTGATAAGCAAACGTTTGCCGCATGTTCCACCCCGTCGGCGAACGCCACTTGCGACCCTTGAGGCTCGTAAAAGTTCTTGAGCAGTGTTATACTACGGCATAATGTTTCCCAATCGCCTTCACCTCGATTGTATTCGCGCAAGTGCAGATTACGGCGGCGCCCCCGAATGACACGGCGCACACGGTCATCATCCAGCACGCCATCATCAAACCAGTTCGTACGTTTTTCGCTTTTATCAAAATTCAAATTCTTCAATTTCATAATTAAAACTCCAATGTGTCTTCGTTGCTATCATAACCGTCCAGCCACACCGTTTCCCACAGAAAACCGCTCGGGCAACGTTTCGGCGGATTGTCCGCGCTACGTCTATGCTTCACACCTGCCCAAAACGCACGTAAACGCCAATATATGTTAGCGTCAGGACAGTTGCCGCAAGTCCACGAATGAATCCAACCACGAAAATACATGGCTAATCCCTTCCTAAAAGGGGAGTGAGCGCCAAGTTAGTAGCGTCTACGATGATGTCGACCACTTGGTCGTAGTCACATGCGTCATACGGCGTTAATGCAACTGCATCAGTCAATCCGTCCATCGAATAAAATCGGACATCATACCGAAGTTCATACACATTGCGATGAGCGCAATACCATAACCCAACGTCACCGCCCCTGAACGGAGAATGGAACGTGGCAATCTTCCTATCATCCTTAACCATTTCATTTACCTCACAGATACGACACTAAAACGACGGAAACCACAACGACAACCGCCGTCCAACAAACAATATCCAACATTTCAACCTTCTAACACGATTCTATATCATGCCAAAGACGACAACAACACCAACAACACACGAGCAGATAACGAGAACAGAAAGAAACATATCCTTCACGCTTCCTCGAACGCTTCCGTAAAATCATCAGCCGGAAACGAATCGCAATCGTCATATTCCTCAATAGTCATATCATTGACCAAGGCCACATGATGCAGATTTTCAACAATCGCATCAACGTCGAACTCATCGATAAATTGGTTACTATTTAAGATGTAGTCTTCGACGTAATTCTTGATAATGCTATTGTTAATCATTTTATTTACTTCCTTCCTTATCGGTTGATACTCACATCATACCACA
>OGOV01001781.1_pt1 | contig 17811 bp, 34 predicted proteins | sample 1552711 | NCBI WGS metagenome assembly OGOV01 (sample SAMEA2580216, study PRJEB22360) | human gut metagenome | biome: human gut; feature: human-associated habitat; material: faeces | place: Denmark | collected 2008/2010 | reverse complement strand
TCCCAGCCAGTCCAGCAACTTCGGACGCAAGCGGTTCCAGAGGATCGCCCGCGTGAGCCCTTCCGCCTCCATTTTCTCCCACGGCAGACGGCGAAGCTCCGGGGTATCGGCTATGCTGAAACGGTACGCCATTACCCCCTCCATCCGTACAAAAGACCGTTGTCGTCACGTCGGTCATGTTCAGCGATGCGGGAAAGCTCACGCTCCACGGCGCTCATGCCGTCCACAGCTTCCGGGAAGCCCACACCAAGATCAGGCTCCGCAAGACGCGCAAGACAGTCCAGCATGTCGTCATGCGCACATACCGGGAACGTCTCGTACTCTTCGCTCACGAATTCAGAAGTAAAGTTGCGGATCGCCCCTTCCGTGTCCCGGAAAGAGGATTCAACGGGCAGGAAGAGCCGCCCTTGCTCGAACCACGGAATCAAGCGTCGGATACGGTCGGCTTTCGGCGTCTGACCGCCCATCTCCCGGATCGAGAAGAAGTAGTTGACGCGGGCCATTTCGTTGCTGATATGCTCGATGTCCGCTTGCATCCCGTAGCGCTCGTACCCGACAAAAATGGGGTTGTACTCGCGCACCAGCCGGAACAGCGTTGCGGCCCGCTCAGTCAGATTCGCCCGGACTCGCTCGCCGTGGATGAGGTAAATGTTCCGGTCAACATTCCAGCCAATGACACAGAACACTGAATAGTCGCTACCCTTCTTCTTGCTTCCGGCGGGGTCGACGAAGATCACGCGGTTCATCGGTTCCCAGAATTCCCGGCGCACTTGCCAGTAGCGCAGCCATTCCGGACGGAAGCCGTCAGCCTTGTCCGCCATCGGATTCTGGAGCATCTGACAGGCGAAGACGAAAGGCCCCATATCCCGGCGGTTATCTTTGAGCCTTTGGAGAGAAAGAAGCACGGGATTACCTTCAAACGTCCCGTCGTCAGTTGCGGGATGGAGGCGGACATTGACGCTTTTCTGCTTTATCAGTTCGGCGTAGGTGTCGTTCGCGTGGTAGCGCGTCCCGATCATGCGCCGCCGTCCGCCATGTGCGCCAAGGTTGAGCGACAGCCTCCATGCGTCCGTCGTCTTTTTGATCTGCTCAGGCGTGGACACCGATTCAAGGGTCACAACGTCATCATAGACGAGTACCGAAAAGTGCTTGCCCGTGGGCTGGCCGTCAACCAAGCCCCACGCTTCAATCGTGTTCTCTTTTGGGTTCGTTGAGCGCCGTACGACGATTCCGCCGTCTTCCGACCATGTGCGGGTTTCGCCCTTGGCTGGCGGGCAGATATGCGGGAAAAGCTCTTGCAAAAGGCGGTTCGTCTCGAACTCGCGCTTGATCTGACGCAGGAATGCTTTTGCGATGGGGCGAGTGTGACTGAAAATACCTACAGTGAGTTCAGGATCATTCAGGATGTTCTGGATCGTCAGACCGACCGTTATGATTGTGCTCTTGTAGTGCTCACGAGCCCACAGATCGAGATGCCCATCAGGTTCACGCTGTACTTCCCGGCACCGCTCATAGAGCCAATCACGGTTCATGTCTTCGCGCTTCATCCCGTAGACGAGCAGAAAGAAGAGATCCCCGGCGCAAAGAGCCCGCAGGTCATCAGCTGACTTCGCAGCTTTATATCCTTCAATTGCTTCTTCCCGCGTCATTCCTGTACCGCCTTTACTTTTTCCAGCATGTCCACGATTTCCGCGCTTACAGAATGGACAGCGGCGACAACACCCGGCATCTCTTCAATTTTGTCAGCGATACCCCATGCCTTTCTTTCCCCATCTTGGATCAGCCGTTCCGTTTCAGCCGAAATTTTGGCAAGCTTGGCAAGATCAAAATCGTTTTCAGCGATAGCACGCCGATTCAGGGCTTTGATGTCAGGCCAAGCATCCCTGTGCCCCTGAATTACAGATGCTTTCCTATCTGCGGCGGCTTCAACGGCAGCGGCCTTTTTTTCCGGGTTGCAACCCGCAACCACTCCCGCAACTTTTGCTTGTGCAAGACGGTCAATGGCGTCAGAGACGTCTTGAACCCATACTTCACGTTCGATCCTTTTTTGAATCGCGGTGCGGCTGCACCCGTGCTTTCGAGAGAGTTCAGACTGTGTAGCCCCGGTTTCGTACTCGGCCCGGATGGTTTCCCAATCGAATCTTGCCGCCATGCTCAACTCCCAAAAAATTGACCCCCCGAAGGAGAATTTCATTGCAGTACGTCACGCGATATATCGGCCCTGCCATGCTACTACCTACCGATTCCCGAGTTGGGCGGCTGCACTCCGTAGACGATATGTGCAGCCCATTTCCGAGGCGACCGTTTATCCTGTACCCCGCTGCAGCGGGCGATAGGCGAACGGGGGGAACGTCGCCGCGTGACTCTCGAATCCTAGTTATACTTTACGCACGGCTTCCAAAGTAGTTAGCCGCCGTTCCTGATCATCAAGCTTGACCCAAATCCTACGGTGATCGTCAGAATTACCGACTCTATCAGCGAACTGCATGATACACCCCTGACGATGCTGCATGAGCTCATCGATTTTCTTTGAGAGACGAGCCAACCACCACCCAAAAGAAGTTCCCATGAGGGTCAAAAGTCCAGTGATTACCGACAACATAATGTTGAGGAACTGGATATCATTACTCATCGCCACCTTCTCCGGTCACATCGTAAATCCACTGCGCCAGTGTTGCCGCATCCCTTTCATCGATCCACCACCCCCTCACCCCGTCCAGAATCACGATCCTTTGACTTGTCAGAGTAGGCGTAGACGGAATCGGCAGGCTTGCCCCCGGTCTGCTGCATGAGCACGCGCAGAGGGTCATCACGCAAAGAATCGCGGAAAGCCTGAGCCCGATCCGCATCCAGCTTTTCAAGCCAGCGGTAGCCGAGTGAGAGAGCAAGGGCGAGAACTTCAACGACACGGGACACGCTCACACCTTTTTCTTCGCGGCGTCGTCGGCATTCTTGGCCTTGCCGAAGTTGCAGCCGATCCAGTTCACAACTGCGTAGACGGCCTTGTAGACTTTTCCGGACTGCTCACCGGGTACGGGCATGAATGCAGAAGCCAAAGCGCAGAGGCCCCCGAGCGCGGCTATAACGAGCGCCCACGTGCCCGTCTGTGAATTCAGAAAATCCACGAGAATGGAAAGATCCATCAGTACTTCCCTCCATTTTGGTAAAAGGCCACGTCGCAGGGCTTGTCCGGGTCGTTGTCCACATGAATCCATGTCGGAGCCAGCTCAATGCGCCTGAACCCGACTTCAAGAAGGGCCTGCAGCATGACGAAACGGGAGTGTGAATCCGTACAGCGGATATCTACGGCATAGCCTCGCGTATGGGCTGAATCGGCAACGCCGCCGACCGCCTTGTTGTGCTTCGGGCATCGGTAAGCAGAGGAAAGGGAGAACGGGATACCCGCCAGCTTGCGGGCCTCGTCGAGCATACGGAGAACTTCGGGGTCCATATGCTCTATTCCATCCCCGCATCCGTCCTTGCATCGGAACTCATCGGGTGAGAAATAACGAAGGGGAAGAACAGCCATAAAAAACGCTCCTGACTTTTGCCGGGAGCGTAACATATTTTTCGATATAAGGTACTAAGAAAATGTGCAATTTTGTGCAGTTTTGTGCAATTCTGTGCAGTTTTGTGCGACTCCAGAAAACTTTTTTTCAAGATTGGCCTTGTGAAGATCTAGCTCTTCTACGTAAGCCCACACCGCGCCATGCCGTCGAGCAGAATAAACAGGAAAATCGTACTTGATAATTGTTTCCCGGCACATGATCAGGTGGTCTTTAATCGCCTTCCACCCACGAAGCTCTTTTTTCATCACATCACCCCCACGATTTTCAGAGCGTCCTCGACGCTTTCGACCACGGCGACATGCCCGCGCCAAGAAGCGTGAAAGGCTTCCTCATCCGGCGTCAAGCGTCGCTTGCACGGCGGCTTGGAGCCGTCTTTGACTTCAAGAAAGAGATTGCGTCCCCGGAATCCCACGGCAAGATCCGGGAAGCCTTTTCCGACCCCTGCGAGTGACCAGACTGAGCACCCCACACGCCGGAGAGCTTCCACGATCTGGCCTTGGTTGTCGTCCACGCGCGCCGCCCTACGCATACCGGGCCCCCGCTACATCAGCCCGTTCAGCCTCGCTCATGGCCCGGAGGCGGAGCGGATCAAGGCGCATATCCCTTTTCCCTTCCGTAGCAGAAATGAATCTCTTTCCGCATCCCTCTGGTGTCCCCACAGGCCACAGGGCCCCAAGCTCAGAATCCCGGTCAAACTGCACCGGGCCCCCTGTATAGCCGACAGGCATCACGACGATGCCGCGTTCCCTCAGCTCACGCATCGAAGGCAGAGGATATTCAGCTTTCCGACACGCCGGGCACGGAGACAAAAAGTGCTGATACTTTCCCGTCTTCTCGTCTTGCTTCCAGCACCAGAAAAAACCATCGTCTCCGCACTCGTCGCAGTGGATATGCACCATGCGCCCGGGATTGTTCGCCTGCCAGCTTTCCCATGCCCGGAGTATCGCCCGGCCCACGTTTTGGGGCATTTTCTCCTCGTCCGCGATCTGGTTCACGATGTACGGGACAGCTTCATCCGGGACATGGTTCACCCTCTCCCAGACCGACATGACGAACGGCGAAGAATCGGGAGGAACAGACTTGTTGAAGACAGCGTAAATGTTTCTCATCATGCCGAAAAAAGTATCCCCGTTCATCATGCACCCCCTGTCGTTTTGTACCTGTTTTTCCATTGTTCAGCGGCCTTGGCGAAACGATCTGGGTCAAAGTCGGCAACAGGGGCAGCCCGCTGAGGAGGCGTATCGAGAAACCGCCGCTTACTGAGAAAACTGGATGCCAGAGGGATGTACTGACCGTTGTCTTTCTGCCATTGCTCGGAGGCTTCCCATGCCGTGACAGCATCAAGCAGCTTGGGGAGCCCCGGAAGCTGTTTTGCCCGCGAGAGAGTGAGCCATGCCTGCCAAGCCGCGCCCTCATCCCATTTTTCCGCCGGGTAAGCTTCCCGGAACTGGACAAAGGCTATGTCCGGGCATGACGCATCTACCTGCGCCCGGGGGTTCGTTCCCTGAGCGCGGGGATTATCGCCAGTGAGCCGGGGATTGGTCCCTTGCGCCCTAGGGTTCGTTCCGAGTTCCCGAGGTGTGGTCTTTTCTTCCCCGTGAGCGAAAGCGGACTCACCCCCACCCTGCCCCTCTGTGAGGGGTGGGGGTGTTTTAAAATCAGGATCAGAATCAGAGTCAGTATAAGAGTCAGTAAGGGTTTTTGGGTTTTCGTCTAAAAACCGTTCGGTTTTTGGGTTTTCGTCTAAAAACCGTTCGGTTTTTGGGTTTTCATAATTAACCGTTTGGTTTTTGTTTTTGCGTGGACGCCCACCCTTTTTCCCGTTTTCCCGGTTTGCTTCACACTTCGTCGCATACCGATCCCGGTTCTCTTCAAACCGTGGCTTCATGAGAAGAAAAATCGCCTTGGTCATGTCATCAAGCTCAGGCATCGTACATGCACCATGCAGTGCGAAGATCGCTTGCATGAGGGTTGAACGCTGAACATCATTCAGCAAGGAAATTGCTGGCCACTGTTCCGTATAGAGTATGAAACTGTTGACTTTTTCCTGTGTTTCCATCATAATGTTTCCATAGAGATTGTTTTGGTGTTTGGCCCCCTGTTCCAGCAGAGGGCCTTTTCTTTTGCCTCAAGCTCTACCGTCACCATGTCCGGCCTCTTCTCGCAGTACAGGCGGCAGAAGTTCACGTCTTTGACGTAGCCGTTTCTCGTGAACCACGCCGGGACTCCGTACTCTTTCGACCAGTCCGCAAAGCACAGAACGCGCCGCCCGTCGCGGTGAAGCCGACCCAAGCGGCACGGGCCTACACCCATGCCTGCCCCATAACTTGGTATTCCGGGATACCACCCGTTTCAGATTCGCTGCGGAGCTTTTCCCAACAAGCTGAACACCTGTAATTGTTTGTGGGCTTCCCGCAGTCATGGCACTTACGCTTGAAAAGTGTTGACTGATTGCTCTGTGGATGAGCTTCAAGCCATTCTTCGCGGCTCACCCCGGCTCTGAAAGCATACCCACAAGCCTTGTCGCAAAAAGTTGCATTCCCTTTCGCTGGAAATTCTTTTCCGCAGCACTTGCACTTTTGAGGCCCTCGCGTCTGTGCGGCCTTATCCTTGCACTCTTTTGAGCAGTACTTTGCGGTTTCGGCAAAGTACCGTTTCACTTCAAACATCCGACCGCACTGTTGGCAGATCAAAATAGGCATCATCTTCCTCCCCTGATCTTTTTCCACCATGATCTTTTCGGCTCAGGATGCTCACAAGCAAGGCATTCCGCACGGTCGCGGGCGGCGGCTACGGGTTGAAGTTGTACTTGAACCCGGCGGCAGGCCGTGATCACGTCTCCGAGCGCCGACCGGATCTCGCGGGCGTTCGCCGGATGGATGATCTTCACCCCGGAAAGCATTCCCTGAACCGTTCCGAGAGCTGCGCCCGCCGAGGCCACGGACGTGAGCACATCGGCCCTGCTTTCCGCCGGCGAAACGGGAATAGGCGCTTCTGGAGCGGTTTGGGCTTCAAGCCACTGGAGCAAGATCGTATTCCGCATCACTGTACATAGTGCCGGGATCGTACTGAGGCTCGGAAAGTAGCTGTCCCCCGCATCGAGATACCGCCGCATGTGTGAAGCCGAGATGCCAAGCCCGCGCGCGATCTCTTCGGCGGTCATGCCGCTGGCGTCTTTTGCTTCTCTAAGAGCTTCTTTCGCGCTCATGTTCTTGTAGTCGGGCATCTTGAAAACCTCTGAGAATTTCCATCATGACGGGAATAGCCATTTCGATAGACTGGCTTCATGTCATCCCCTGCCATTCATCTGCTTATCACCCGGCGCGGACCCGTCTGGCGCGTCCGCATCCTGATTCATGGGGATCCCCGGATACGCTGGCGGGCGTACCGCGTCGCGGAGTACCCGACGCCCGAAGCTGTGGTCAGGCGGTGCGCTGAGGGCCTAGCGCTCCGGGGAAAAGATGAAGGCCACGACGACAACGATGCCGAGAGCAATGAGCACGTCAAACATGAAGGACCTCTTCTTGTTCGTTGGGAGTTTCAACCTCAGATATGGGCGTAGGCGTGAGCGTGTAGCCGCAGACGCGAAGCATTTTGTCAATGATGGTTAAACTCACAGGCTTACGCCCTGAAATCATGTTGTAGTATGGTGTCCGGCTTTTGATGCCAGCACGCTGCATGAGTTCATCGACAGAAAGCCCAGAGCTCTCCTTAAACGATACGATAATTTCCGTTGCTTTCATGAACATATTGTACATTTTAAAAAGCATAAACGCAACATTTTGAAAATCTAATTGTTGTTTTTTGTGTACATGGCTGGTAGCCAGTGGGGAGGAGGAAAGAATGAGGAATACAAATAAAATAAATGAGATCAAAAAAAATACTTTGGAAGGCTCAGTAAAAGGCGATTTCTTTTACAGACAACTTGTTGATAAAATTATAGAAAAAGTTCCATACCGTGGCGTAGCACAAATAGCTTCAGCTACAGGATTCACTCGTTCAGCACTCAGTCAGCGGCTGTCTAAAGATGATACCTCTTTTATGGCAGGAGATATGTTATGCGCTCTGTTAGCATTCTTTAAAGCTGAAATATTTTTTCCCGGAGAAGACAAGCCCATATCTATTGATAAACCGCATGACGCTGAAATAGATAGATTAACAAAGCTATGCGATTCTCAACAAAAAACAATTGACCAGCAAGCACGGCTAATTGAGATCTTGCTTGAAGCAAAAGAAACCACCGTCGGAACGGGGAAATATGAATAATGAAATAAGAACTCTTTTGATTTAATAATATAGTTAAGTTATAATTCCCTGCCCCTCTTAAGGGGCTTTTTTATTGGTTGTTTGTTCATTCGTTATTATCATATACTATAAACATAATATAGCATCTCTTCTAATAGCTAAGAAAAGTATATAAGGAGTATCACACGATCAATAATCAACCTTATCAAATGGAGTGCTTCCATGTCTAAACGTCTCTCTTCTCATGCAGCGAAACGGTCTAGAACTTCCTACTGTACTCCTAAAAAAAAAGTAGGAGAGAGAGAGAGAGAGAGAGAGAGAGAGCACAGAACAGGCCAAAATAGAAATAAACAATAAAATTAACGAAATATATAAAATAGGCGTATTTCGTATAGGCAATTCAAATTTTTCCGTAGAAAGAAAGAGAATTGAACTTGCAATATACTATGAAAAAATAATAAAATACATAATATACAATAACATAGAAGAACATCCCATAGATTATCTTGACTCTATAGGATGCTGACACAAGGGCACGTTATGTACGTGCCCTTATTTTTTGTTGTATGAGAATTTTTGTTGTTTTTGGTGAACATTTTCCATTGACTTTTGTTCACCAAAATGTACACTGTCTTCACGACGAACGAGGAAGGCGAGTGGCGCGGCAACGGCCCGCTAAAGCTGGAACCGGACGAAGGAAGCCCCAACAAGTACGAGCTCGGCAAGCGCAAGCCTTTGGGAGCGGGAAGCACGCGACGGCAGGAAATGGGGTGATGTGAAGACAGGCCGCGTAGGGACGGCGGGACGGAAAAGCGCGTGTACAGCGTGCAGGATGAGACATCCACCGACAAAGACGGGGGCCGAGCCGACCAACAGGGCCCACGGTTACGACACAAAGATCGGGCCGTGAAACGTGATGAAATACAAATTTTTACATCCGGGCGGTCAGTTGACTTTCTGACAATTCACCGCCCCGCATGAAAGGCGCAACGCGCATTGTCGCTGCGCCGAACCATGCGTTGAGATGTGCCGCATGGGAGCGCGCCCCGGCGGGGATTGGCCCCGTCGGGTGTTTGCCTTGAATCATCGAAGCCCGGAACTACGCCGGGCTTTTTCATTGGTTCTGGGATCCCGGAACGAATTTCAAAACAGAGGAGAATGTCTATGATGCAGTTCATCGTAATTTCGTATTCGGAAAGCGGCCCATTGGTTGAGGAGTTCGAGACGAAGACGAAGGCGGTAGACTTCGCGGAGGCTCTAGCTGGCGAGGGTATGCCCTCGACCATACTCATGAGAATTTCCGAGATTCCCGCAGTCTTGCCAGAACGCGAAGACTTCGGCGTTCTCCCCGGCATCGACTTCCCCGCAACACTCCACCGCGCTTGGTAAGCCGCCTAGCCCCGCACTTGCCCCGACTCCGGGGCAAGAAACGGGATTGGGACGCCGATCCAGACTTCAACGCAGGAAAGAAGGTTATGAATATGAATATGACCATATCTCACGCAGACGACTTTACCCGTAGCCATCCCGTGCTCACCGGGGAGCGCAAGGGCACAACGCTCCGGGAACGTCTTGAACGCATTCGTGACAAGGCAAGAAAGGCCAGTGTGCGCGAGGCAGCGGAACAATGGCTGAGAAAGGTGGAGGTGACGGCATGATTTCCAACGTCTACATGAAGCACGCCAAGGTATCTTTGGAACGGCCTAAAAAGGTTGACCGGGCTAGAGTTGCTGCGGTCATCATCTTTATGTCGGTCATGCTTGGGATCTGCATTCTTCCACAGATCTTGTACGGGATGGAGGCCATGCGATGAAACCGGAAATACGGCTCAATGAACCACCAGAAGCCTACCACGCCACCCGCGCCATAAGCAAAAGCGGCATGGACAAGCTCAGGCAGGCCCCCGCCAAATTCAAAGCTTGGATGGACGGCGTCACAGAAGAGGAAACGGAAGCATTCCTTTTCGGTTCCGTTTTCCACTGCCTCGCACTCGAACCCGGAGAATTCGGCAAACGGTACGCCGTGAAGCAATTCAACGGATCAACCAAGGCGGGTAAGGAAGAAGCCGCGACCGCCAAGGCCGCAGGGCTGGAACTGGTGCCAGCCAAAATACACAATGCAGCTTCGGCAATGGCGGAATCCGTTCTGATTCATCCTTTGATCGGCAAGTTGATGACTGCAAAGGATAAGCGGACGGAAGTCTCTATATACTGGAGCGAAACCGTGGACGGGCTCGAAATTCCATGCAAGGCCCGGCTGGACATGCTTGCAACCGTGCCGGGGTTCGGGCTCGTCGCCGTTGACCTCAAGAGCACTGACGACGCCAGCCCGGAAGGTTTGGCCCGCTCCGTACTCAAGTGGGGATACCACAGACAGGCCGTCTGGTACCGCCGGGCGCTCCGGGCCGTGGGCATGGACTCCAGCGTATTCGTGCTCGTCGCCGTCGAAAAGACCGCCCCCCACCTTGTCACAGCCGCCAACGTCAGCGAGGCCGCGCAGCAAGTCGGACTTGAAGAAATCAAGGACGCACTCAGCACATACGCAACCTGCGCCAAATCCGGCCTCTGGCCCGGATACGTCTCTGAAATCATCGATCTCGACCTGCCCGAATGGGCTTACAAGAGGAGGTTCGCCGCATGAGTCAACTTGTACCGCAGAACAATATCACAGACCTTATCAAATCGCAGATGCCCGCCATTGCTTTGGTGATGAATGGCACATCGGAACGGGAGCGAAAAATCAAGGCAGAACGTTTTGCACGTATCTGCCTGACCGCTGTCCGTAAAAATCCAAAACTCATGAAGTGCTCGCAAGAAAGCTTTGCAGCGGCTCTTATGAACTGTGCACAGCTCAACCTTGAGCCCAATACGCCGCAGGAATTGGCATATCTTATTCCCTATAAGGATGAATGCCAATTTCAAATTGGATACAAAGGGTTTCTACAGCTCGTATATCGTTCTGGCATTGTCTCATCATTCAATGCCGATGTTGTATACAGGGCTGAGGTTGAAAACGGTATGTTCGAATACCGTAAAGGGATCACACCAACCATTACCCACAAAGTCGATCTACTGCATCCAGAAGCCCGCGAGGGAGAACTTATTGCGGCCTATGCAGCATGTACGCTCAAGGGCGGCGGTGAGGGGATGCTTCGACTTGTTGATAAAAAGGACATCGAGCGCGCACAAAAGACTAGCGCCAGTCTCGCCGCGAACAAAAAGTATGGAAAGGACAGCCCGTGGATTTCTTCTCCAGAAGCCATGTGGATGAAGACAGCCATCAAACGTCTTGCCGCTTGGCTTCCTCAGACGGAAATGCTGGCAATGGCCGTTGACCTCGACGACAAGTCAGAACGCGGGGAATCCCAACTTGTTCTTCCTGAATTGACGCCGACAGATGGCCTAAACGCGGCACTCACGGGAAGCACGCCGGAAGCGCAGCCCGTCAATCTGATCACCTGTCCGAAAACTGAAAAGCAGGTGAACGACTTTAAGTGTTCCGAATGTGACCAGCACGCCCAATGCCCGGCGTGGGCAGAATAACCACCCCGGCCCGGCTCACCACCGGGCCTTTCTTTTGGGAGATATGATGGGGAATTTGCTTATATTTTGTCTTATTGTAGGTCTATGCGGTGCTTTCGTTGGAGTTCTTTTTGATTTCCGCACAATTGGACTGACTCTTTGCGTCATCGCAAATTGCTTGCTGTTCATGGGCGCAAGCATAGGCGGAATGATAGCCTTTGCTAAGGGCCTAAAGGCAACGCAGACCTATCATGTTTGCGACGGTGAGCATAAGGTCATGCTCAACCTGAAATTTGGAGCTTTCAGCTATACCGTGAACGTCCCGGTCACAGAGTACAATTGCCCAAATTGTATGGAGAATGCACTATGCCCGACACCGACGCCCTCCCAGAAATCAGACTAAAATGTCCTGATTTGGCATCGATAATTCCGGGACGCCGTTTTCTCTACCGAGCCAAGGTAGGCGGCGAACGTCAAACCGTCACCGTGACGGCATCCTGTGCCCCGTATCTCCGTGATTTCGGGAAGGGACGCAAGGCTATGTACGTCACCGTGTACGGCTACGAGGGGAAATGGACGGTTCCGGCAAGCAAGCTGAGGATTGCTGAGAAAGGATAGAAACAGATGAACAAGAACAGGCGTGATAGGCTCGCAAAATTGAGCGATCAGATTTCTGACATCATGGAGAAGTTGGAGGAACTGCGGGACGAGGAGCTAGAGGCATTTGAAAATCTTCCTGAATCCCTAAACTCCAGTGAACGCGGGGAAACGATGCAAACAGCAATCGGCGCTATGGATGATGCTCTTTCCTCGCTTGAGAACGCTGATAGTCGAATACTGGATGCAATGGGATAGCACCCCACGCCCCGCCCTCCCCCGGCGGGGCTTTTCATACCCCAAACCGTGGGCCGCGCATACGAATCACGCGGGATGATATGGAAACAAAAATCTATGGTTGCAGTGATGATCTCATTGAAATTGAAGGCCACATCAATGACGAGATCGGATGTTACGGCACTGACGAAAAAGAACGCGGTGCTCTGATCGTCGGTTCCGATGGAACTGCCCTTGAAGTGAAGTATGGAAAGGGAGGAATGGGTATCTGGGGAATCACCCTTCTCCGTCAGGGCCCGCTGCTTGAGCGCGTCGAACCATGCACTGATGAAGAAGCTGACCCCTATTCCGATGTGGCCTATTTCAAGGATGGAATGAAAAGTTTTTTCGTCGCTAAGAATTGGGAATACATCAAATGAAATACAGAAAAAGACCCGTTGTGATTGAGGCCGTTCAATGGTGGCGCGATGGGCATGGAAACAACAACTTCGCTGAGGTAGAAGCCCTGAATGGAGGTTCCTGCCGAGAATTGCTGGTGAACGAGGATGGCGATCTAATCATCTTCACGCTTGAAGGCCAGCTCCTTGCATCTCCCGGTGACTACATCATCCGGGGTGTGAAACGTGAGCTGTATCCGTGCAAGCCTGACATCTTTGATGCCACCTATGAAAAGGTGGACGAATGACGAAATGGGAAAGGCGGCTCACGTGGGTGTGGGTCGCCTTCTTCGTGTGGGTGGTCTGCAGGGGCGCGGCTGCATGAACAACGCGCTGAGGATAGTTATGCCACAGTATGAAGAGGATGTTTTGCAAAGGATTGCTGATGGTGAAACGGCTTCTGAAATTCTCGATGAGAAAATACCCACAGTTCGTCGACGGTTCAGGAAGGCTACGCAGACGCTACGTAAGATAATGGACGAAGTGCGTGAGGAGTTCCCAGACGCCAACTATTACACGGGAGGGGGTGACGGATTGGAATTGTTACTTGGTCAATCCCATAGTTTTGGTGGTAAAATACAGTCGGAACTTATTGCAGAGTCTGGTGACAGTAGGCTTTCCGTTGGAGGTGGAGACTGGTGATGGGCAAATATGCGCTGACGGATAAGGAAAGGAAGTGGCTGGAGGAAAGAAAGAACAGGCTTGCTCCGTGCGGAGGTCCACTGAACTATTGCGGTTATGGGTGCTTGGTTCGCTATGACTGCCCACTTACTCCAGATTATCAGGATGCCCTTGAATTCGAGGCGAGAGTTAAAGGAAAGCTCATGTATCAGTACGAAAAGGCGTATCACTGCAAGGATGTCGGGCGGTTTATGCCAAACAGGGATACTATGCTGATGTACGCACTTCTCGCCGTAGAGCAGGAGATGGACAATGGCAAAAACGCTTAACGATCTGCCGAAGTGGGCACAGGCTGAAATTGAAGAAATCAGAACGGCAGGAACGCGTCTATGGCCCTGCTTTGATGAGCCGATGCCCATCGAAACGCCCCACGGTAAAATCACTAGAGGGTGGATTTCTTACGGAGAATATTATCCATCCGTAGCGATGGTTGATGTTGAGGGTGAGAGAAAAAGGGAAGCGGGGAGCAAGTATTGGAGCAGGATGGAAGGGGTAGATGTCTATGCAACAAGGCTGGAAGCCATCCGCGCCTATCGTTGGAAGTTGGCAAAGAAAATGGCTGAAAAAATTCGTAAAGTAGAAAAAATGATCGAACAGGAGATGGACAATGGGTGATACCTCCCTTGAATCCATCATGAAGTGCTCGAAAGAGGCAATTGCGCTGGCGTATATGTGCAAAATCAGTGCATCGGTTTATACTCGATGCCCGCTACATGGCGAAGAAACAGAAAATTGCCCTATGAAAGAGGTGTGGTGCTCAGACGTTACTCCTCAAGCTTGGGAAGAAGTGCTGAACAGTGAGCAGGAGCCGAAAGAATGATCACCACCGAAGAACTCGCCGGCATCCGAACCGCCGCCATTGGCGACATGCTCGGAGACCCCAAGGCGCTCGACAAAATGGGGCCTGCGGCTACAGTTTTCAGGCTGTGCCGGGAACTGGAACTAGCACGTAAACACGCCGTCACCATGTCAGAAGTAGCAGCCGCAGCATGGGAAGGGGAAATTCCGTCGCCGTTGCCCGGTCATACTCACATGACCGAAGAAAAATTTACCGAAAGATATAACTGCCCTTGGTGTGGCGGTTCTGGTCACATCGACGATTGCGATGAAGCAGACAAACAGGTCAAGGCTCAACTGGAAGCAGCGGAGCGGAAGGCGTATTTGCTGGAACAGTCCAATATTTGGATAGCCGCTGTAGCATTTAACGGAACGGCTAGTGATTACGGAAGTCTGTATGGTCTTGTAGAAGCCGCTCGCGAGGCCGTGGAGGATGGAAGATGAACACCACAGTACAAAAAGCCATTCACGATGGGATGAAAGCGACTGGGATCACACAAACTGAACTAGCTGTTGTCTTACGCAGCAGAGCGCGTGCTTCCGAGATTATTAATGGGAAAAGGGATCTAAGGAGGATTGAATTGCTTGTACTTTCATACCTGCTTCATATCCCGCTTGAAACGCTGATGCCTCCTCTTAGTGAAGAGGATAAGCTGCATATCGACTCGCTTATTGCTTGGGAGAGAAAACTTCAAGAGACAAGATATATAAAAAAAAGAGCTTCTAAACGGAGTAAGAAATCATGTCCGAAGAACTGACGTTGCTACCGTGCCCACTGTGTCAAGCAAGAGCACACGTTGAATGCCACAATGGAAAGTTCCGTGTGATATGTAAAGGCGAATCAGGATGTCCATTCAGAATGGGCGGAAAGTGGTTTGTTTTTCCCGATGAGTGCTATGACTGGTGGAACGCCCTGCCCCGAGCGCTGGAGTGGACGAACGAGCCGCCGAAGGTGCCGGGGTGGTACTGGTTCAAGGATGAATATGGCATACGCATCGCATGGATCAAGCATGACTCTCGTAAAATGAACGAATTATATGCTGTGATTGGAGGTGTTGGTAACTGGATGTCAACCTTGCATGGACAATGGGCAGGCCCCATCCCCGAACCCCGCGAACCGAAGTAGCCCCGAAAGGGGCTTTCCTTTTTCTGGAGGAGAACATGCGAAGACCTATCAACCCCGTAATCCCGTACCCGCACGAGGCCATCCAGCACACCCGCTGTGTCCTGGCCTTGTCCATGATCACCGTGGCGCTATCCCTCCTCAAGCCGGAAATGCTGGCGCAGCTTGGCGACCTCGGAAAGCAGGTCGAGAAGGTCAACCGCTGGAGCGAACGATGCGCGGACGACACGCAGAAACGCAGGCTCTCCGCAGGCGCGAAGCGAGATCTGGATGCCCGGTTCCATATCCTTGCCGGGCACGTCGGGGATATTCAGGCGGCTGCTGGGGACGCGTCCCGTTGGACGCAATGGGCCGCCGGGATGTGGGCCGGACTGACCTTCCTTGAGGACTGCCGGAACACCTGCCCCGCCTACTTCCGGGGCCTTCATTGGCACAACCTGCTCAAGACGCTGGCCACGCTGTGCAATGCGCTCGAAAATGTCGACCCCCAGATAGCGGAGATCGGGACGCGGGTGTACGAGCGGGCCGCGTAGATGAAAACACCTTAAACGACAAGAGGCATATATGATCGAAATCGCATTGAATAATATCAACGGAAAGGACGTCCCCGCCGTGACCTCGTTGCAGGTGGCGGAGGCATTTGGGAAGGAACATTTCAACGTGTTGCGGGACATTGAGACTATCTTGTTGCAAGTACCTGAAAACTTCCGAAAACTCAATTTTGAAGTTTCGGAGTACACAATTCAGAATCCCTTGACAGGAGGCGAACTTCCGAAGCCCATGTATCTGCTTACCAAGGACGCCTTCACGCTCTTGACTATGGGCTACACAGGCGAAAAGGCTATGGCCTTCAAAGTTGCCTACATCGCCCGGTTCAACGAGATGGAAAAGGCCCTCCAAGTAAACGCCCCAACCTCTCTCCCAGAGGCATTACGCGCATATGCCAACATGCTTGAAGAGAATGAGCTTATCCGCCGCCAACGGGACGAGGCCATCCGCACCAAAGCATGGATCAGCGACAAAAAGACAGCCACCGCGATGGCAACCGCTTCCGTAGCCGTCCGCAAGGTCAACGCTCTCGAAGACGAACTCGGACGCGGGAAGCGCTACAAGTCCGTAAAGGCCATTCCGTGGTTGCTGACTGAATTCGTTGAAAGCAAGGGGATGTATTCAGTTGTCGGGAAGCCCTCAAGCGCATGTCTACCGATCTTGGTTACTCCATAGAGAAAATTGCCACCCCAGAATACCCGGAAGGCATCAACGCCTACCATGTGGACGTGATTTCCGCATTCCGGTGCGAGCTCGCTCAGAACCCCGGTATGCTCGACAGATACAGAAAAAGGCGGGCCGCGTAGGGAGGAAAGGAGAAAGGATGGAAACGACAATCTCGGAAATCCGCTCAATCGTACAGCGGCGTCGGGAGTTAGAGATTGAAGACCAACGTCTCTACCAACGGTTTCTCGAACTGCTCGAACTCAGCCAAGGGACTAGAAAATCTTCACGCGATACGCTATCCCCAGAAGTAGGGAAGGCGCTTTTTGCTGACGTGAAAAGGAAATCCCATGAGCGTAGCAAAGCGCGGTGACGGCAGATGGGCCGTCAAGTTCAAGGATGAGGAGGGGCGCTGGAGACAGCGCTCTTTCCGTACTGAGGAAGATGCCCGGCAGTTCGATGCGGATTGCCAGTATGATGCGGTGGAAAACACGCGCCTGACGCTGTTGGAGGCGGTGCTGGTGTACCTAAAAAACACCGAACACGCTGAGAACACCGTAGGAATTTATGAGTTCATTGTGTGCGGGCATGACCGAAAGAATGGGGAACACAGAGAGGGGCCAGCGGAGTTCCTTGCGAACAGATTCGTGGATACATTGACTCGTCGCGATCTCGAAAATGTGCGTGAACGGTGCAGGAATGACGGTCTATCAACAGCGAGTATCAATATCTATGTCGGAAAGATCAAGGCGGCCCTCAGTTGGTGCGTTGAACAAGACTTACTCCACGAAAACCCTTGGGGAAAATATCGACAACTCCCCGGCGTAAGAAATAAGCCACGGACAGGAACATTGGAAGACTTCCACAAACTCTTTCCTGTGCTCCCGCCGTGGCTTCAATGGGCAGCAAAAACCGCTATTGCCCTATGCTTACGTCCCGGCGTGTCCGAACTTTTCCGATTGGAATGGTCGGCATTCGACTGGAAGGCTAGAACCGTGAGCGTTTACATGCCCAAAGTTGATAGCACCAAAATGGTATTCCCACCAGAGGAATATCTTCATGAGGCATGGGTACGCTACCAAGATGATGCGATAAACGGCCAAAGTTTGGTTTGTAGAAATAGAAAGGGAGGACGCGTGAATAAAGGGCTTTATGAGATTGCATGGAGGCGGGCTTGCCGAAAGGCAGAAGTGTCCATGCCGATGTATGCCCTGCGACATATCGCCGCGTCCGAGATGCTTTCAAGAGGCGTGGACATCGCCGCAATAGCTGCACAGCTTGGGCACAAAGACATTACCACAACAGGCATTTTCTACACACACGCTCTCGCCTCTTCCCAACGTCGAGCGGCT
>OGOV01001778.1_pt1 | contig 17873 bp, 17 predicted proteins | sample 1552711 | NCBI WGS metagenome assembly OGOV01 (sample SAMEA2580216, study PRJEB22360) | human gut metagenome | biome: human gut; feature: human-associated habitat; material: faeces | place: Denmark | collected 2008/2010 | reverse complement strand
ATGACGGAAAATATGCAAGCAAGCGTGCGGCAAAGGCGATAGCCGTTAATTGTGCAGTATTGCCTTAAATTTAACAAACGAGGGAAAATAATGGAACTTAAATTAGAAGGTATCACAAAATCCTACACAAAGGGTAAAAAACGCAAAAACGCTCTTGAAGACTTTACTCTCACTCTCACTGAGGGAGTATACGGACTTCTCGGACCCAACGGTGCGGGAAAATCAACGCTGATAAATATTATCACGGGGATAATCGGCAGGGACAGCGGCAGTATATCCTTTACCGACGGCAATGACAACAGCTTTTTGTCGCATCTCGGCTTTATGCCGCAAGGTATGGACTTTTATCGCAACTTTACCGCAAAGGACTACATAAAGTACATAATGGCACTGAAAAAATACTCTCCCGATAATGCAGACGAGTACGCTTTGACAACGCTCGGCAAAGTAAATCTCCGTGCGGATGCCGACAAGAAAATCGGCGCTTTTTCAGGCGGAATGAAGCAAAGACTCGGCATAGCACAGGCTATAGTCGGAGAACCGAAGGTGCTTATATTTGACGAGCCTACTGCCGGACTTGACGCAAAGGAGCGTATACGCTTCAGAAATGTTATTAGCTCTCTTGCCGCAGACAAAATAGTAATACTTGCAACTCATATCGTGACCGATATTGCGTATGTAGCAAAAACTGTCGTGCTTATGAACGACGGCAGGATAATAAAAACAGGAACGCAGGAGGAGCTTTGCTCCGATATTTCAGACAAGGTATGGGAGATAACCGCACAGAGTGACAAAGTAATGGACTATATGAACCGTATGCGTGTATCAAACGCAGTGTCTGACGGCAATAAGTATACCCTGAGAATAGTATCCGATGAATATCCCGAAAACGGCGCTGTTTCAGTGCCGCCTACACTTGAGGACGTATGTATATATTATTTCGGAGATATGTGATATGAAACTGTTTAAATATGAACTGAAAAAGAATATACTGCGGCTTCCCGTTCTGCTGTTGTTTGCGGCTCTTATACTTGTAAGCCTGTACAAGCACAATGAAACCGTTCAATTATACGGCACACAGGATTATCTTGCCGACGGTCTTATGCACAACATTTATCAGGCGTACAAAGGTGAGATTACCGATGAAAAAATACAGCGGATAGCCGCATACAGAAATGAAATGTCGGCTATTGTAAGCTCATCGGATTTCGACTATCCGACTACGCCCGATGACAGATATTATACCGGCTTTGCATTCGGAGATAACGGGTCATCGGAAAAAGTTATCGAAGAAATGAAATATGCAATAGAATACATAAACAATATCATTGTGCTTAGAGAGAAAACACAGACCGCAATTGCATTCTACGAGGGTAAAAACGACTACAAGGTGAGAGAGGCTCAGCAGATTGAACGCCTGTACGGAAACCGTCATATAGACGTATACGGCAATTACGATACTTACGCCCTTTACTTCGACTATGAGTTTTCTGCCTTTATTTCGATGATTATGGTGCTGTTTGTATTTGCTCCCTCGTTTTCAAAACAAAAGGCTATCAGCGATGACAAGATAATATGCGCCTGCGGAAAGGTCAAAAGCGTATTTTTTGCAAAGCATTTGTGTATGTATGCATTTTGTGCCGCCATTACGGTGATAATGACATTTACGGATATTTTATCCTTCGGCTGTCGGTACGGCATTGAATTTTTGGAGCAGCCGATATATGCAATACACAGCTTTACTTATGCGCCGCTTGACATAAGCATATTTACCGCAATACTTATTACGGCGTTTATGAGATTTCTGCTTACTGTGCTTATCGGTGAAATTGTACTGCTCATATCCTCTACCCAGAAAAACATCGGTATTTCCTATGCCCTGAGCTTTTGCGCAATAGGTGCGCTTATCTATCTGCACGGCTCTATACCATCACAATTCTCTCCTTTTTCTATGATATGTATGAGTAACTTTTTCACCGATGCGGAATTTGTTAATGTGCTGGGCTTCCCTGTGCTTAACATAATTTTTCTGCCGATACTTACAATACTTCTTTGCGTTACAGTAAATCTTATGTGCTTTGCTGTCGCCTGTCCGCAACGTGCGATACGGCTTACCGGAAAAGCAAGGAGTAATGCTATATGAAAATATTTGTATATGAGATGAAAAAGATACTGATAAAACAGTACGCAATAATAATTCTGGCAGCTGTAGTAATAGTAAGACTGCTATCTTCTCTGCCGCTTGCAAAGCAGACATACGGATTTGACTCCGCCACAGAGCGAGAGAAATATTTTGAGATAATCTCTCCGTTTATAGGAGCAGTGACCGAAGAAAAAACTGACCGTGCAGACGAGCTTGAAAATCAGCTGAAAACGGCAAGTCAACAATACGATAAGCTGATTGATCAGCGTCTGGAACACAAAATATCGGATATTGAATATTACGAGCAGATGAAGCTGTACGAACCGACGCTCAATATCAAAAAACAGATTGAAAAAACTGTCGAACAGGTACGGCAGGCACAAGAACGCCAATGCGATATTCTTCCTGTAAGCTATATCCCCATAATATGTGATGCGTCGGCCGATTACCTTTTTGTGCTTGCAATCTGTCTTATATGCAGTCTGAGTGTAATCACAGAGTATACAAGCAAGACAAGATATATCCTGTGTACTACTCCGGCAGGACAGTCACGCAGTATGGCGGCAAAAACGGCAGTTCTGCTCTTAGCGGTCGCAGTGGCATCGGTTTTACTCTCAGCGGTTGAGGGATACTGTCTTTCAAAACAGCTTCCCTTTGAATACTGGGCATATTCCGCAAGAGGCGTAGAGATAATGACGAACTGTACGGCTGAGCTTTCTATAGGCGGCCTGTTTATTCAGACCCAGCTTATTAAACTGGTGGGAAGCATTTTTACCGCTTCGGTTGCAATTCTTATTTCCGAGCTTTTTAAAAGCTATGCCGCAAGCGTATTTTCGCTTGTAACCGTGCAGATAGTTGTCGACTATGTCGGCAATCGCTCAAATCTCAGCTATCTTCTGCCGACAGGGGCTATGCGTGGCTACGGTTATTTTTACGGCGATGTCACGCCGACCGCCGAAAACAATTATATGCAGTTTTCGGGAGTGCCTCTTTGGTATACTGCAGTGCTTATATGCGGTTTGCTGATTTTTTCGGCGGCAGCTTGCACAGGAACAATTCTTTCCTGCAATAACCGACTGAAAAGAAAAAGGAAAAAGATACGCAAGGCGGCACTTTTGTCAACTATGTGCATTATCACTTCACTGCTTCTATCCTCGTGCAGTGTTGCGAATAACCGCTACGACCCCGAAGATACAATGAAGCTTGTAGGCGGCTCATATACCTTGATCGGCGAATATAATATTCCCTTTACAAATGAACTGAAAACAAGCAAATATGAAATCGTTCTTGATACCAATCAGTCTTCCGGCGGATTTTCAATATCGCTGATTGACCTTGCAAGCAATGAAAAGCTCGATATTCCGCAGAGCTATTTTTCAGACGAAACTTTCATTCATTGCTTTATAACCGAGCATTACATTTTAGTCGAGTATATCGCCAAAGACGGAACCGAAGCGATGCGGTACTATGACCTGAATGACTTTTCAACACAAACAATCGCTCAGAACATCCGAGGAGTAGAAAAAAATCTGTTCGGACTTACCTTTAAGGACAGCGAAAGCATATTTACGACAAGCTCCTTAATTTTCACCGATGACAGAGATTTTTTCTTTGTTACAGACAGCGGTTTGTATAAGGTAGGCATAAATAAAAATGCGTCACTGATAATAGACGAGCCTGTAACCGAAGGCTTGATTTACGATGCTCACAGCATCTATTTTATCAGCGAAAAGGACAGCATCAAGCGTTACGACCTTTCAACAGGCATTCTCAGCGAAATTGTAAGCGCTGAAAAAATAATCCCACGTTCGTTGTGGGGAGATTACGATTATATTTATTACACAAGCGAGAACGGCGAACAAAAGTTAGCAAAATAGCACTGCAATCATCGCAATAAATCCGCCGATTATCCGTGTTTGTAAATTTAAATTCAGCTATAACAGCTTCGACAAAACCCCGATTTGCTTTTTAATCGGGGTTTTGCCATAGTCTGCACTCTGATAAAACATACCTTTGCAAAACCTCTCAAAATGTGTTATAATAATATCCGAACATTCATCAAATCAAAAGGAGTTTCTTATGTACAGATACGAATTGCATATGCACACCAAAGAAGGCAGTGCCTGCGCTGTAAGCTTGGTAGAAGATATGATAAAGCAGTACGTTAAAATCGGTTTTTCGGGTGCTGTTGTAACAAACCATTTTATACGAGGCAACACCTGTATTTCACGTTCTCTGCCGTGGGAACAGCTTATAGAGCAATACAGCAAGGCATACACGAACGGCAGAAAAATCGCCAAAGAACTTGATTTTGACCTGTTTTTCGGCATTGAAGAAGGCTACGGTAACGGCAAGGAATTTTTAGCATACGGCTTTGAGCCGGAATTTCTTTTATCACGTCCGTTTCTGAGAAATGCCGATCTGAATATATGGGCACAAGAGATCCACTCAGTCGGCGGATTTATAGCTTACGCTCATCCTTTCCGTGACAGAGATTACATAACAAATCCCGATGAAGTACCGGATATTTCGATAGTTGACGGCATTGAGGGCTACAACAGAGGAAACCGTGATATTGAAAACGAAAAAGCAATCCGTGTTTTCGGCAACGAAGATACGGTTATAACCGCAGGAAGCGATCTGCACAGCACCGACTTTGACAGTGCCTACGGAATTGAAACACAGCACAGGATAAGGAGCAACGAGGAGCTGGTGAAAACGTTGCTTGAGAGGAATTTTAAGGTTTATCTTGGGGGATGAAAAACTGTCAGATAGCAGATCTTACAGTTTTATGCTCTCGTAAAACAAATTAATAATTATGGCAAGTCGTAGAAATACGGCTCGTTTTTGTTTTCTGCCTTGCTTTTGTATGTAAATTTATCTGCAATGTAACAGTGTAACTATTCCGGATCCGATTACAAGTATCAGTGAATAAACATTCGGAAAATGCACAAACATTACAGGTATAACCAACTCTCCGTTTTCGCCACATATTTCCTCAACCGTCAACTTCTTCTACTTGACATTACAATAAATTCTTGCTACAATATCTTTTATACAATATAACCTGAGGTGAAAAATGAAAAAATTCTTGATACCGCTGTTATGCACCGCAATACTGCTTTTATGCGGCGGCTGCAACCTAAGCGACAAAGTGAGAATCGGCACGGCGGCTGAGGGCGGAAATTACTACATTTTCGGCAGTGAACTGAATGCAATAGATTCGCTCGAAAGCTACAATATCAATATAAAAAGAACGGCAGGCTCTGCCGCAAATATGCGTCTGCTCTCAGAAAACTATCTTCAGATGGCAGTGGTTCAGACCGACATAATAGACGATGCGTGGAACGGCAGAAACGGCTTTAAAGAAGAATACCATGATTTCGGCGCAGTAGCAGGACTGTTCACCGAAAGCTGTCAGATTGTCGTACACTGTGACAGTAATATAAAAAGCGTTTCGGATCTTAAAGGAAAGACTGTAAGCATCGGTGAAGAAGAATCCGGTACTGCGCATAACGCAAGGCAGATTCTGACTTCATACGGCATTGCCGATGATATGATAAAGACGGTAAACCTTGATTACAAGGATGCCGCAAGTCAGCTTGAAAACGGCACTATTGACGCATTTTTCTGCACTATAGGCGCACCTAATCCCACTGTGAAATCACTCTGCGACAAAGGCTCGGCACGTCTTGTTTCGCTTGACAGCGACAAGATAGACGACCTTGTAAGCTCCTATGGCTACTACTCTGCCTGCACGATACCGACAGGCACTTACAAAGGTCAGACCGAAGACGTCAAGACTATAGGCGTTACCGCTGTACTGCTTGCAGGAAATTCTTGCCCTAAAGACACAGTGAAAGCGATAACTAAAGCGATTTTCGATAACTCGGAAACCATACAAAACGCACTTCCCGTAAATATCGTAACCGACAGAAAATCAGCTGTCAACGGCATCAATATCCCGTTTCATCCGGGTGCCGCCGAGTATTACGGCGAAAACGGAATAAACGTAGAAACGGAGTAACAAGATGAGCATAGCACTTGATATGTATCAGACAGTAGCGATAGCTGTGCTTGTCCTGATGCTTGGCGCATTTCTGCGCAAAAAGATACATTTCCTTGAAAAGTTCTGCATTCCCGCTCCCGTTATAGGCGGTCTGCTGTTTGCAATACTCACCTGCGTCCTGCACGGCACGGGTCTTGCAGACGTCAGCTTTGATGATACACTGAAAGAAGTCTGTATGGTACTGTTCTTCACATCTGTAGGCTTCCAGGCAAACCTTAAAGTCCTCAAAAGCGGCGGAAAGTCGATGATAGTATTTCTGATACTGGTCATACTGCTGATAATCGGGCAGAACTTCACCGCACTCGGACTTTCAAATCTGCTCGGACTCGATCCGCTTATAGGTATGTGTACCGGCTCGATTCCTATGGTCGGCGGTCACGGAACAGCAGGCGCATTCGGTCCTGTTCTTGAGGATCTCGGAGTATCGGGAGCCACCACCCTATGTACTGCGGCGGCTACATTCGGACTTGTCGCAGGAAGCCTTATCGGCGGACCTATCGGCAGACGGCTTATAGTAAAGCACGACCTATTAAAGACGGTTGTACCCGAAGACGACAGCCTGCTTGTCGAAGAAGGCAAGAAGCACGAGCGTCACTTCTCTATGTACGCTCCTGCCGTATATCAGCTTGTACTCGCTGTCGGTGCAGGTAATCTCCTACCTGCTGACTATGACAGGAATGACGTTCCCGATATACATCGGTGCGATGATTGTTGCCGCTCTTATGCGTAATATCGGCGAATACACGGGCAAGATCACTATTCATATGGGCGAAATAAACGACCTCGGCGGTATATGCCTGTCGTTATTTCTCGGAATAGCAATGATAACGCTGAAGCTCTGGCAGCTCGCCGACCTTGCATTACCGCTGATAATCATGCTCGGCGGACAGGTACTGCTGATGTTCCTGTATTCCTATTTTGTCGTATACAGAATTATGGGCAGAGATTATGACTCAGCAGTGCTGACAGCCGGTATGTGCGGCTTCGGTATGGGTGCAACACCAAATGCAATGGCCAATATGCAGGCTATATGTCAGAGGTATGCGCCGTCTGTAAAGGCGTATCTCCTTGTTCCGCTTATAGGCAGTCTGTTTGCGGATTTTCTCAACAGTATCACCATCACGTTCTTTATAAATATGCTGTAAATCTGCAATGGTTTACTTTTGGAGGGATTTATATGTTCGGTAAAGATAAAGACAAGCAGAAAAAGAAAAAAGAAAAAATGAATGGTAAAGCAGGACATTCGGAGGAAAACTACAATGTTCTTTATGACAATCTCGCTTTTCCCGAAGTATACGCAAAAGAGCAAAAACAAAGCGATACCGAGGAAGCAGACGAAGAGCCGGTAAATTACGACAATGTGGCTATTCCCGAAATCAATGTAAAGAAAGATAAGAAGTAATTCCTACCGCTCTTAATGAGCGGTTTATTTTTATCCCCTATAATAATTTACCGCATAACCGCCGTATGACAGCCGAAAATAAGACATAAAGCAAAAAACAGTTGCAAATGCGGCGGTAATAGTGTATAATAAAATATGAATATACTGCCTTAGTAGCGGTAATTTTCAAATGTGAAAGGAAAATCTATGTTACTTAATATAATGAACAGTCTTGGCGATCAGCGGAGCATTATCATCACTGTATTCGCTTATGCGGTGATCCTGCTTATTGCCATACCGATACACGAATGCGCACACTGCTTTGCGGCATATCTTATGGGCGATGATACAGGACTTTATTCGGGAAGAATCACGCTGAACCCGATAAAGCACTGGGATCTCTGGGGTACTATAGGTATGCTTACTGTCGGAATAGGCTGGGGCAAGCCCGCACCCGTAAACCCCGTCAGAGCAAGAAAGGTTTCCGCAAGAACGTTCATGGCACTGACTGCGGCGGCAGGACCTTTATCAAATGTTATACTCTCGTACATTTTTGTACTTATCGGAAAGCTTGTATGGTTCTTATTCGGTGCTTCAAATCCCGAAGTAGTAGCATATGTTTATTACGCTTTTGATATGGCGGCAAGCATAAACGTTTCGCTTGCAGTGTTCAACCTGCTCCCCATACCGCCCTTTGACGGTTCAAGAATAATGCTCGTATTCTTAAAGGAAAGAACATATTTCAAGCTGATGCAGTACGAGCAGTATATAATGATCGCCGTACTCGCTATCTGCTGGACAGGTGTACTTAATGCACCGCTGAACTTCCTTGACAATGCGGTTATGAGCTTTCTTGATTTTACAACCTCTTTTGTTCCGCTCGTACCTCTCGGAGCATAAGAAATGCAGGAACTGAAATTCAAGCTGGAGGTCTATGAAGGACCGCTCGATCTTATGCTGAGCCTTATCGCAAAGCATAAGCTGAACATTTACGATATAGAAATCTCCCTTCTGCTCGAACAGTTTATGCTGTATCTTGACCGAATGAAGCAGGCCGATATAGAAATAGCGGGCGAATTTCTCGAAATGGCGGCAAGGCTTATCTACATAAAGTCAGCCGCACTTCTGCCAAAGCACGAAGCGGAAGAAATGAAAAAAGAGCTACAGGGTGTACTGATAGAATACGCTATGTGCAAGCAGATAGCATTGCAGCTGCAGCAAAGCTGGGTAGGCGATGATGTGTTCGTGCGTCCGCCCGTACAGGTGGAAGAAAACAAGGCATATCTCGGCATACACGAGCCGGACGAGCTTTTTCTGGCAATGTCGAACTTAAACTACAAGGATGCGGTACGAAAAGCCGTGCCTCATGTAAAGCCTGCCATCGCAAAGAGTTTTGTCAGCGTATTCACAAAGATAGTATATGTGTTGAAGCGTATAAATGACGGTCATAAGGTTGAAGTAAATTCGTTATATAAGGGTCAGTCCAGATCGGACTGTGTGGCTGTGTTTCTGGCACTTTTAGAGCTGTCGAAGAACAGCCGTATAAAGTTTACCGATGACAACAAATATCTTCACTTTGTGCCTAAGGATAAAATAGAAGAAGAATTCTCTTTCGGAGAACCGGATGAAAGCGAGGCGGCGGATATTGAATTATAATGAATCAATCTGTATAATAGAAGCTCTGCTGTTCGCATCGGGTGAACCGATTTCGCTTGACCGACTGAGCGAAGCAAGCGGCATCGAGCCGGAAACGGTGGTAAAGCTGATTGACAGGCTTGAAAGGAAATACAATGTATCCGACAGTGCGATAAGGGTGCTAAGGCTTGAAAACTCGTATCAGCTTTCGACAAGAGAAGAATATGCACCTTATATAAAGCGTGCAATGGAAAACAAGCGTCAGGCAAGGCTTTCCCCTGCGGCACTTGAGGTACTGGCTGTAGTAGCTTATAATCAGCCCGTCACTAAAGCGTTTGTCGAGCAGGTCAGAGGCACTGACAGCTCCGGTGTTATAAACACGCTGGTAGAACGTGAACTACTGTATGAGGCAGGCAGACTTGAACTGCCCGGCAGACCTATTACATACAAGACAACGGACAACTTCCTTCGCTGTTTCAAGCTTGAAAGTCTGGCACAGCTGCCAAGCCTTCCCGATGAAGACGGACAGTTAAACCTGAATGAGATCGGCACATTACAGCAAGACGGCGATTTTATTCCGGATGACAGCTTTGAGGAATAATCCGATTACCCCTGCGGATACTCTTATCGTAGTACCGTCCGCACACCAAACCGAAACGGAGGGCTTATGGGCTGGCTTATTTTCATAGATATATTGCTCATCATTGTACTTGCTCTCATGCTGTCGGTAACAGTCAACGTACATCTGAACGATGAAACGAGAATAAAAATCAGATACGCAGGCATAACGATATTCTCTGTTTCTCCCGAAGACGAAAAACATAAAAAGCAAAAGAAAAGCAAGGAAAAACAAAAGAAATCGCCGGACGATAAAAGCGATAACATTTCTGCGGATAACGAAAAACCGATGCAGAATACCGAAAGCACTCCCAATAAAGCCGAAGAAAGCAAAAAAACGCATAAAGTCGGAAAAAAAGCAGATAACAACGGCAACAACGGTCTTTTATCAAAGCTCGGTCTGAGCGGCGACATCGGCGAAACGATCGAATTTGTAAAACAGCTCATCTTATCGGCATCAAAACCGGTAAAACGGCTTATAGGACATATCCGTGTAAGTAACTTTTATTTGTTTATAACGGCAAGCGGAGAAGATGCGGCACAAGCGGCGATGAATTACGGAAAAATAAACTGGCTTGTGCACACGGCTTTAGCGGTGCTTTACAATACCGTTAAGCTGAATGTGAAAAAGATAGATATTACCGCAGACTTTACATCGGGCAAAACGGAGTACGAGCTTTCGTGCAAAGTGAAACTGAGGCTCGGAACGGCCATAGGCTGTGTCTTGTGGTTTTTATTCAGAACAGCAAAATTATATTTGAAGATAAATTCAAAGAATGCAAATAAAACTGCAACGGCTGAAAGCAATACAACGCCAAAAGCAGAGAAAGCGTGAGCTTTCGGAAAGGAAATCAAAATGGCAGAACAGCATCCAATCAACGGACTTATGGGAACTTCTATGGAGAAGATAAGAGAGCTTGTTGACGTTAACACTATAATAGGCGACCCTATCACCTCTCCCGACGGAACAATAATCATTCCCGTTTCGAAAGTCAGCTTCGGCTTTGTCGCAGGCGGCTCAGACCTGCCCACAAAAGCTCCCAAGGAAGTATTTGCAGGCGGAAGCGGCGCAGGCATCACGATAAATCCGCAGGCTTTTATCGTAGTACAGCGTGACGGCGACGTTAAAATGCTTGAGCTTGGTGCAACCGGCAACAGTGCTATTGACGGTATAATCAGCGGTGTACCCGACCTTATTTCCAAGATCAAGGCTATCTTTTCTAAGGATGACGAAGAATCAGAAGAAAAAACAGAAGAATAAGCAATAACATCTGTCCTTTTTGCATAAGATATACCAAAACTATGCGGAAAGGACAACGTTATGCAAAAAAAGATTCTATCTGTCGCAGCTGCCGTGATTTTTACTTTTTCGGCGGCGACAGCAGCTTATGCCGAATGCACAGCACGGCTTGACTATCTCGAAAGCTCTGACAAAACAAAAACGGACGTTTCAGCCGCCTGTGCTATTCTTATTGAGGCGGATACGGGAACTGTGCTTTTTTCAAAAAACGAAAAAGAACACAGACAGATAGCAAGCACGACCAAGATAATGACTGCTCTGCTGACCCTTGAGTCAGGAGAACCCGACAAGGAATTCGAAGTAGACCCGACCGCCATAAAGGTCGAAGGGACCTCAATGGGACTTCGGGAAGGCGATATTGTAACACGCAGAGCTTTATGCTACGGTATGCTTTTGCCTTCGGGAAATGATGCGGCAAATGCGGCGGCGGTAAATATATCGGGCAGCAAATCGGCGTTTGCCGTGCTGATGAATAAAAGAGCCGAAGAAATCGGTATGACCGACACGAACTTTGTCACCCCGTCGGGACTTGACGCAGACGGTCAGTATTCCTGTGCCTACGATCTCGCCTTGCTTACACGGGAAGCGATGAACAATAAGGACTTTGCAAAAATATGCGGATTGCCAAAAGCAAAGGTTTCTTTCGGCAATCCCAAAAGCGACCGCATACTCGTTAACTCGAACAAACTGCTCACAAGCTATGACGGCTGTATCGGAGTTAAGACAGGATTTACCGACAGTGCAAGAAGAACCCTTGTAAGCTGTGCCGAGCGTGACGGCGTAAGGCTTATAGCGGTAACGCTTAATGCGCCGAACGACTGGAGCGACCACGCAAAAATGCTGGATTACGGCTTCGAAAAAGTGACGCTTTGTGAAATGAAGTACGACTCATCCGCTCTTTCCTTATCCGTTGTCGGCTCAGAAAAGGAAACGGTCGGTGTTGAATGCGGTGCCGTAAAACTGCCGCTGTGTAACGAACAGAAAGACAAAATAACCGCAGAAATATATATGCCGAAATTTATTTATGCAGGACTTGCCGCAGGCGAAAAGGTCGGCGAAATACATTACCTGCTAAACGGAAATACAATAGCAACAGCGCCGCTCCAAACGGCTGAAAGCTGTGTACAAAAAGAACGTAAAACGGATTTTTTTACCGTGATATATAAATTCATTGCAGGACTGCTGACACGCTGATACTGTATGGATACGGAATTTGAAAGGAATACGGAACAATGGAAAAAGTGAGATTACAGAAAATAATAGCAGACAGCGGCTACTGCTCACGCAGAAAAGCCGAGGAATATATCGAACAGGGCTGTGTAAAGGTAAACGGCAGACCGGTTTCTCTCGGTGACAAGGCCGATCCCAAGAACGATATTGTAACGGTAAACGGCGAAAAGATAGCTTCCTTAGGCACTCAGCTGAGATACATAAAGCTGTATAAGCCGAGAGGCTATGTGACCACTATGGCGGATACGCACGGCAGAAAGATAGTTACCGACCTTCTCGACGACATTGACGAGCGTGTTTATCCCGTAGGCAGACTTGACAAGGATTCTGAGGGACTTCTGATACTCACAAACGACGGTGCGCTAGCAAATGCCGTAATGCACCCGTCACGTCATATAAAGAAGCGCTACCGTGTAACCGTAAGAGGCGAGGTAACAGATGACAAGCTGACAACGCTTGCTTCAGGTGTTAAGATTGACACGGGCGTTACACTTCCCTGCACCGTTGCGGTACTTGCCGAAGAAGAAAACAGAACCGTGCTTGAATTTACGATTGCCGAGGGCAAGAACAGACAGATAAGAAAAATGTGCGAGGCTGTAAAATTACAGATAGTGCGTCTTAAAAGAAACGCTGTCGGAAATATAAAACTCGGTATGCTGAAGCCGGGCGAATGGGCAGACCTTACCGCAGAAGAATTAAAGGGACTGAAAGCACTGGTTTCAAGCGACAAATCGACCAAGAGAACGGGTAAAAAATGATTACGATACTTAAAAACAACATTATTACCGACAAGCTGGTGTTCGAGGCAAAGGACGGCGATACGCCGGTAGGCTCGGTCGTCTGCACGACAGACGGCGAAACACTGTTTGTGGAAAAGCTTGAAACGCAGTACATAATGCTTGTTGACGGGCTTATGAGAACCGCTATGAACTACGCTTTTAATCACTTTATAAATAAGTGTACCGTAAATATGCAATCCGAAACGGTGTGGAATGAACTTTTAAAACGTGGTTTTGTGCAAAACAACGATAATCACATCTCTGACATTGATAATTTTTTCACATCTCATAAAAGTTGCAAAAAATAGCGAATTTCGCTTGTTATTAAAGATGAAATGAGTTATAATTATACTTGAATATGATGTGCCCAAAGGCATAATTATAAACAGCGGTCGGCTCTTATTTTCAGCAGCTTACCGCTTCACAGAAAAGCGAGAACGGAGGAATTCTGGCAATGAAGAAAACAATTGCTGAAATGGAGCAGACAGCCGCAAGCGAAGCTGCAAACAAGCTTATCTCTCTGTTTGACGAGGACAGCTTTGTCGAACTTGGCAAATTTGTCGGAGCAAACGGTGAAAAGACAGGCGTTGTAAGCGGTTACGGCTATGTTGACGGAGCAGTCGTATATGCGTACGCTCAGGACACAAGCGTTAACGCAGGTGCGGTAAACACTGCGGCAGCTCTCAAAATCAAGAAGGTTTACGAGCTGGCACTTAAAAACGGTGCTCCTGTTATCGGTATCTTTGACTCAAAGGGCGGAGATATCAAGGAAGGTATGAAGACACTCGGTGCATACGGTGAGATAGCCAAGATGAGTGCGGCACTTTCGGGTGCTGTTCCCCAGATAGCTGTAGTAGACGGTCTTTGCGCAGGCACAGCCGCTATGATAGCTTGTATGGCTGATGTGGTCATTATGACAGAAAAATCAGAGCTGTTCATGACAGCACCTTTTACAGCCGATGATAAGACGGCAGGTGCAGGTACAGCCGAGAATGCCGCAAAGTCAGGTGTAGCGGCTATTCTTGCAAAGGACAGCGATGAAGCTATAGCTAAGGCTAAGCAGTTATTATCCGTTCTCCCTGCGAACAATCTTGAAACAGCAGGAAACGATTATTATATGGAAAACGATGCGGCTGTATCGGCTGATCTCAAAGGCATCGAGCTTATCAACTCGGTAGCCGACAAGGAAAGCGTTATTGAGCTTTACAAACAGTTCGGTACATCTGCGGTTACCGCAATAGGAAGCCTTAACTGGAGAACAGCAGGCTTTGTTGCTACAAACAACGGTGCAAAGCTGACAGCAGACGACAGTGCAAAGATTGCACGTTTCGTTACTCTTTGTGACGCTTATTCAATCCCCGTTGTTACATTCGTTGACAGCGAAGGCTTTGAGAAGTCAAGTGCGGCTGAGCTTGCAGGAAGCATCCGTGACAGTGCAAAGCTCGCACAGGCATACGCTTCCGCTACAACAGCAAAGATTGCAGTTGTAACAGGCAAGGCTTACGGCAGTGCTTATGTTGCACTCGCAAGCACAGCGGCAGGAAGCGACTTCACATTCGCATGGGAAGGTGCGGTTATCGCTCCCACAACTCCCGAAGCGGCAGTTGTATTCTTAAACGGTGTTTCGGAAGACAATGCAAAGCAGGCTCAGGAATATGCAGACAACGAAGCAGACGCATTCACAGCTGCGGCTAACGGCTATGTTGACAGAGTTATCACAGCCGAGGATACAAAGTCTGCACTGACATCTGCAATTGAAGCAACATCTTCAAAGAGAGTTGTTACTCCTGCTAAAAAGCACGTTAACTTCGTATATTAATCGACATAAGAAAGGATTTTTGTTATGAAAAGATACAATATCACAGTAAACGGTACCGCTTATGATGTAACCGTTGAAGAAACAGACGGCAGTGCAGCACCTGTTGCCGCACCCGCAGCAGCTCCCGCTCCCAAGAAGGCAGCAGCTCCCGCTGCTCCCGCAGGCGCACAGGGCGGCGTTAAGATAAACGCTCCCATGCCCGGTACTATCGTAGACGTTAAGCTCGCAGTAGGCGCTAAGGTTACAAACGGTACAGTAATCGCAGTTCTCGAAGCTATGAAGATGGAAAACGACGTTGTAGCAAGCTGTGACGGTACAATTGCAAGCATCAATGTTACAAAGGGTCAGTCTGTTGAAACAGGCACACTGATTGCAACAATCAATGCGTAACTCTTGATTGAAAGGAATAATAAAGGTTATGGCAAAAGTAGGAATTACCGAAACCGTACTGCGTGACGCTCATCAGTCGCTTATCGCAACCAGAATGACTACAGAAGAAATGCTCCCTATCCTTTCCACAATGGACAAGGTAGGCTATCATTCGGTTGAATGCTGGGGCGGTGCTACATTTGACGCATGCTTACGTTTCTTGAACGAAGACCCCTGGGACAGACTGCGTATATTAAGACGTGAAATGCCTCACACAAAGTTACAGATGCTTTTCAGAGGACAGAATATGCTCGGTTACCGTCACTATGCTGACGATGTACTGGAATATTTCGTTCAGAAATCTGTAGCAAACGGTATTGATATTATCAGAATTTTCGATGCGCTCAACGATATAAGAAACCTCGAAACAGCCGTTAAGGCTGCAAAGAAGGAGGGCGCACACGCTCAGATAGCTATCTCTTACACACTCGGTGAAGTATTTACAGAACAGTATTACGTCGACTATGCAAAGAGAATTGAAGAAGCAGGCGCTGATTCTATCTGCATCAAGGATATGGCGGCTCTGCTTACTCCTTTTGAAACAGAAAGACTTGTAAAGGCACTCAAGAGTGCTGTAAATATCCCGATCCAGCTCCACACACACTACACATCAGGACTTGCTTCAATGTGTCTGTTAAAGGGTATCGAATCGGGTGTTGACGTTATCGACACAGCAATGTCACCCTTAGCACTCGGCACATCGCACGCTCCCACAGAGTCAATGGTTGCCGCATTACAGGGTACAGAGTACGATACAGGACTTGACTTAAAGCTCCTCACAGAAATAAGAGAATACTTTATGACGCTCCGCAAGAAGTACATCGACAGCGGTCTGCTCGATCCCAAGCTCCTTGCAGTTGACGCTAACGCTCTTATATATCAGGTTCCCGGCGGTATGCTTTCAAACCTCCTTTCTCAGCTTAAGCAGGCAGGCAAGTCTGACAAGTTCGAGGAGGTTCTTAAGGAAGTTCCCCGTGTAAGAGCAGACGCAGGCTTCCCTCCCCTTGTTACACCTACATCACAGATTGTTGGTACACAGGCTGTATTCAATGTAATTCTCGGTGAACGTTACAAGACTGTAACAAAGGAATTCAAGGGTCTTGTAAAGGGCAGCTACGGTAAGACACCTGCTCCCATCGACCCCGAGTTCAGAAAGAAGATTCTCGGTGACGAACAGCCTATCGACTGCCGCCCCGCAGACCTTATCGAGCCTGAGCTTGAAAAGCTGAAGGCTGAATGCGCTAAGTGGTCACAGCAGGACGAGGACGTATTAAGCTACGCTATGTTCGGTCAGGTAGCTGAAAAGTTCTTTGAAAAGCGTAAGGACAAACAGCTTGGCATTGACGCTGAACACGCTGATAAAGCTAACAAGGTAATGCCCGTATAATTTAATTTAACTGCGGCAGGTTGAAATACACCTGCCGTTTTTAATAATCTGAAAAGGACGGAAATATGAACAGACGCAGACGCACAGACGAACCGGTAAAAAATATACACAAAGAAACCGAATATCACACTGTAGTAACCGATGACGGAACGCAGGACGAGGGCTTTAACTGCAAAGCCTGCGGAAAATTCATTACGGTCAGGGATTGCGGAACAAACAACCGTAATCACTGCCCCCACTGCTTATCAAGCATACATCTTGACAACATACCCGGCGACCGCTCAGCCGATTGCGGAGGGATAATGGAGCCTATCAGCATTTATGTCCGTCCCGACGGTGAATGGGCGCTGATACACCGCTGTAAGAAATGCGGCGAGCTTAAAATAAACAGGATTGCTGCAGTTAAAACAAACTTGATGATAAAAATGTGGGCGAACACCACGCCGATCACGGCCACACCCACCGCCAGCAAAAAGCCGCAGATCGTCCGGCTGAAGCTGGGGATGGTGCGGTAGTAATACTGCCCGGTCACAGTGCGGTACAAAAACATCGTTGCATTGGCCGCTACCAGGCCGACCGCGGCACCCATTACGCCAAAACGCGGCACCAGCACGGCGCACACGGCAATGTTGGCCGCAACGCCCACGGCGGTTCCAATCGTATCCTGGAACGGCTTGCGGGCAATGGTGTTGCCGTACACCGTGCCTTCGCACAGGATAGAGAACACCACGGCCAGCATCATCAGCGGAAAGTAGGGCAGGCAGGCCGATTTGGCCGGGAAGATGATGAAGATGATATCCTCAAACATGACCAGCAGACAGAAAAAGCCGAAGATCAGCAGGTTCAGCAGATCATGGATGCGGCCAATGCGCTCCTGCTCGGTGCGGTAATGCGCGTAGACATAGGGGCCCCAGTAGGTGGAAAAACCGGCCTGAATGGTGGTGACAAGCTGGGCCAGGGTGTAGGCGAAATCAAACGAACCCTGCTCCGCCGCGGGGGCGTAATTGCCTAAAAAAGAAAGGCAGATGGCGCGGTACAGCGGGATCAGGATGGCCGCAGGTGCCAACACAATGCCGTAAGGCA
>OGOV01001771.1_pt1 | contig 17935 bp, 17 predicted proteins | sample 1552711 | NCBI WGS metagenome assembly OGOV01 (sample SAMEA2580216, study PRJEB22360) | human gut metagenome | biome: human gut; feature: human-associated habitat; material: faeces | place: Denmark | collected 2008/2010 | reverse complement strand
ATTTCTAAAAGTCCGGATACGTTTTGGCTGAAATCTTTCCGGTATTAAAAAAGGAGCCTGAATGATTCCAGCCTCCTTTTTCAAACGTTTTTTTCAATCAAATCCTGTTTTATAATCCTTTACTCATGGAGCATTACATAGCCCCAAATCATAGAATCGGAACTACCGATTCTATCGAACAATCTTTTTACCCATTTCATAATCTCTACTTTTTATGTTATACCTTGAAAACATGACAAATGTAAGGGAGATATATGATGATTGAATTGACATAGGATAAAAATGCCATTTTGTACTATTTGTTTTTGATGTACATCAAAAATTATAGAGTAATTCTATTACATCTCACAAGAAAATCATTGGATAATTAGGTAAATATGAAAATAAACAGTTAAAACATGAGCCGAAGCGGAACAAAGTACCTCCAATTCCGTCTTATTATAAATGTTACACAACTGATAAATTGAGGGAGCCGTATACCCTTTATGCGTAGCCATTCCCGAAGGTAGCCGGGAGAATATTCTATTTCCTTTGAAAAAGCCCGTACAGTTTTTATGTACGGGCTTTTCTGTGATTAAAGAGAAGTGATTCATTCATTGTTGTCTTCTTCGTCGTCAACCAGATTATTGAGTTCTAATTCCAAGTCGACTAACTCTTGTTCCCACGTCTTCAAAATTTCTTTAGGAGTATCTTTGGGAGCTTTTTTTATTCTTTCCTGAGCTAAAGACACTTCATGCTCTAATTGTCTACGTCTACTCATAACTTTTAATTTGTAGTTTGATAAATTAAAAAAAGAATTGTTTAGAAACTGCCTTTCAGTAAATCCGGTATTTCCGAGGGTTCACCGGCAACTCTGATTCCTGCAGCTTCCAATGCTGAAATCTTTTCGGTTGCAGAACCGGAACTTCCGGATATAATAGCTCCGGCATGTCCCATCTGTTTACCCGGCGGGGCAGATCTCCCTGCAATAAATGCCACCACAGGTTTAGTCACATGTTCACGAATGTATGTTGCGGCCAACTCTTCTGCGTTACCCCCAATCTCACCAATCATCACAATAGCATCAGTTTGCGGATCATTTTGTAACATTCCCAAAAGATCACGAAAATAAAGTCCGACAACCGGATCACCTCCCATACCAATGGCAGTGGACTGTCCCATACCTTTAGCAGTCAGATGTGATACGATTTCATAGGTCAACGTACCGCTACGGCTGATTACTCCTATATTGCCCGGAGTGAACACTTGCCCCGGAAGAATACCTACCAGACTTTCTCCGGGAGAGATCAGGCCGGGGCAATTCGGCCCAATGAGTTTAGCTCCCTTCAGTTCGACAAACCGGTAGGCCTTTATTACATCCAATGTAGGAATTCCTTCTGTGATACAAATTATCAGTCGGATACCGGCATCGGCAGCCTCCATAATAGCATCGGCAGCAAAGCGTGCCGGTACGAAAATAACAGATGTATTGGCTTGCGTTCGGCGAACAGCCTCATGCATGGTGTTGAATACCGGAAAGGTATCGTCTATCATTGTTCCTCCTTTGCCGGGTGATGTTCCGCCCACCACATTTGTTCCGTATTCAGCCATCTTTTTGGCATGAAAAAGTCCATCCCTGCCTGTGATACCCTGCACCAAAAGTCGGGTAGATTTATCAATAAGTATGCTCATATCGATTCTTTCTTTAATGATTCTATAGCCATTTTAGTAGCTTCTTCCATTGTCTGGGCCACTTGAAAACGGTTATTCTTACGCAATAATTCACGTCCCATATTTCCATTAGTGCCTGTAAGCCGCACAATAATAGGAATATCCGTTTGTATCTGCTCAAACGCCTGTAAGAGTCCGATGGCTACATCGTCACATCGGGTGATACCTCCGAAAATATTGATAAAGACTACTTTGACTTTTTTGTCATCCAGCAATAATCTCATAGCTTCTATCACCTTGACAGGATTTGAACTACCGCCAATATCAAGGAAATTAGCCGGATTTCCTCCATAAAGCTTGATCATATCCATAGTTGTCATAGCCAGACCGGCTCCATTAACCATACAGCCTATCTCGCCGTCCATGCGCACATAGCTGAATCCTCTTTCTTTGGCAATCGCTTCCAACTTCTCATCTTCTGTGGGCTCTGATAACTTCTGTAAGTCCGGATGACGATAAAGTGCATTATCATCAAAAACCATTTTGGCATCAATAGCCAATAATGTCCCAACAGGGGTAAGTACCAATGGATTAATTTCAGCAAGTGAAGCATCTTTTTCAATAAATGCTTTGTAAAGATCTTGAATAATAGTTGCCATCTGGTTAGCTTGCTCAGCTTGTTCAAAGAGAGAGAAAGCAAACTTATGTGCCAGATAATCGGGAACTCCGATTAGAGGATCAATGCTGCAACGTATTATCTTTTCCGGAGATTGGCGGGCTACTTCCTCGATGTCCATACCACCGGCCGCACTCATAATCAGCGTGACAGAGCGCGTATTACGGTCTATCGTAAAACTGATGTAATATTCGGCTGCAATGTTGACAGCCTCACTAAGAAGAATCTTGGTGACGGGATAACCTTTTATAGTCATCTCCAAAATAGTTTGAGCGTATTGGTAGACATCTCTATCATTATTGGCCAACTTTACTCCGCCGGCTTTTCCCCGCCCGCCGGTCAGCACTTGGGCTTTTATGGCTAACCCGCTTACCCCCCCTCGGGGTTAAAGAGTTTTGTTTTATAACCACCCTGTCTGTTCCCATCCTCCGGTAAGCGGCTATGACACCTGCGGCTGTACGGCATAAAGTGTGCCTCTCGACAGGTATTCCGTAAGTGGAGAAAATCTCCTTTGCCTGATATTCGTGTACTTTCATTGGATAAAATAGGTTTATTATCCAATTATAACAAAAGTGTTGGCAAAAAAGTTGTAAACTGTCCGCGTCCCTTCATTGCAGTCTAGAGCGATCTTTACAGATAGAACGATGAGAGTAACTTATGACCTTAAAACAAAAACACACAGCACCGGAATCCTACATAAAGATTCCGATGCTGTGTGTTAAGAGTGGTCCATCAATAGACTTATGCTATTCCGTGAGCCGAAACTGTAGAGTCGATCTTCTTGATCAATCCCTGCAATACGGCACCCGGTCCACATTCTGTGAAGTCGGTAGCACCATCGGCAACCATATTTTTTACGGTCTGTGTCCAACGTACAGAAGCAGTCAACTGAGCAACCAGATTCTTCTTGATTTCCTGCGGGTCTGTATGGGGCAGGGCATCTACATTCTGATAAACCGGACATTTCGGTGTGTGGAACTCAGTCGCGTTAATGGCAGCTTCCAATTCTACTTTGGCAGGATCCATCAGAGGAGAATGGAATGCACCGCCTACTTTCAACGGAAGCGCACGCTTAGCTCCGGCTGCTTTCATCAATTCACAAGCTTTTTCGATACCCGGTACAGATCCGGAAATTACAATCTGTCCCGGACAGTTGTAATTGGCAGGTACACAAACTTCTCCTTCAGTGGTAACAGAAGCACAGATTTCTTCTACTTTCTCATCCGGTAAAGCTATAATAGCAGCCATTGTAGAAGGAGTTGCCTCACAAGCTTTCTGCATAGCCATGGCACGTGCATAAACCAATTTTAAGCCGTCTTCAAAAGACAGAGCGCCGGCAGCGACCAATGCAGAAAACTCTCCCAGTGAGTGTCCGGCAGTCATTTCAGGTTTGAAGTCGTCACCCATGCAAAGTGCAGAAATAACAGAGTGGAGGAATACAGCAGGCTGAGTAACCTTGGTCTGACGAAGATCTTCGTCCGTACCGTTGAACATAATATCTGTAATGCGATATCCCAGGATATCATTTGCTTTTTCAAACAATTCTTTTGCTAAAGCTGAAGTTTCATACAGGTCCTTACCCATACCTACGAATTGGGCACCTTGACCGGGGAATACAAATGCTTTCATATTTTTGTTTTTTAATTTAATTTGCGGGTGCAAAGGTATATATTTTTGCAATATCATAGCACAGATTTGGTGAAATTGTGCAATGGACAATATGTTTTTCAGCCTATTCTACCTTATTATCGTCCCATATCCGGGCTTTCTCAGGGCCCCAGAAGTGACATAACGGTCCGTTGCCATGTCCGATAATTATTTCCTTGCCGGCATCAATAGCTTTGCTTACATAACTCTTTGCCTTGCCAACTGCCTGGTCCATAGGAAGTCCTAATGCCAGATAAGTGGCGATCGAAGAAGAAAGGGTGCATCCCGTCCCATGCAAATTCCGGCTCTCTATCTTTTTCTCCTTATATATATAGGCGTTCCCATCGGTAAACAACACATCCTGCATTTCGTTTCCCTCCAGATGTCCTCCTTTCACCAATACCGCTGTATGATACTCTTCTGAAAGTTGCCGGGCAGCTTCTTTCATCTCTTCTGCTGTTGTGATTTTCTTTCCGGTCAGTACCTCCGTTTCATCCAGATTGGGAGTGATCAGGCTTGTAAGTGGAAAAAGTTCTTCTTTGATCAACTGTATTGCATCTTTTGCCATCAACTTCCGTCCACTGGTTGAAACCATGACGGGATCATAAACTATCGGACAATGAGGATACTTTAGCAGGCACCCGGCAATAATCTTCACAAGCGCCGGTTCACTCACCATACCTATTTTCAGGGCATCCGGACGCAAATCTTCCATAACCGCTTCAATCTGTCCCTGCACTATCTCAGCGGGAACTGTATGCACAGCTTTTACTCCTCTTGTATTCTGCACGGTAACAGCAGTAATTACCGATGCCGCATATGCTCCCAAAGCAGAAATCGTTTTTATATCTGCCTGAATGCCTGCCCCGCCCGAACAGTCGGAGCCGGCAATGGAAAGAACGACCGGATAAGTTTTCATTTTAGTTTTTTTAATAATTTGGTAGCAAAGATAGGATAAAAACAAAGAAGATACAAAATGACATACCCTATAAAATACAATAAGTCCCTCGTATCGCTCGAGGGTATGCGACGACCGAAAGAACTGATTATAAAGACTCCCCGGCTTTCTGTACTTTCTACAATTACTATCGTTCACCGAGGGTAGAAATACATATTGTTATCGATACAATAAGATGAATACTCCTTAGTGTAAAATTTACGATATGTATATATATGAAAAACAATGCTTTATAGCATATTATTTATTTGTTTACCGCATGATAATATCTCTATATTTGCAGCAATCAAAGACTCAATATTATGCATGACATACCCAAACAAATCCCATTGGCAAACAATCACATCTCAGTGGACTGTGTAGTGATCGGTTTTGACGGAGAACAACTCAAGGTTCTGCTGATTAATCGGATAGGAGAGGAAAACGGAAAAGTTTATCGTGACATGAAACTTCCCGGAAGTCTGATCTACATGGATGAAGACCTGGACGAAGCAGCCCAGCGGGTCTTATTCGAACTGACCGGTATCCGAAACGTCAACCTGATGCAATTTAAGGCATTCGGTTCCAAAAACCGGACGAGCAATCCCAAAGATGTACATTGGTTGGAACGGGCTATGCAATCGAAAGTGGAACGCATAGTCACCATAGCTTATCTGTCGATGGTAAAGATAGATCGGGCACTGGACAAGAATCTGGATGAATTTCAAGCCTGTTGGGTAGCGTTGAAAGACATAAAGACATTGGCTTTCGACCATAACTTGATAATCAAAGAGGCGCTGACTTATATCCGGCAATTCGTAGAGTTTAATCCTTCGATGCTATTCGACTTGTTGCCGCGTAAGTTCACCGCATCTCAGTTACGAATCCTGTTCGAACTGGTATATGACAAAGCAGTGGATGTGCGTAACTTCCATAAAAAGATAGCTCTGATGGACTACGTTGTACCGCTGGAAGAGAAACAAACCGGAGTAGCCCATCGGGCAGCCCGTTATTATAAGTTCGACAGGAAGATATATAATAAGACAAGACGATAACCCCCAATCGGGATTTAATATTAAACTACAAATAAATTAATAAACAGTATCATGTTTTTATTAGGTTATGATATAAGCAGCTCTTCGGTTAAAGCGAGCCTGGTAGATGCAGAAACAGGTAAATGTGTCGCTTCTGCGTTCTTTCCGAAAACAGAGGCGGGCATCATTGCCGTACGTCCCGGATGGGCAGAGCAAGAACCGGAAAGTTGGTGGGAGAACTTGAAACTCTCCACCCGATCCATTCTCTCGGAATCACGGGTAGATGCCAAAGACATCAAAGCCATCGGCATCTCTTATCAAATGCACGGTCTGGTGTGTGTGTGGACAAACGGCAACGCACACTGCGTCCGGCCATTATCTGGTGCGATTCACGTGCGGTCTCCTACGGGCAGAGGGCATTCGAGGCAATCGGTGAGAAGTTCTGTCTGGCACATTTGCTTAATTCTCCCGGAAACTTTACTGCTTCAAAACTGGCATGGGTGAAAGAAAACGAACCGGATATCTATGAACAGATCGATAAAATCATGTTGCCGGGAGATTACATCGCCATGAAACTGAGCGGTGAAGTATGTACGACAATAGAGGGACTCTCCGAAGGAATGTTTTGGGACTTCCGAAACAACCGCCCGGCCGACTTCCTAATGCAATATTACGGAATCGATCCTTCGCTGATAGCCGACATCCGGCCTACTTTCGCCGAACAGGGGCGACTGACAGGTACGGCTGCCCGGGAACTCGGGCTACAAGAAGGCACTCCGATCACTTACCGTGCAGGAGACCAGCCCAACAACGCTCTTTCCCTGAATGTGTTCAACCCGGGTGAGATAGCTTCCACAGCCGGAACATCGGGAGTCGTATACGGAGTAAACGGCGAAATCAATTATGATCCGCAGTCACGTGTCAACACCTTTGCCCATGTCAACCATACTGCTACCGATCCCCGCCTCGGCGTATTGCTCTGTATTAATGGAACAGGGATTCTTAACTCGTGGATCAGGCGCAATGTTGCCCCCGAAGGTATTTCGTACGCCGAGATGAACCGTTTTGCTTCATCCGTTCCCATCGGCAGTGCAGGTATCAGCATCCTTCCTTTCGGCAACGGAGCAGAACGAATGCTCAATAATCGGGCAACCGGCTGCGGTATACACGGCGTAGACTTCAACAGGCATGACAAATCACATCTGATCCGGGCGGCACAGGAAGGAATCGTCTTTTCATTTAAATATGGCATCGACATTATGGAAGAGATGGGCATCCCCGTTAAAAAGATCCATGCCGGACACGCCAATATGTTTCTGAGTTCCGTTTTTCGCGAGACACTGGCCGGTACGACGGGAGCCACCATCGAACTCTATGACACAGACGGTTCCGTTGGTGCAGCCAAAGGAGCAGGAATGGGAGCGGGCATATATAAAGACCATGAAGAAGCATTCGCCACTCTCGATAAGCTGACAGTCGTAGAACCGGATGCCGGCAAACAACAGGAATACACTGATGCTTACGCACGGTGGAAACAATGTCTGACTCAGTCCATGCAGACAGAAACAGAGAATAAGTAATCATTAAGAATAGAATATTAATCATTCCGGCTTTCTTTCTTCTTCCCAAAAGAAGAAGAAAGGGCAAAGCCCCTAAAATTTTAAATAAGATGGCAACAAAAGAGTACTTCCCGGGTATAGGGAAAATTAAATTTGAAGGTAAAGACAGTAAGAACCCGATGGCATTTCGCTATTACGATGCCGAGAAAATGATTAACGGGCGTAGTATGAAAGATTGGTTAAAGTTTGCAATGGCATGGTGGCATACACTTTGTGCCGAAGGCGGTGACCAGTTTGGAGGCGGAACCAAACAGTTCCCATGGAACGGTGACCCTGATCCCGTGCAGGCTGCCAAGAATAAAATGGATGCCGGTTTCGAGTTTATGCAGAAAATGGGCATCGGGTATTATTGCTTCCATGATGTCGATCTGGTTACGGAAGCCGACAGCATCGAAGCCTATGAGGCCAACCTGAAAGAGCTGGTTGCTTATGCCAAGCAGAAACAGGCCGAAACAGGCATCAAACTGTTGTGGGGAACGGCCAATGTATTCAGCCACGCGCGTTACATGAACGGTGCAGCCACCAATCCCGATTTTGATGTTGTGGCCCGTGCCGCTGTCCAGATAAAGAATGCGATTGATGCCACCATTGAACTGGGAGGTACGAATTATGTCTTTTGGGGTGGACGCGAAGGGTATATGTCGTTGCTGAATACTGATCAGAAACGCGAAAAAGAACATCTGGCACAGATGCTGACCATTGCCCGTGATTATGGACGTGCACGTGGTTTCAAGGGCACTTTCCTGATTGAACCGAAACCCATGGAACCGACAAAGCATCAGTATGATGTCGATACAGAGACAGTTATCGGCTTCCTGAAGGCTCACGGACTGGATCAAGACTTCAAAGTGAATATCGAAGTGAATCATGCCACCCTTGCAGGACATACGTTCGAACATGAACTGGCGGTGGCTGTAGACAACGGAATGTTGGGGTCTATCGACGCAAACCGCGGCGATTATCAGAACGGATGGGATACGGATCAATTTCCGATTGACAACTTCGAACTGACACAAGCCATGATGCAGATTATCCGTAACGACGGATTGGGTAACGGCGGTACAAACTTCGATGCCAAAACTCGCCGGAACTCTACTGACCCAGAAGATATCTTTATCGCACATATTGCCGGAATGGATGCTATGGCACGTGCCTTGGAAAGCGCAGCCAATCTGCTCAATGAGTCTCCTTACCAGAAAATGTTGTCCGACCGTTATGCCTCGTTCGATGCTGGCAAGGGCAAGGAGTTCGAAGAAGGGAAACTCAGCCTAGAGGAACTGGTTGCTTATGCCAAAGCCAACGGAGAGCCGAAGCAGACCAGCGGCCAACAGGAACTGTATGAAGCACTCGTTAATATCTACTCATTATAAGTCCGTATTTCACGGTCTGCAGGCTCTTGTTGCCTGCAGACCGTAATTCAAAAAAAGCTAATGCCATGAATCATACCAACGAGGGTAGCAAGCTCTACCTGTATTCCATTACATCGGTAGCCATCCTGGGCGGATTGCTGTTCGGCTATGATACCGCTGTAATTTCAGGAGCTGAGAAAGGGCTCGAAGCCTTCTTCCTCACAGCCACAGATTTTCAATACGACAAAGTGATGCACGGCATCACCTCCTCGAGTGCACTGATCGGTTGCGTCTTGGGTGGTGCATTGTCCGGCATCTTCGCTTCACGGCTGGGACGCCGCAACTCACTCCGGCTGGCCGCCGTACTTTTCTTCCTTTCGGCACTGGGGTCTTATTATCCTGAATTCCTGTTCTTTGAATATGGGAAGGCTAATATGAACCTGCTTATCACCTTTAATCTCTACCGCATTCTGGGAGGCATCGGAGTGGGACTGGCGTCCGCTGTTTGTCCCATGTATATTGCCGAGATAGCTCCCTCCAACATTCGCGGTACACTGGTGTCATGCAATCAGTTTGCCATAATCTTCGGCATGCTTGTGGTTTACTTTGTAAACTACCTGATCTTGGGCGACCACCAGAATCCTGTTATCCTGAAAGATGCTGCCGGCACACTTTCTGTAAGTAGCGAGTCGGATATGTGGACCGTTACCGAAGGGTGGCGCTATATGTTCGGTTCCGAAGCCTTTCCGGCAGCTTTCTTCGGCATGTTACTCTTCTTCGTACCCAAAACTCCCCGTTATCTGGTGATGATTGATCAGGATCAGAAGGCTTATTCCATTCTCAAAAAAGTGAATGGAGCCACAAAAGCACAAGAGATTCTTGCCGAAATAAAAGCCACTTCGCAGGAAAAGACAGAGAAGCTGTTCACCTACGGTGCGGCGGTGATTGTTATCGGTATTCTGCTTTCTGTCTTCCAGCAAGCCATCGGCATCAACGCCGTGCTCTATTATGCGCCGCGAATATTCGAAAATGCCGGTGCCGAAGGCGGAGGAATGATGCAAACCGTCATCATGGGCATTGTCAATATCGTCTTTACACTGATAGCTATTTTCACCGTCGACCGTTTCGGACGAAAACCGTTGCTTATCATCGGTTCCATCGGTATGGCTGTCGGAGCCTTTGCAGTCGCCTTGTGTGACAGTATGGGTATCAAGGGGATACTTCCCGTACTGTCTGTCATTGTATATGCAGCTTTCTTCATGATGTCATGGGGACCCATCTGTTGGGTACTGATATCCGAAATCTTTCCCAACACCATCCGTGGCAAAGCGGTGGCCATTGCTGTGGCATTTCAATGGATATTCAACTACATTGTTTCATCTACGTTCCCCGCGCTCTATGATTTCAGTCCGATGTTTGCCTACAGTCTTTACGGAATCATTTGTGTGATTGCCGCCCTCTTCGTATGGCGTTGGGTGCCGGAAACCAAAGGAAAAACATTGGAGGATATGAGCAAACTTTGGAAGAAGCGTTAACCGGAGTAGATCTTACGTCATTCCACATTGAAAGCAAATCGAAGTAAATGCCGACCGAATGCAGCATATACATCCTTTTGGCTAACATGCACTTCTTGAGAATCCGGTAAACCGGAAGCGTAGCAAACCATAGTCGGTAGTTTCACCCCTTTCAGAAGCAAGCTGAAAGGGGTGGAGCTACCGACTTTTAGATGAATTAAAGTAAGCAAACGGGCAAAAAGCTTACTTCATCCACTCATTAAGGCGTAACCATCCGGTCCGGATGGTTACTACATATGCTTCGTATGGTCTAATGATATCGAATGGGAGCAAAAACGAGGACGATATTTCTCTATTTGGTTATATCTGTACGATATAAACAAAATAGAAGAATGATAACTGTTTACCCTATTTATTTATCATAGAGATATTAAAAAGAGAATCCACCTATATATATTTCAGTAAATACATATAGATGGATTTCCTTTTTAAAAACGCTGATTCAAATTGCAGACGATTTTTTTAGTCATCTTGCCCGATGGACGGAAAGATGCGATTTTACACGCAATAAATTATCAAAAAGACACATCTTTCAGAATGTCTTTTATTCTTTCGAACTGTCCATCTGTCTTCTCCGGAGTAATTTTCAATAAATGGGCCAACAGCGGGTAGATATCCACATTGACAAATCCCTTCGATTCATACCCTGCCTTAAAGTCGGGCCCACAGGCACGAAACATTACCTGCATATCCGGACTTTGCGGAAAATATCCATGAGCACCTTTCAAGGCACGTGGTACATCGGTAAATTGCCATCCTAACTCGGGAGCCACTACAATATCACCGATACGGTCACTGCTTCCATAGTTTAATTCGGCAGGAATCTCCTCCTTTTTCCACACATGAATATGGGGTACATCTTTCAAGGCATTGTATACCGAGTCGCGATATTCCGGTTTTGTGAAGATAGAAGTCGGAGTCCGTCCATCCACAGCCTCACACCATTCCGGACGCAGATACTTATTCATGTCTACCACGCGGTCGTCACTGATCTCGGTCATTCCATGATCGGCGGTGACAATCAGGTTGACATCCTTACCGAAAGGAAGCGATGCAATTCCCTGCCGCAACATTCCGACTAAACTATCCATACGGTGTATAATGGCAGCAGCTTCTACACTGCGGGGGCCGTGATGATGGGTCACGCCATCCGGCTCTTCAAAGTAAAGCATAACGAGACGGGGACGTTCCGCTTCCGGCTTTTCCAGAAGAGCGATGGTCGAATCCACCCGCTGTTCAAAAGTAAGACGAGGTTTCTCGGCATATTCCCGGTAGTAAGTAGGATAACCGCCTTTGATGGCAATATCCGAACCAACCCAATAAACGTTTCCTGTCTTCACTCCCTGCTTTTGTGCCGTAATCCAGATCGGTTCACCCAGATAGTAGTCAGGATTGTTTCGCGTGGCGGGATCTCCCATAGAGTATTGGCGACGACGTTTTACATCCCAGAAAGTGTTGTTGATAATACCGTTGTGGTCAGGCACCAATCCCGTAGCCAATGTATAGTGGTTGGGGAAAGTAGACGCCGGATAGGAGGGAAGCATGGTCGCCTTTACTCCCTCGCGGGCCATCTGGTTCAGGTTAGGGGTATCATACATTGCCGGATAATCCCAGCGGAAGGCATCCAATGAAACAATTACGGTGTAATGCGGAGCCTTGTCCTGCGCTGCCAAAGTAAAAATAAAGAAGACATAGCAGCAGAAAGAAATAATAAATTTACGCATACTCTTGATAGTTGTTATGAAATGCAAAGGTATAAAATTATATGAAAGCTGTCCGGTTATAAAGATAAAGCTTACCTTTGCAATGTTTTTTTAATACAAGTTACTATGGATTATCCTCATAAAATCAATAAGGTACAGATCCGTAACCTCCAGATTGAAGATTACGCTCAATTATCCCAATCGTTTACACGTGTATATTCGGACGGAAGCGATGTGTTCTGGACACACGAGCAGATTGAGAAACTAATTAAAATTTTCCCCGAAGGACAAATTGTTACTGTGGTCGACGAAAAGATAGTCGGCTGTGCACTCTCTATCATTGTAGAATATGATAAAGTGAAAAACGATCATACCTATGCCCAGGTCACGGGGAAGGAGACTTTCAATACCCATTCTCCCCAAGGGAATATCTTATATGGCATCGAGGTCTTTATCCATCCCGAATATCGCGGGTTACGACTAGCTCGGCGCATGTACGAATATCGCAAAGAACTTTGCGAAACGCTGAATCTGAAAGCGATTATGTTTGGCGGTCGCATCCCGAATTACCATAAGTATGCCGACAAGATGCGTCCCAAAGAGTACATCGACCGTGTTCGTCAGCGCGAAATTTATGATCCGGTGCTCACTTTTCAACTCTCCAATGATTTTCACGTACGCAAGGTGATGACCAATTATTTGCCGAACGATGAAGAATCAAAACACTACGCCTGTCTCTTGCAATGGGACAACATTTACTATCAGCCGCCTACGCAAGAATATCTGGCCCCCAAAACAACGGTCCGTGTAGGATTGGTGCAGTGGCAGATGCGTAGTTATAAGACCTTGGACGATCTCTTCGAACAGGTAGAATTTTTTGTAGATGCGGTATCCGACTATAAGAGTGATTTTGTGCTTTTCCCCGAATACTTTAATGCACCGTTGATGTCAAAGTACAATGACAAAGGCGAATCACAGGCCATCCGCGGGCTGGCCCAATATACCGAAGAAATCCGCGATCGCTTCATTAATCTGGCAATCAGCTACAACATCAATATCATCACAGGAAGTATGCCGTTGATCAAAGAAGACGGATTGCTGTACAATGCCGGATTTCTTTGCCGACGCGACGGAACTTACGAAATGTACGAAAAGCTCCATGTCACCCCGGACGAGATAAAGAGTTGGGGACTGAGCGGCGGCAAACAGCTTAAAACATTCGATACGGACTGTGCAAAGATAGGCATACTGATCTGTTATGATGTGGAATTTCCGGAACTCTCCCGTCTGATGGCCGACCAGGGAATGCAGATTCTGTTTGTACCGTTTCTCACCGATACACAAAATGCTTATTCGCGTGTTCGGGTCTGCGCACAGGCACGTGCCATTGAGAACGAATGCTTTGTGGTAATAGCCGGCAGTGTAGGCAATCTTCCCCGTGTGCACAATATGGATATTCAATATGCTCAGTCGGGAGTATTCACACCTTGCGATTTCGCTTTTCCGACAGACGGAAAGCGTGCCGAAGCAACTCCGAATACAGAAATGATCCTGGTTTCGGATGTAGATCTCGACTTATTGAACGAACTGCACACTTACGGCAGCGTTCGCAACCTGAAGGACAGGAGAAATGATGTATATGAAGTGCGCTTCAAGAAGCCTTAATAGATTTTGTCTATTAACCAATAGATATTATATATCATTAAACTTTGGCAGTAAACAAAGATTCTGATAGCTTTGTTTCCGAAATGAATCATTTAATAACTTCTAAAATAAGAGAATTATGAGATCATTAATTGGAAAACAAGCGCCGAAATTCGATGCCACGGCTGTAATCAATGGGCATGAAATCGTTCAGAACTTTTCGTTGGATCAGTATAAAGGGAAAAAATACGTAGTATTCTTCTTCTACCCGATGGACTTCACTTTTGTATGCCCCACCGAACTGCACGCATTTCAGGAAAAGCTCGAAGAGTTTGAAAAACGTGATGTCGCTGTGGTAGGTTGTTCGGTCGACTCTGAATATTCTCACTTCTCTTGGTTGCAGATGCCCAAGAACGAAGGAGGTATCCAGGGCGTGAAGTATCCTATTGTATCCGACTTTTCTAAGTCAATCTCTGAGAGTTATGGAGTGCTGGCCGGAAGCTATGCCCCCGATGAAAATGGCAATTGGGTATGCGAAGGGACACCGGTAGCTTTCCGTGGTCTGTTCCTGATCGACAAGGAGGGCGTAGTAAGACATTGCGTCATCAACGACTTGCCGCTGGGACGTAACGTGGATGAAGTATTGCGCATGGTAGACGCTTTACAACATTTTGAAGAGTATGGTGAGGTTTGTCCGGCCAATTGGTCGAAAGGCAAAGACGCCATGAAAGCTACCGAAGACGGAGTAGCCAACTATCTGAGTAAGCATTAACAGAGATACATCTGTAAAAGAAAAGGGCGTTTATTGAAAAATAAATGCCCTTTTATAGTTGATAATCCAAATATTATGACGTACTTTACCAACGAAAACAATTGATTGTTTTATTTTACTCTATTTTCTACTGAATCAGTTGAATCCAGATCTAATCTCAAACTTCTGTTGTTTCTAAATTTATTTATCAATTTTTATTTTTTTTATTTTATGAACATGTACATTGGAAACCTTAGCTATCGTGTTAAGGAAGCAGATTTGAGACAAGTAATGGAAGAGTACGGAACAGTTGATTCAGTAAAACTGATCATCGATCGCGAGACTCGCAAATCAAAAGGATTCGCATTCGTTGAAATGCCGAACGACGATGAAGCAAAAAATGTGATCTCTGAGTTGAACGGAGCTGAATACGAAGGCCGTCAGATGGTTGTTAAAGAAGCTCTGCCTCGTAACTAATCCATTTATAACATAAAACTAAAAAGGATACCCTGTAAAGAGTATCCTTTTCTTATATCTACCTGAGAGAGGTTATAATGCTTTGGTCTGATTATCGTTGGTCAGGGGCTTACCTTTGTACTCCCCGGTCAGTGTCTCCAGAAAAGCAACGATTTTATTCAGTTCATCTTCCGAAAGATTCAGATCCATCTGATATTTGGCCATGTAATCTACAGCCTCTTTCATTGTTTTCATACTGCCGTCATGGAAGTAAGGAGCCGTCAGGGCAATGTTTCTCAAACCGGGCACTTTAAAGCGATGTTTGTCACGTTCGTTCCGGGTTTGTTTGAAACGTCCGTTATCTTCTTCTGTCAATTCAATGCCCCGATCTGCGAAGTAGTCTCTCTTCACGCCCATCAGTTCGTAAGACTGGCCGCCCAGTGTCTCACCGACATGACATGTAGCACAATCGTATTTCTTAAACAATTCGTATCCGGCCAGCTCTATATCGTTAATGGCAGTCTTTTCACCTTTCAGATAAAGGTCGAAACGGGAATTCGGAGTAAGCAGTGTCTTTTCAAACTCCTCGATCGCATTCGTGATATTCTGTTCGGAATAACCATCGGGATATACAGCCAAAAAGGCTTTGGTAAAGTTTGCATCCTGCTCCAGTTTCGCAATGATTTCATCAAATGACTGACAGGCCATCTCGACCGGATTCAAAGGAGGTCCGGCAGCCTGCTCGGCAAGTGTTCCGGCACGTCCATCCCAGAACTGGACGAAATTGTAAGCGGCGTTATACACTGTCGGAGCATTTACGCCTCCGAACTGTCCGCCTACACCTTCCGAATATTGCTTATTGTCCACACCACCGGTATTCAATCCGTGACACGAAGCACATGAAACGGTGTTATCGGCCGAAAGGCGAGTGTCATGATAGAGCATATCTCCCAAGATGACTTTACGCATATCCACAGGAATAGAATCTGCGATGGGACGTATCGGTTCATTGGCAAACTCGGCGGCAGCCAGTCCGTTAGCATAATGTGCCAAGCGATGTTGTTTAACCCATGCCATAGCCATTTCCTTCTTGGCATCTGTTACGCTCGATCCCCAATGTACCATGTAATAAGCATGTTTGGGCATCGTTCCGTCCATGATTACTTTTTCGACTTTAGCAAGTGCTACTTTTCCGACAGGCTTACCGGCTTTCAGAGCTTCAGCCATTTCGGTCATGTCGAAAGCACGATAACCTTGCGTTACGTCTTTCTGTACCATTCCGCTTGCAACGGGCCAGTTGGCATAGAAAGGAAGGTCCGGACTACCCGAATGACATTGTAAACATCCCCCCGAAGTAATGATTTCCTGCATCTGAGCATCAGCAGCAAGATCTTTCGATGGTGCTTGGTTTACAACGCGGTAAGTGATAGCCAGTGCCCCGACTGTCACAAGCAATGCGATGATAAATTTTGTACTTTTCTTCATTGTGCATTCTTTAAGTTAATTATTACGATTGTATAAATGTACACTTTGTTGAGCCGAAGGCAAATAATTCACTCCATACCAGCACATCTGCAATGCCAGAAAGGAGAAAATCAGTATGACGTACAGCATCTTTTTGCGAAACTTCCTTCGCAAACGCAGATGTATATATAATAGGTATCCCATCCAGGTTACTACCGCCCAGGTTTCTTTGGGGTCCCAACTCCAATAATTACCCCATGCCTCCTTAGCCCACAAAGACCCGAGAAGCATTCCGATTGACAAAAACGCCACTCCGGAATAGACCAGATTGTCTGCTGTCACCAGGTACTCTTCTTTGTGATGGACAAGACCGCAGAGGGCTATGATGAAAGCACATCCCAATACGGAATAGGAGAACATATAGACGGTGACATGGGGAATAAACCAAATACTTTGCAAAGCCGGCATAAGCGACTGGTCATGTATCTCCGGTTTCAGCAGATTGATTATTACAAAGACAGTGGACAATAAGGTGGAGAAAGAAAGTATCCATCGATATTTCCAACGAATATAAGTCAATAACCCGGCAATACCCATAAAGAAAGAGTACCATAAACGGGTCTCGCCCATAGTGCGGAGTGGGGGACGTTGCAGAGATATCCACAGCCCGGCAATGAATATTCCCAAGCAGGTGATGCCTGCTATAGTGAGCACAACAGCCATTCTACTTCGTACTGACGAACGAAGTGCAAATATAGCTCCTGTCAACCAAAGACAGATTGAAGCGACTGCGAACAAATAGAAGTTATCCCAGGTTATCATGTTTCAGCTTTTTAGGACCATTAATAAATAACAAAACAGCTCCTGTCAATATCATCAAAATGCCAACTACCATAACATATTTCCAAGGTTGACGAACTATTTGAAGGATACAATACTGGGTATTTCCCATGTTGTGTGTATCATATCCGGTCAGGTAAATGTCTTCTCCCAAACGGTAACTGTGGGGATGATTTACTTCAAGTGTAGTTCTCCGGTTTCCAATACGCACATCTGCAGCAAAACGCGAAGGCATCCCGTTCGGATAATATTCTGTATTGAAAGAATAGAGTTCCAGTTCATAATCCAGATAATAGGCTTTCCCATCCATACTATAAGCTTCGCGTCCCGGTTGTCCGGCATAAAGCGGGATGCGTAAAGTCTGAACATCACTGCTACCGAAAAATCCGGCAAATAAAGCGAGCCATAATCCCAAATGGTTCAGGATAAAACGCTTCTTTGCCGGCACACAATGATAAAAAGCATGAATAATCACCATTGCCAAATTACTCAATAAAAGGAAAAGAATGGCAATGAATATCCAGGAAATCATGAAATTATAGCATCCCAACGAAGCTAAAACCCCTGGAGTGGAATCTGCTTCTGCTTCCG
>OGOV01001763.1_pt1 | contig 18039 bp, 10 predicted proteins | sample 1552711 | NCBI WGS metagenome assembly OGOV01 (sample SAMEA2580216, study PRJEB22360) | human gut metagenome | biome: human gut; feature: human-associated habitat; material: faeces | place: Denmark | collected 2008/2010 | reverse complement strand
CAGACGGTGGCCGGCATCGTCTTCCGCGGGCTGCACCATCTGCCCGAGGAGTACCTGCCCGCCGACGCCCTGATGATACACTGGGTGGCGAAGGCCGACCGCATCGAGCGGAAGAACAGGCGTATGGACGCGGCGCTGCGGCTGCTGCTGCAACTGCTGGGGCGCGAAGGCCTGCATCCCGTGCTGCTGAAGGGCCAGGGCGTCGCCGCCCTCTACGAGCACCCCCTGCTGCGCGAATGCGGCGACATCGACCTCTGTTTCCCCTCGGAGAAGGAGGAGCGCGAGGCCGCGGAGCTGGTGCGCCGTGCCGGATGCCGGACGGAGAGGCACCCTGACGGGAGCGTCTGCTACAGCTGGCAGGGAGTGGAGGTGGAGCACCATACCCGGCTGTTCGACCTTCACAACCCGCTGCTGCGGGGCTACCTATCCTCGCTGGTCGGGAGACACGGCTTCACGGACATCCGCACGGAAGACGGGGCGACACTCCCCGTGCCGGCGCCCCTGCCGGACCTGCTGCTGCTCAACGCCCACCTGCTGAAACACATCATGGGCCACGGCGTCGGCCTGCGGCAGTTCTGCGACATGGCGCGCGCCTACCACGCCCTGCACGGGAGCTACTCCCCCGTGGAGCTGGAGGCCGCCTACAGGCGTACCGGTCTGCTCAGGTGGAGCGCGCAGCTCCACACGTTCCTGACGGAACACCTCGGGCTGCCCCGCGACGTGCTTCCCTACGCCGGCACGGACGCGCGCACATCCCCCCGTCTGCTGCACATCGTGCTGGAGGGGGGCAACTTCGGGCAGTACGGCAAGACCCGGGCCAAGGCCTCCCGTGCCGGCTGGGAGCGGAAGCTGCACACCTTCCTCTCCTTCTGGAGGCACCGCGACTTCTCCGGCGCCTACGCGCGCGAGGAGGCGTTCTGGACCTCGATAAGACTCATAACAGGAAACCTCAGATGAGAAACGAATATTTTTTCAGGGTGGCGGGACTTCTGTTCTCCGTCTCCCTTCCCTCCGGTTGGGACGCGGAGGCGCTGCTGCCCTCCTTCCGCCCGTTCCGGTGCGGCGCGTGCCCGGAGGGGAAACGTATCTTCCGGCTGCTTGCCGCCACGCTGCCCTTTGCCGGCGGCGGAGAGCGCGCGGAGCTGCTGGGCGAGTCGTCCAACGACATGGGGCATGTGCGCCTGCTGCGCACCCCCGACGGCTACCGCACGGAAATCAGCTACGGCCCCTCGGCCGGTGCTGCCGTGCATGTGATGGTCTCGGACCCCGCCTTCGACAACGCCGCAGCCTTCCTGCGGCCGGAGGACCCTTACTTGGGCGAGGCGCTCTCGTCCATGCTGCGCATCCTCTACGCGCAGGCCGCGCTCGTCCGCGACGCCGTGTCCGTCCACGCCTCCTGCGTCTCGCTGGAGGGGCGGGGCTACCTGTTCCTCGGCCGGAGCGGTACGGGCAAGAGCACGCACGCACGCCGGTGGATGGAGGCCTTCCCGGGCTGCCGCCTGCTGAACGACGACAACCCCGTGCTGCGGGTGGAGGACGGCACGGTGACCGCTTACGGCACCCCCTGGAGCGGGAAGACACCCTGCTACAGGAACGAATGCGCGCCCGTGGCCGGAATCGTCCGCCTGCAACAGTCCCCGCAGAACCGGTTCACCCCGCTCTGCGGCCCCGAGGCCTTCGCCGCCCTGCTGCCCTCCTGTTCCGCCGTCCGCCGGGACGCGCGGTTGCAGGACGCGCTCCACGACACCCTGGTGCGGGTGGCCGGGCTGGTGCCCGTCGGATGGCTCGAATGCCTGCCCGACCGGGAGGCCGCGCGGCTCTGTCTTGAAGAATTAAACCAAATTATACAGCAATGAAAAGAAAGATCCATTTTTTGATTTTACCGGCGGTCGTATTCCTGCTGTGCTCCTGCGCCTCCTCGAAGAAATTCGTCTATTTGCAGGACATGGAGCCGGGACACGGCTACCCCTGCGATATCAGGTACGAGGCGGTCGTGCATACCGACGACCGTCTGGACATCACCGTGAGCAGCAAGAACCCCGAACTGGCCATACCGTTCAACGTGCACGGCGGCTCCTTCCGCGTGGACGCCGGAGGCTCGGTCACGGAGAACGCCTCGTCCGCCCCCAGGGGCTACCGCGTGGATGTGGACGGCAACATCGACTTCCCCATACTGGGCAAGCTCCATGTAGAGGGGCTGAAGGTGAGCGAGGTGACCTCCCTGATACGCGACCGCATCGTCGCGGGCGGGTACATCAGGGAACCGCTGGTGTCGCTTGAGTTCCTCAACTTCAAGTATTCGGTGCTGGGCGCCGTGGGGCACACCGGCACCTTCTCCGCCGAGGGCGACCGCATCACCCTGCTGGAGGCCGTGGCCCGTGCCGGCGACGTCAGCCCCCGGGGCCGCGTGAACCGCGTGGCGGTCATCCGCGAGGAGGACGGCCAGCGGGTGATGTACATGCACGACCTGCGCAGCAAGGATGTATTCCAGTCGCCCTGCTTCTACCTCCAGCAGAACGACATCGTGTACGTCGAGCCGAAGTACAACAAGCAGGACAGCGGCGACAAGGCATGGAAGGTGTCCACCGGCATCCTCTCGCTCATCTCGGCGGTCTGCACCGTCATCTGGGCAACCAAGTAAACACACAATATTCCGAATCATGCAAAGCAACAGTCAATCCAACAAGAACGAACAGGGCGTCAACCTTGTGGACCTGTCCGTCTACCTGTTGTCGAAATGGAAGTGGTTCGTGCTCTCCGTACTGGTCTTCGGCGGGCTGGCATGGTACCATTACGCCACCTCGCCGCTGGTGTTCTTCCGTTCGGTCACGGTCATCATCAAGGACCCGTCGAACAAGACCTCCACGGCCGGCCTCGACCGTTACGACAACTACATCAATAAGGTGAACGTGGCCAACGAGATATTGCAGTTCCGCTCCAAGCGTCTGATGCGCGAGGTGGTGCAGCGCCTGCACGCCGACGTGGACTACCGCACGGAGAAGGGCCTGCGCACCGACGAGCTTTACAACCTCTCGCCGGTGAGCGTCTCCTTCATCAACGTGATGCCCGAGCGCCGCATCTCCTTCGCCGTGACGCCGCGCGGCGGCAATACCGTGACGCTGTCAGCTTTCGAGGGGCTTCCCGGCGCGAAGGAATCCTACGACGTGCGGCTCAACGACACGCTGAAAGTCGGTGACGAGCGCATCCTTGTGACCGGCACCGACCACTGGGGCAAGTCGTGGACGGGCCGCGAGATACGCGTCACCAAGAACCCGCTGAACGCCGTGGCCGGGCGGTTCCAGGGCAGCATGGGCATCCGGCAGGAGGAGGACGAGTCCTCCATCCTCGTGCTCTCGCTGAAGGACGCCTCGCCCAGGCGCGCCGAGGACGTGCTCAACACGCTGGTCAACGTATATAACGAGGAGGCCATCAACGACAAGAACCAGGTGGCGGTGAACACCTCCGAGTTCATCAACGAGCGGCTCATCATCATCGAGCGCGAGCTGGGCGGCGTGGAGACCGAGCTGGAGTCGTTCAAGCAGCACAACCAGGTGATGGACATCGGCTCGCTGGCCGGACGCTACACGGGTGAGGAGCAGGCCTACAGCGCCGACGCGCAGCAGCAGGAGACCCAGCTCAGGCTGGCGCGGTTCATCAAGGACTACCTCACCGACCCCACCCGGGAGCGCGACCTCATCCCCTCGGGGACGGGCATCAGCGACGCCGGCATCGAGGGGCAGATCAGCCAGTACAACGCCCTGAAGCTCAAGCGCGACAAGCTCATCGACGACAGCAGCGACAGCAACCCCGTGGTGGAGGAGCTGAACAACACCATACACGCCCTGAGGCAGAGCATCATCCGCGCCGTCGACAACATGATCGTCGGCATCAACATGAAGCGCAACGACGCCCGCAGCCGCCAGGCGCAGGCACAGGCGCGCTTCACCACCGTGCCCACCAAGGAGCGCGAGATGCTCTCCATCGAGCGCCAGCAGAAAATCAAGGAGTCGCTCTACATGTTCCTGCTCAACCGGCGCGAGGAGAACGCCCTCTCGCAGGCTATGGCCGACAACAACGCGCGCACCATCGACAGCGTGGACGGACCCGCTGGACCCGTCTCGCCCGTGCGCAACCGCATCCTGCTGCTCGGGGTGCTCGTCGGGCTGGCAGTGCCCGGCGTGGTGTTCCTCATGATACTCTTCATGGACACCCGGGTGCACAGCCGCAGGGACCTCAAAGGAGCGGTCAGCATACCCTTCCTCGGGGAAATCCCACAGGACAGGGAGGCCGCCCGCACGGGCGTCGCCAAGGACGGTGAGGACGGGATGCTCTCCGAGAGCTTCCGCATCCTGCGCACCAACATGGCATTCATGGCCAAGAAGGACAGACCGATGCAGGTCATCACCTTCACCTCGTTCAACGAGGGCGCCGGAAAGACGTTCATCTCCCGCAACCTCGCCATGAGCCTCGTGCTCACGAAGAAGAAGGTGGTGCTGGTGGACCTCGACATCCGCAAGGGCACCCTGAGCCGCCACTTCCACAAGCACCCGGCGGGCGTGACCAACTTCCTGGCCGACAACAGCATCGGCGTGGACGACATCATACATGCCGACCCCGAACACGACAACCTCGACATCATCTCCTCCGGCACCGTGGCGCCCAACCCCGCCGAGCTGCTCATGGACAGCCGCCTGGACGAGCTGGTGGCGGAGCTGCGCCGGCGCTATGACTACATCATCGCCGACAACGTGCCGGTGGGTGTCGTGGCCGACGCCACCATCAGCAACCGCATCAGCGACCTCACCATCTTCGTGGTGCGCGCCGGAAGGCTCGACCGCCGCCAGCTGCCCGACATGGAGGAGCTGTACCGCGAGAACAAGCTCAGCAACATGGCCCTCATCCTCAACGGGGTGGACCCCCGCCACCGTGGATACGGGTACGGATACGGCTATGGGTATGGTTACGGCTATGGATACGGATACGGAAAACACAGGAAAAAGAAATGACATACATTAACTTTTAAACTATAAAGAATATGAACGAGACTAAGAAAACGGATTTGAAATCCTACGAGGCACCCGAGACCAAGAGGACTCAGGTGGAACTGGAAGACAGCCTTTGCAGCGCTTCACAGCCCATTAAGGAAAAACAAACGGCGGAAGTTGAAGTCGACAAATGGGTGTCAGTTGAAAATGATGTGACATTTGAATAAAGGAAAGGAGAAACGACTATGAGAACGATAAAGAATTATGTCAGGGCTGCCCTCCCGATACTGCTGGGCTGCCTGCTGTTCGTGGCCTGTTCCGACGATGATATCGCGGAAAAAGGAGTGAAAGAGGGGCTTCCCGCTTCGCTGACATTCAAGATGGTGGTGCCGGATCTGAACGATGCGGTGGTCACGAGAGCCGGGGTGGAACAGGAAACCGCCCTCAACCAGCTGATGTTCCTCTTCTATAAGAAGTCGGACACTTCTAAACCTGCTTTTGCAAAGGTTATCGACCAGCTGGGCTCCTGGAGAATCGGCAGTGATGGCAATGATAACTCCAACCGTCTCTATACGGTAACCATATCTCCGGGAGAGACCGATCTAAACGATAACGAGCTTATGAGCGGCGAATACTACCTCTACGCGCTGGCCAACTGGGGTAACGGCTTCTGCTCGTATGACGCCGAAGGATACGCCTCCAAGTCGCTGGACGAGCTTAAAAGCGCGATACTTGCCCGTGAGTCCAGTGCCAACGTCCTCGATATCATTAACAATACGCCCATGACCGGCATATACGGCCGCGATGACGGCAGCATCGAGATATACGAGGGTGAAAACTCCTTCGGCAAAACCGATGAAACCCGCGTGCATCTGCGCCGCGCCGTAGCCAAGGTGATTTTCAATATCAGTACAGTAGATGGCATTACCTTCACTCCCGAACGCTACAGCATCTACCACTACTCGCAGTCGTCAACGCTCATGGAGCGCTCTGGCTGGGGAGGAGACCAAGGCACCAAGCCCGGCAATCTGTCCTACGAGGGCAACAACAGCTTCTCCGACTTTGAGGACTTGGCTTTTTCGGACGGCACTCCTAACAGCTTCGAGTTCTATATGCCGGAAAACGTGCAGAGGGCGAAAGACTCCAACTTTACGGATGTCAAGATGCGTGAGAAGCGCGAGAGCGAAACCAACGAGAAGTTCAAGTATGCGCCCGAAAAGAGCACATACATCGTTATCGAAGGCCATTACAACGGCCCGAGAAATGCGTCGTCCGACGAGACCGCCATATACGACGGTGACGTGAAATATACCATCCAGCTGGGAGACTTCGACGCTACCCGTGGCGGCATCGACAACTTCACCATCCGCCGCAATGTGAAGTACACCTACAATGTCAAGGTCAAAGGTGTGAACAACATCATCACCGAGGCTTCTGCCGAGAACTTTGACGCAGAACCGCAACCGGGCGCCGAGGGCGACCTTGTCCGCATGGACGACGGTACCATCAAGCTCGACCTGGATGCCCATTTTGAAAGGGTGTTGCTGAAAATACCTGTCGATGAGTTCAAAAATCCGATGTTCTATGTCAAAACGCCTTACAGCCGTACAACAGATGGCATCAGCGCCGATATGACTGTCGGCGACGACTCCAAGGATTATAAATGGATTCACTTCACGAAGCCACAGTCCGGCGATGTTCTCGACGACCTTACCTTCGGCAAATTCGGCGGCTTGGATGAATCCGTCCGTACCGATGTGCACGGACTGCTGAAAGAAATCAGCAACTTGAATGGCTCTACAAGCGACCGTGACAACACCGGTGAGCACTTCATTATCAAGGATGGAAATTTATACACTACGGCTTATATCGACGAATTTTTCTATACCGAGAATCCCACCGGCGGTAATGCACAGTTAAGTGAATTTGTCAACTATTCCGGCGGGCGTACGATGAACATTTGTACCACAAAGCACATCAGTGCCGACGGCAAGAGTTCCGTTGTGGAGAACACTATCATCTCCTTCTTGCAGGCCTCTATCTGGACCGTTTATCCCACCGACGGCTCTGTCGACAATCCTTTCGGTATCGAGAAAAACAACGAGTGGAATAAGGATGAGACCGGCATGCCGAGAGGCGATGCCATGCCTGACGGCTTAAACAATACCAACGGCTGGAATAACACTAAATTACTGATTAACGAAGAAAACAGCAATAGTAATTACGACCAACAGGCCGGTTGGGTAGTCTCGGTTAATGAAAGCAGCAAAGCCGATGTCAAATTCAATTTCTCCGCTTCTTATAAAAAGTCTTACCTGGCCGCCATGTCACGCAACCGCGACACGAATGATGACGGCAAAATCTCGGACAACGAACTGAAGTGGTATGTGCCTGCCCGAAACCAGTGCATTGCTCTTTGGTTGGGCGATAACAACCTCGGTTCATATCGTCCGTACAATGCCACAAATTTGAAAAATGCAACAAATGTTGACGGTCCGGAAGGCGTTTTATTCACCAGCACGGGAGGTAACTCATCAGTATGGTGGGCTATCGAGGGAGCGTCTTTTGGCGACTATAAATGGGATAATAAAGGTACAATTTCAACAGACAGGGACATGCGTTGCGTCCGAAACCTGAACGATAGCAAATACAGCGAAACACCGACAACGTTCTCTACATGCAGCGGTAAAATAATCACACTATCCAACCTGTCGAGTTCATGTGTCCGTAATTCAATAATGACAGGAGAATACGCGGCAAATCATAAAGAGCGTGAGTATAGTAACACTGTTCCGCTGGCATTTGAGGTGGCTTCAGACGATTTGAATATAACTTCTATTGAAAATTCATATGTACCGGAGATTTCACTTGTCCAAAGTAACGACAATACCTCAGATAATATTACTGCAACAGTGCAAATCAAGATAGTTTCCGGTCGTAAATACTACATGGGAACATCGAATAGCCTTAGTAAAGCTACAGAAATATCCGAATCCAACGCAAGCACAGACGGTACATACTGGACATTTAGAGGAACAGTAAAAGGTATTATTAGTCGGGGGCAGTGGAATACCACTCAGTATTTATACATAATTGCCGACAACGGCAATTATGTGACACTCGAAAGTGATAGGAATTATTCTTGGAGCGACGGTAAATATAAATACTTGGTCAAAAACGGCGGTTCCACCGTTATTGATTCCAATAAAGGTGGAACTAAGTCTGAATTTACCCGGGATGAGATAAAGGCCTTGGTCAACCTCGCCGCCGCCAACTATACGCAGGATGCCGACGGCAAGGACAAAGGACAGTGGCGCGTGCCCAACCAGCGCGAGCTGGCCTTGATGCTGGGATATTGGAGCGAGCTGGGTATGCCTACGAACGGCATATATTATGCGTCGGGTACATTCTTTACCGCGACAAAAGCAGAAAAGCCGAATCCATTTTTGGTAGTTCCCGAAACAAATCCATATATGTCCCTCTATAAGGAATATAGCGGAGATTTCAGAATCCGTCCTGTCCGCGACGTGGAACCGTCCGCTTCACCGCAGGCCACCCATGACTCATCCTACCGTCCCGGCGGTTCGATAATCAAATAATAAACAATCAGATACTATTTTATGAAAATCAAGATAACGATTTTGCTGTCGGGCTTGCTTGCCGCGGCCGCATTCTCGGGTTGTACGGCGGAGGGCGACATGCCCTCCGCACAACCCCTGACGGCAATCCGGGCGGTCAACACCGGACTCTCCGGTGTCTCCTCCCGGTCGCAGGTGGGCGGTATCGCCGACGACGGCAGCCTTGTGATGCAATGGAGTCCGGGGGACAGGATAGGCGTATTCGGCGCATCGCAGTCCAATGTATGCTTCACATCCGCCAATGAGACTGCCGCCGACGAGACAACCTTCTCCTACTCCGGCACTTTCTCCGGCACCCCGTCGACAGCCTATTACCCCTATACGGAGGGTGCGGCCGACGCTGCGGCCGTTCCTGTGAATATCCCCGCCGTGCAGACCTACTCCGATGTCACTTCGGTGGCCGCTTACGACTTCAAGGCGTCCTCGTCGGCCGAACGGCAGTCCGACGGTTCCTACCGCATGCGTTTCCGTTCGATGGTCACGCTGTTGCGCCTGCAAATCGACCTTTCCGCAGTCAGCGGGCTAGCCGCCGACGAGACGCTGCTGTCGATACGGATGACAGCCGGCACGGGCAGCCTGTCGGGAGCCTTCACCTGCGACCTGAACAACCCTGACGCAGGCCTGACACCGGTTGATGCCGCCGCCACGCTGACGGTCGACATGGCAGGGCGGCCCGCCCTGTCCCGTCAGGTGACGGCATACGCCGTGGCAGCTCCCGGATGCACCGTGGGCACCAAGCTCGACTTCGTCATCACCACCGACCGGCATGTCGCGACCTTCACCGCCACGCTGCTTGGCACGATGGAGGGAGGCGCGTTCTACGATGTCCCGCTCAACGCCACGGTGCTCGCCAACAACGGTGCCGTCATCAAGGATGTTGACGAACCCGATGAACCGGCCGAGGAGACCGCCAACTGCTACATGATAACCACCGCCGGCGAGCACTCGTTCTACGCCCGTCAGATAGGCAACGGCGACGGATGCACGGGCGACATCCTGTGGAGCTGGCACATCTGGGGCACCGGCGACACGCTGCCGCACGATAATGTCATCACCACGAAGTCCGGCAGCTCGTTCACCATCATGGACCGTAACCTCGGCGCATTTCTCAGTACCGAAGATGAACGCTTGCAGACCGTCCGTACCGACGAAGCGGAACGCAAGGTATGCAGCTATATGCTCTACCAGTGGGGACGCAAAGACCCGATTCCCAACAGCGATGTCTATTATGTGGATGGCGTGGCGACGGATATCGCCTCTTCCTATCCCGTGTGGCAGCCCGCCACCCTGACCGAAGCCACCATTGCCGCATCGGTGCTTCGCCCCGGCTATATCATCAACAAGCCGGCCGTAGGCGACTGTTCGAGCTGGCTGGGCGAGGACAACCGGCTCCTGTGGGGCGACTCCTCACAAAAGACCGTCACCGATGGAGGATGGACGGATGTCAAGACCATCTACGACCCCTCTCCTGTAGGCTATCGTGTGGCGAACAGCGCCACTTTCACCCGTTTCATCACGCCGGACAGAACCGATATCCAAATGAAAGGAGTCACCGGATTTCGCACGATAGACGGTGTGACGGTCCCGAATCTTACTTATGACTACATCCAATGTATTGTAAGCACGGAGATGTCCGGCACTACGGAACGCTGGCTACCCAAGGGTATCCACCGGAACCGCATCGGATTCGCCTGCAATACCTCCGACAACAAGAGTAAGATCTTCGGTTACGGCATCTACTTCCGGCAGACCGAGGACGATACCGAAGGCGGATATTATCCTATGGGCGGATGCAGGTTCCCCAATCCGTCCGGTAAGCGCAGCGACTATGCCCTGAACTCCTACCTTTGGCTCAGTACAAGCGACATCAATGACTACAGTGCCATGTCGATGCATCTTTATCATTTCTATTGGCTTACCGGTTCGGGTAATTATACCGAGCCTGACAAAGGACTGTCGGGAACGGGGTATAATGCCGGAGTCGTCGGTACGGTCAAGACGAAGTATTCGTCGTACAATCTTAATGCCTACGGCGTGCGTTGCGTGCGCGACGGTTCCACCTCCGGCTCCACCGGGGGCAATTCCTACGACAGCAGCTACACCGACAAGGGCGTGGGCTTCGGCGTGGAATAGGAACGCATCGACATTACTTACAAATCTTTAAAAAGACATGAGAATACAGAAATACTCCTCCGGCTGCCTGTTGTCGGCGCTCATCACCGTTCTTGCGGCGGGGTGTGCCGACACCGATGTGCTGTCCGGGGGAAAAGAACGGATTGAGATAACGGCGGAAACAGCCCCATGCTCACAGGCCGGTTCGCGCTCGCAAATCGACGAGGCCGGCTCCACCGCCGGTGTCACCGGCATCCTCTGGTCGGTCGACGACCAAATCGGCGTGTTCGGCAAGTCGACCGTCAACGCCCCGTTCGAGGGAACCCATACCGAACCCGCCGCCACCGCCACCTTCACCGGTGAGGTGACATCGGGCGACACGCCGCTCCATGCCTATTATCCCTACCGGGAAGATGCCACGGATGCGGCGGCCATACCCGTGACAGTCGCCGTCGAACAATACTGGACCGGTGCGGCCTCCATTTCCGACAACGACATCAAGGCAAGTTCCACGGTGACACGGCGCGGCGACTCGTGGCACTTCGCTTTCCGCCCTATGGTGGCCATGCTCCGCTTCGAGGTGGACGCCTCGGGCGTGGATGGCGTCAGCACCGACGAGCGTCTGGTGAGCATTCATGTGGAAGAGCCGGAGGAGAGCGACGGAAAGGCCGAGCCTTGGGCCGGTGAGTTCACCATGAACCTGACCGACCTCGACGCGGGGCTTGCTCCCGTGGATGGCGAGGCTGTTACCGGTCTGGCAGTGAACCTGACCGACGAGCCCGCGCTTACCGGCAAGGTGGAAGCCTATGCCTGCATCGCCCCCGTGATAAGGAGCGGACAGGTATTGCAGATACATCTTGCCACGGACAAGCACCGGATAAGTTTCAGGGTGACGGCCCGGCAGGACCTCGCGGCGGGAGGCTGCTATGACATCCCGCTTCACCTCGCCGCCGCCACGGTGGAGGAGAACGGCCTGACGATAGAGGACATCACCGCCGGTGAAGAGCCGGAAATCCTCTCGTTCGGCTTTGAGGCCGCCCGCAACAAGGGCAAGATCCTGGCAAGGGAGGCCTACTACGACGGCAGCAAAACCACGGTGAGAAGCGTGACGGGGCAGGAACTGACCGTCACCACCGAAGAGGGTAATCCCCAAGGCGAGATAAGCGGGTGCATACCCTATCTCTATGACTTCACCTTAGTGCCGACCTTCACCGTGACCGAAGGAGCCACTGTGACGGTGGACGGTGCGGAGCAGACCAGCGGCGTGAGCGCGCAGGATTTCAGGTCGCCCGTGACCTATACGGTGACAGCGGGAGGCATGAGCCGCGACTATGTGGTGACGGTGACCAACACGGGCCTTCCCGTGGTGGTGATGACCGGCAACTCCGGCGGCTCGGTGCAGTTCCTCGACATGACGGTGCCCGCCAAGAGTGCCGACTTCACCGAGACCGACCGCATCGCCATCTACGAGAACGGCGTCGCTTCGCTGGCGGAAATGAACTGCGGCTTCCGCCTGCGCGGAAACTCGACGAGCAACTTCCCCAAGAAGCCCCTTGCCATCAAGCTGGCATCGAAGACGGAAGTCCTCGGAATGAAGAAGCACAAGCGCTGGTGCCTGCTGGCCAACTGGATAGACCGCTCGCTGATGCGCAACGGCGTGGCCTTCGACATCGCCGACAAGGTGCGCGCGGCTTTCAGCGGCACGGACGCTCCCGGCCTGCCCTGGCAACCGCACGGCAAGAGCGTGGAGCTGGTGCTCAACGGCGTGCATGTGGGCAACTACTTCCTGTGCGAGCAGATAAAGATAGACAAGAACCGTCTGGCCATACAGGACGGTTTCGAGGATGTTGTGAAAGATGGGGGAACCGCCACCACCGCCAATTGCGGCTACCTGCTGGAGTTCGACGACAACTACGACGAGTACAATAAGTTCCGTACCTCGTACTGCAACCTGCCCTGCCAGAGCAAGGACGTGATAACCGACAATACGATATGGAACTATGTGAAGAACTGGGTACAGGACATCGAAACCAAGCTGCATGATGGGAACTATACGGGTGCCTACGAGAAACTCGACATCAACTCGGTGGCCGACTACTGGATAGTGCAGGAGCTGACGATGAACAACGAGTACCGCCACCCCAAGAGCGTGTACATGTACAAGGACGGAACCGGCAAGCTCTGCGCCGGACCCGTGTGGGACTTCGACTACCAGACCTTCCCCAACATCGAGAACATCAATGCGATCAACCGCGGCTACGGTCACAGCAATTTGAGTTTCGGTACAAACACGCTGCTCTACACGCAGTACAGCTACACCGGGGACAACGATGGCGACGCGCCCTACATGTGGTATCCGCAGCTGTTTGGTGACGCCACGTTCAGGGCCACAGTCAAGAGCCGCTGGCAGACGCTTTATCCCGTATTGCAGGGCGTGACCGCCACCATCGACAGGCTGGGTGAGGCCAACAGGCTCTCCGACACTTACAACCAGCGGATATGGCCGATAGAGTCGCGGGAGCGTACCGGATACGGCTGGTACATCGACTTCAGCGGCGACGAGCGTCTGGACTATGACAAGGTCATAGAGAACATGAAGGCCTGCTATACCGAGCGTCTGAACAACATGAATACCGCCATCAACGGTTTGAAATAACAATTATATTGGAATTCAACTATTTAACAATTAACAGATATGAATAAGAGAAACATTTTAACTGCCGTATGTGCCCTGGCTCTCTGTCCGGCCTTCGCACAGACCTCCGAAGCAGTGGAGGAAAAGGTGGAGTACAGTACGGACAAGTACAAAGTGGAGACCAACCGTTTCTGGGACAACTGGTTCATCAGCGCGGGTGCCGGTGCCCAGATCTATTTCGGCGACCACGACAAGCAGCAGTCATTCGGCAAGCGTCTGGCGCCGGCACTGGATGTGGCCGTGGGCAAATGGTTCACTCCCGGAATCGGTGTACGCCTCATGTACAGCGGCCTGAAGAGCAGGGGCGCCACCAAGCACCCGGGCGGTAACGAGGACTCGGCACATGGCAACGGCACCCCCGTGAAAGGCGGCGGCGCCCCCCACTGGCTGGAGGAGTCGGAATACAACATGGGCAACCTCCATGCCGACGTGCTGTTCAATCTCTCCAACCTGCTCTGCGGCTACAACCCCAATCGTGTGTGGAATTGCAGCCCGTATGCCGGTCTCGGCTGGGCACGCGTGTACGATTCGCCTTCCGCCAAGGAGGTGAGCGCCAATGTCGGTGTCTTCAACAGCTTCCGCCTCTCCGACGCGCTTGACCTGAACCTCGACGTGCGCGGCATGTTCGTCAACGACCGTTTCGACGGCGAGGGCGGCGGACGTTTCGGCGAGGGCAACCTCTCCGCCACCATCGGCCTGACCTACAAGTTCAAGAACCGCGGCTGGGGCCGCAGCAAGACCGTCACCCGATATGTCTACAACTACGGTGACTTGGAGAGCATGCGCTCGAAGCTGAACGACATGAGCGCCGAGAACGAGCGTCTGAAGAAGGCCCTTGCCGACGGTGACAGGCAGAAGGCACAGACCATCGTGAAGAAGATTGCCGCCGCCAACCTCGTCATCTTCCAGATCAACAAGACGAAACTGAGCAACGAGGCGCGCGCCAACCTGGGACTGCTGGCCGAAATCATCAAGTCGGGCGACCCGGATGCCGTATATACCATCACCGGCTATGCCGACGCGGGCACGGGTAACCGCAAGGGCAACGAGCGCCTGAGCAAGGAACGTGCCGAGAACGTATATGACTGTCTGGTGAACGAGTTCGGTGTCAGCGAGAAACAGCTCCGCATCGACTACAAGGGCGGCGTGGAGAACATGTTCTACAACGACCCGCGTCTGAGCCGTGCGGTTATCACACGCGGCGAATAATGACATCCCGCCTTTCCCTGTAAAATCCTGCCGGTTTCCGGCCGCCCGTCACGGCGCCGGATTTCGGGCAGGCCGGCTATTTCCGCTTTCCGGCCGGAAAACAGACATAGCCGGGAAACAGTAAAGGAATGTTGGTACCCTGTGCCCTTTGCGAAAAGCGCACGGGTCATCCGTGTCCCTCCTGCGGATGAATCCGGCGGGACGGACATGAAGATGAGAGAGCCTCCCCGCCCTTTGTGAAAAGCGCGGGGGATGTAAGGAAGGCGGAGGAGTCCGTCTTCCTTACATTTTCACTGCCGGACGATACAGGGATAACCGGATACGGATACGATGCTGCCGGACACCGGCCCGAAAAGATGTGGAAAGACAAGTTAAGATGCCCCCTGGCGGATTTCTACCACAGCCGTGGAATGTGAGATTTCCGGCTGTACGCACTGAATCCGCCTGTTTGTTTTGTCTGGATTTTCTTCCCGATTAAGCGTAACCGGGAAGGAAATCTTCTTGTCTACGGCCCGTACCCGGGCCGCATAATCCCATGACACAGGAAGAGAAAGTGACATTGCCCAACGACATGCTGCTTGCCGATGTCGTTTCCCTGCTTTCCTCCGGGCATACGGTGACACTGCGTGCCAAGGGGGACAGCATGTTCCCCTTCATCGTGGGCGGCCGTGACTGCGTGGTCCTGCAAAGAAGCCGGAGCGTGCGTGTGGACGACATCGTGCTGGCCCGCCTGCCCGGAAGGGGCTATGTGCTGCACCGTGTCTACGGTACGGCGGCTGACGCCTTCGTCCTCATGGGGGACGGAAACGTATGCGGCACGGAGCTGTGCCGGGCGGAGGACGTGTGCGCCACGGTAGTGAAAATCATACGCGACGGGCGGTATGTGGTCTGCCGCTCTCCGCAGGAGATGCGGAGGGTACGCCTCTGGAAGGGGCTGCTGCCCGTCCGCAGGTACATTCTGGCCCTGTGCCGCCGTTGGAGGCGTTGGAGGCGCGGGAAAGGGAACACAGGGAAATGAAAAGAAATATGAGTACGAACGACTGCATAAGGTGGCTGTGGCGTGTGTCGGGCGGATACCGCCTGCCTGTCATGGCCCGGAGCCTGACGGGGATTGCCCATGCCGGGGTATCCCTGTTCTCGGTGTGGGTGTCGAAATGCCTTATCGACGCGGCCACGGGACGAGGCGGCGGCGACATGGACCTGCTTGTCGCGCTGCTGGTGGCGTGCCTGGCGGTAAGGCCGCTGCTGTCGGCGGCCGGCACGCGGCTGGGCAGCCGCACGGAAATCCGTTTCCGCAACGGGCTGAACAGCGCCCTCTTTGAACGGCAGATGGAAAGCCGCCTGACCGGGCGCGAGGCATTGCATACGGGCGACATCCTCAACCGGATGGTCGAGGACACGGCCTCCGTCACCGACACGCTGTGCCGAGGCATTCCCGCTGTCACGGTACTGTCGGTACAGCTGGCCGGTGCGCTCTGGCTTCTCGCATCCATGTCCGTGGGTCTGGCCTGCACCGTCGTGTTCATCATGCCGGCGGCCCTGCTGCTCAGCAAGGCCTATATGCGCAGGATGAGGGCGTTCTCCGGCCGTATCCGCACGGCCGAGGGCCGCATACAGAGCCACATGCAGGAATACCTGCAACACCGCATACTGGTCCGCACGCTGGAATTCACGCCTCGGGCAGTCGGCAGGCTGCTCCTCTTGCAGTCCGGCCTGCGGGAGGAGGTCATGCGGCGTGCGGACTATTCGGCGTTCTCCCGCGCGGTGGTGCTGGCCGGTTTCGCGGCGGGCTACGCCACGGCCTTCCTTTGGGGGGTGTACGGCCTGCGCGACGGTACGGTGACCTTCGGCGTGATGACCGCCTTCCTGCAACTGGTCTCGCAGATACAGGGTCCTATGGTCGACCTCAGCCGGCAGATACCCGCGTTCATCCGTACCGTCACCTCGGCGGAACGGTTGGCCGAGCTTGCCGCCGTTCCCGTGGAACAGCGGGGAGCACCGGTCCGTCTGGACGGTGTGCCGGGTGTCCGCATGACGCACCTGAGCTTCGCCTATCCCGGGGGCAACCGCAAGGTGCTGGACGATTTCAGCCATGACTTTGCCCCGGGCAGCCTGACCGCTGTCGTCGGAGAGACGGGGGCCGGCAAGAGCACCCTCATAAGGCTGGTGCTGGCCCTGCTGTCGCCGGACGCCGGACAGGTGACGCTCTACGACAAGGAAAGGGATACCGCCGTATCACCGCTCACGCGGTGCAACCTCTCCTATGTGCCCCAGGGCAACACGCTTGTCAGCGGCAGCATACGCGACAACCTCCTGATGGGTAATCCCGACGCGACCGACGGGGAGCTGCGTGCGGCCCTTCATGCGGCCGCCGCCGACTTTGTGTACACCCTGCCCGACAGCATGGACACCCTTTGCGGTGAACAGGGCGCCGGTCTCAGCGAGGGGCAGGCGCAACGCATATCCATAGCCCGTGCCCTGCTCCGTCCCGGCAGGGTACTGCTGCTGGACGAGCCGACCTCCTCGCTGGACGGGGAGACGGAACGCCTCCTGCTGGAACGCCTCTCCGGGCAGGTGCGCGACAGGACGGTCATCCTTGTGACACACCGCGAGACAGCCGCCGCGCTGTGCGGTTCATCCGTACATGTCCGAAAGATACCCGGCCCGTCATCACGGCCCGTAACATCAACGGAACAGGAACACGATGGGAAAGAAGACTGAAAGCCGGAAGCACGGCATGAGAACCCCAAGCCCTGAGACGGAGGAGAAGTACCGCGAGGCTATCGAGCTGTACCGCACGACCGGCCTGCCGGTGAGGGAAATCTGCGCCCGCACGGGCGTACCGTTCACAGTGTTCCGCTCTTTCCTCCATTCCTGCCACCGCGAGCTGATGTTCGCCCGCTACGGCATGGAGGTTGCGCCCGAAGAGGCGGCGGCGACCCGACTGCGCAAGCGTTCCGGCCAGACCGCCGCCTCCCGCGCCAAGTACGGGGAGGCCATCCGCGCCTGCGACGACATCGCCTACATCGAGTACAACGTCTCGCAGATAGCCTACATGTTCCACCTGGACCCCTCCGGTCTGGGCAGCCAGTTGCGGAACCACTATCCCGAAATCATCGAGCGGCGCGAGCGGGAACGCCACAGGCTGGGCATGAACGACAACCAGCACCGGGGTGTCAAGCCCTGGTGCAAGGAGCAGTATGCCGAAGCGGTGGAACACCTACGCACCACCGACGACACCATACGCCGCACCGCCGACCTCTACGGCCTATCGTATTCCGGACTTCGGGAGCACCTGCTGTTCTACCACAAGGACCTCGTGCGCAAGCGTGCCGACAAGCGCGAGCGGGCGAAGTCGGGGGCCAAGGTGCGGGGCGCGCTGACGGGCAACGGCTCCCGC
>OGOV01001758.1_pt1 | contig 18065 bp, 18 predicted proteins | sample 1552711 | NCBI WGS metagenome assembly OGOV01 (sample SAMEA2580216, study PRJEB22360) | human gut metagenome | biome: human gut; feature: human-associated habitat; material: faeces | place: Denmark | collected 2008/2010 | reverse complement strand
CAGACCGTTGGAGCTGCTTAATTCAATTTTTGTCTAACTTTTGGGGTTCATTTCACACAGGTGCAGCGGCTCTTTTATATTGATTCTAGGCTCCGGACGCTCCGGGAACGCTTCCGGCGCAGCTTAGTACAGCTTTGCGCCGGCGGAGCCCCGGCAGCCTTCTTTTACTGGTCGATGGGCTTCATCGTGGGGACTAGCTCGGAGCAGCGATTTACTTGTTTTATCTTTGATTAACATGTCGAAAAAGCATTGTGTTTTCTACTCTTTTGAAATTTTCTTTATTAACCAACCTCAGCACTTTCTATCCTGTTTTCGGCATTTGGGGTACAGTTTGGGGTACGAAAAAACTAACGATACATTTCATCCAGTGTGACCAATGTGACCTCGCCGTGCGCCTGTGCATCCAGTAGACCGTCGGTAAATCCGCCCTTTGAAAAGATATAGTAATGATACCGGTCTCCCTTGCCAAATACAGTTGCATAGTTGCGCAAAAGTTCCAGTTCATCCATTCCGATCTTCTCGTTTCGATACTTGCAGGAGCCGATAAGGTAACTCCGACCTTCTACCGGTGTGCCGACAATGTCAATCTGAATCTGCTTTTTCTGTATCGGGTCAGTTCCCCACCATTGTCCGATCTCGTTCAGCTCAATCGGAAGGTCTTTGGCATAATAGAGCAGGTAGTCTTTACACATTTGCTCGAAAACCAGCCCCATATAATCGGCAAAATAAGGCTTTACAGCATGAGCATACGTTTTCGCAATACGCCCAGAGTCGATAGCGCTCACATTGGTTGGCACAAAACGATACCAGAAGCGGAAGAAATTGTCTGCCAGCAGATAAATCGTCTTGCGTCCGGGCTTTTCGGTGATGGGAGTTTCCCGTTTGACGATACCCAGATCCGTCAGTGTTTTCAGATATTTTGTGACGATGGAAGAATCCTCCCCGATTTTTGTGACGATCTCATTGGACCGGGAAGCTCCCTCCGCTATGGATCTGATAATGGCATTGTAGATAGCAGGTTCCCGCAGCTCCTGCTTCAACAGGTTGGCAGGCTCCTCGTAGAGATAGGCCGAACGGTCAAAGAAGTTCTCCAACAGTGCATCATCGATCGTATCTCTCACATCCAGCTTGTTGATATAGTGAGGGACTCCACCGGTAATGCCATAAATCAATGCATTGTCTGTATCCGACAATGCCGGGTGAAAAGTTGCCGTCTCTCTGTAATCCATTGGTTCGATTTTGAATTGCCCAGTTCTGCGACCGTACAAGGGGCTTTCCTGTCCTAAAATCTGATGCTCCATAAAGCTCATGGAGGAGCCACAGAGAATCATAAACATCTTGGAATCGTTCCACTTGTGGTCAATCAGATGCTGCAGCATTGCAGAAACGGTAGGCATTGCTTTTGCCAGATAAAATCCGATTGACTGATCTTCATTTCGGCGCAGCGTTTCACAAAATTCTGATATTGTTCTTCTGAAACACGTGTCTTGATGATGTATGTTCATTTGTTCGTGGCATAACTTTTTCGGCTCATGGCATAACCTCTTTTCTTTGGCGAATCAGATTGCGGTGGTGATGTTTTTATTTCGCCGCAACGTTCAGCAGGGTTTGGGGAAGGCACTCCCCAACAAGCATCCGACCGGCACAAATTTTGAAATTTGGGACACAGGTCGATACTTGCTCTCCGTAATCCGATCTTTCCGGCTCAATAATATTGTATCAGTTCCAACAGCGTTTGTAGTGGCACCAGTAGGACTACTTTGGTAGTCCTCGTAGGGCTACTTTTATTGTAATCTGCGGCAGAGATCTTATTTACGGTCTGGCGGACAGGATTTTCTGTCTTAAAGACAGAAACGCAAAAAGAAAGCACCCCGTCTTGGAAGAAATCCAAAACGGAGTGCATCATTGTGAAGACATTCCGCATAATCCAATATTCCGACTCATTGATGGTCAGAGCAGAGAGTTACTATCCCAACGGTACCTGCAATTTCTGAAAACTCTCCAAGGCACTCTGCAAATTTTCGATAATATCTGCGGCCAGTTCGTCCGGCTCCGGCAGATTATCCAAATCCGCAAGGGATTTATGCTGTTACAGTTGCGCTAATTTTTAGCCTTGCAATAGTGGAATGTTTGTCTTTCTATTTTTTAAGATCTTATTGCAGACAATACTGCGGCAGACAGGTTCTGAAAAGACTCAAAAGCCGCCGTCTGAAACCCATGGCAAAGGGTTTCGAACGGCGGCTATATAATCAGAGGCGGCGAATGAGAAGCACCACCTCCCAGAATGATTTCTTATTCGTGTTTCGGTGCATGTGCCGCTTCAAAACCACAGAACTGTTTCCAGTCCCACGCAGTCATATCATGGGGACCCTCGCGCAGGGCATAGCCCACATCACCGGTGCAGCAGGCAGTCTGCGGTGCTGGATACTCAGTCTGGGTGCAGGGTGTTTTGCCCAACGCGGCGTAGACACGCCCAACCGAAATAACACTACGAAACTCCGCCTCCGGATCACTCCAATAGTCACGATTGCCAGATGTTACAAACACCGGCCTAGGTGCCATAGCAGCCAGCAGCTCATCCTGGTCAAAGGGCATCTGCTCAACCGGCATCGCACTATATTTCAGAAAGTTCTTGCAGAACCAGCGGGGCATCATCTGGCACATGCTGGCCACACGCTCACCCAGCTTCCCCACATTCATGGCAACACCACAGCAACCGGAGTTGTTAGCTAGCACTGTTGCAAAACGCTCGTCCTGCACAGCAGCCCAAAGAGCAGCCTTTCCAGCACGGGAGTGGCCCGCCACAGAAATACGCTTAGGGTCGATCTCCGGGCAGGTCAGTAATGCATCCAGCACACGCTGGGCACCAAAACCCCAGGCAGTCAGACAGCCAAAGCCATCTGCCGGGCGTTCTCCCGCCCCATAAAACAGCGGATACAGTCCCTCCTGCTTCCAGCTATCCCCCTCATCGGGAGCCAAACTGGATGCATAGATAGCGGCAGCAGCATAGCCGTCGGCCAGCAGTTGGCGCACCGGCCAGTAGCCTTTTTCCACATCGCAAGTGATATCCAGTGTGTTTGGTTCCTTCGAAGCCATCATATCGTCGATCATAACGTTGAAATGATCTTCGTTTCCAATGAGCTCCTTCATCATACCCATAAACTTCTCCCGCATGGCCGGGTCAATGCCCTTCATCTGGTCGTGGACCACAGGATCATGACAGCTGATCTGAATCACGCAGGGCACGGGTTCACTGGTCTTCTCAGGCAGCCAGAGTGCAAAAGGAAAGCTCATGCTCCGGCCCTTGTATTCCACCGTAACACAGCCTAATCTACCGTGCAGCCCGTCCTTCTCCAGTTCCTTTTCCCAGACAAAGCTGCTCGTCCAGCCCGCGGGGACCACGCCGTATTCCTCCTGTCCAAACAGCTTGACCAATGCTTCGCGCCGGGCAGGCCATGTCTCTGGGGTGAGTCGCGCGATATCTATATTTTTCATTGCATTGACCTCTTTTCTCAATTTTATGCCTCTTGCTGTTCCTCCGGGATATAACTGCGAAACACAGGAACCAACATCAGTGCGTTGACATAGGCAATGCCGCCCGGGCCAAACAGCAGAAAAATACCTTCCAGTGATTCCACCCATTCTAGGTGGGCGTAAATCAGCCAAAATGGGATGAAATGCATGGCTGTCACAGCCACCACTGTCAGTGGGTGCTGGAGCAATAGCAGCAGGACATTGCGTATCAATTGACGTAGAGTGCAGCGAAACTTTGCCAGCACCGGGAAGGTCAGGCCTGCAATGGCTGCGTACAGCACCAGCACCATGATACACAATCCATGGAACACTGGACTGCTCCCCAGTCTACCTGCCAACAGGTTGAAATCCACCACCAACGCATAACCGATCACAAGTAGCAACAGGGTCACAGGAAGCGACGATCTGATATTTTCCTTGAACGCATGGAAAAACATCGAAATAGTGCTGTTCCCTCTCTGACGCACTAGCTTCATTGCTGTGTAATACAGTGCCGAGGTCGAAGCGCCAATGGTGATGACCGGAAGACTGCACAGTAGCCATAAAAGGCTCAGTGCCACCAAATCAGAAACGCGCAGCAGCAGCTGAAACAATTTGCTGTCATAATCGAACAATCCACCCATACAGGTCGCCTCCCTGATGTATCAGTACTCTGTTTTGGGCATCCGCCACGAGAAATGCGAACAGAACTCCCGCCAGTCTGCGCCCGGGATTTCATTCATTTGGCTCTTAGCATCCTGCGTGCGGCACTGGATGTTCTTGTTGGGTGAGGTTCCATAGAACATGGTATCACAAAATTCAATCACATGCACCCAATCCAGCTTCTGATATTCATGCGGTCCGTCCCTCATGGCAATGGCATTCTTCCCTGCCGCACCAAGGAACTGGTACACCTCATCGGCGGCACGCCATGTAATCTGACTGCCGTAGGGGTTGGCCCATGTATCACTCAATCCTTCGGTAGTAATAACCGGACGGGGTGCGATACAGGCGCGCAAAAAATGCAGATCAAAAGGCAGATAATCTTCATCCCCTGTCTCACCAATAGATTCGGACTGCAACATTGCCACTGCATCCTGGAACTCTATTTTGGGCGCATTGCTGCGGGTATAGGTCTTGACCCGTTTACCAAACTCGCCAAAATTGTCACTCCACCAGAACGGGAACACATCTTCAATACTGCCTGCAGTCTCGCAGGTTCCAAGACCTTCGCCCAACCGGCCGCCCAGATAGCGCAGACAGCCCGCACCGCAGCAACCGCTGCCGCTGGCGGCACAGAGCGCAAAACGCTCATCATAGATAGTAGCGCACAAGGCAACCTTGCCTCCCCGGCTATGGCCGGTGGCAACGATTCGATTCATATCCGCATAATCTGTGGTCGCAAGATAATCCACCACACGGCTCTGAGCCCAAGCCCACATGGCAATGGCCCCCCAAGTATAACCGGGATAGGTCGTAGCCAGCGGACCATGGATGGCATCGGCACTGTCCGCTGCCAGTTGCTCCTTTTCAAACTCGATAATGGCATAGCCGTGATTCAGCACAGCATCTTCTTCATCGGGGCTGCCATGACGACCCTTGAACTGGTTCCAAGTAATAACCGGTACCTTTCCTTCTTTTGCCGGGCGAATGAGCTCACAGTCGAACTGCACGGCATCCTTCGGCCCGCAGGTAATGTGTACAGTCTCGGCAATGGCACGGCCATTGTAGACCTTACGGCTGAAGATCACTTTACCGCGGGTATTGCCCGGCGGCGGTGGCATAGTGCCATAGAGGTAATGGGTCAGCATCGCCTTAAGGTATTCCCGCTGCTCCGGCCATTCTTCCCTAGTCTGAACACGGGTACCATCAGGTTTAAGGAAAGGATCCGGTAGCTCATGGATGGCTTTCAGCTCACTTTTGGGAGAAAAATCATATTTATTCATTATTCTTTCACGCCTCCAATCATAACTCCGGTAACAAAATAACGCTGGATGAAGGGATAGATGCAGAGGATGGGAGCTGTAGAGATGACGATGGTGGCATACTTGATGGTCTCGGCCAAAGCCACGGTGTTGGTACTGCCGCCAGAAGTGCTGATAATGTTGTCTGCACTGCTGGTCAGCAGGATCTCGCGCAGGAAGATCTGCAAAGGATACAGGTCAGCCGTGCGCAGGAAGATGGTTGCGCTCATCCAATCATTCCAGCGAGACACAGCGTAGAACAGCAGTACAACGGCAATCGTTGCCTGACTCAGCGGGATAACAATGCGGAATAAGCAGGTAAACTCACTGGCACCATCCAGCCGTGCCGCTTCGATCAAACTTTCCGGTACATTGGCAAAGGCTGTACGCATAACAATGAGGTTATAGGTGCTCAGGGCAGCGGGCAGCAGAATTGCCCAGACCGTATCAATCATGTGGAGCTGCTGCACCCACAGGTAAATGGCAATGATACCACCGCTGAAATACATAGTAAACATGATCATCAATGTTACCAAGCGCTTGCCCATCCAGCCCTTACGGCTCAAGGCGTAGGCCCCCAGGAAGGTCAGGAACATGCTGATGGCAGTACCGGCCACTACATAGAATAGAGTGTTGCGGTAGCCCACCAAAATGCGATCTGTAATGCAGTACTGGTAAGCCTCCAAGCTGAATTTTAAGGGTTTAAGCAGCAGGACAAAATCATGCCGCAGAAATTCATTGGCATCACTGAAGGAAGCACAGACAACATACCAAAACGGATACAGACAGGCCAAACCAATCAGAATCAACAGTGCCGTGTTTAGAATGTCCAGCACCCAGTCAAGTCCAGTTTTCTTTTCAACCATAGTGCGTTTTCCTCCTTACCACAGGCTCGTCTCGCTGACCTTAGCGCTGATTTTGTTCACCACCACTACCAGCAGGAAATTGACCAACGAGTTCACAAGGCTGACTGCCATACTGTAACTGTAATTGGATTCAATCAGACCCTTTCGGTAGACAAAGGAACCGATGATATCCGCCGTTTCATAAATATTCTCATTGTACAGCAGAATGATCTTGTCGTAGCCCACACTCATGAACTGACCGATGCGCATGATGAACATGATAATAATGGTGGGCATCAGACAGGGGATGGTAATACTGAGGATGCGGCGGAAGCGCCCCGCTCCGTCTACAGCAGCGGCATCGTAGAGTTCCTGATTGATGCCAGCCAGGGCGGCCAGATAAATGATGCTGTTCCAACCTATGGTCTGCCACAGCTCACTAACCACATAGATTGCACGGAACTTGGAGGGATCCATTAGCAGATTGGAGGCCATGCCCCCTGCTGCGAGCAGATTGCTGATCAGTCCAGTAGAGGAGACAAATTCCTTGATGATACCGCAGACCACAACCAGGGAAATGAAGTGCGGCAAATAACTCACAGTCTGAATCGCACTTTTCAATTTTTTGAGCCGCAGTTCATTCAGCATCAGTGCAAACAAAATAGGGGCTGGGAAGCAGATAACGATAGTATAAAAGCTGATATACAGGGTATTGCGCAAAACACGCCAAAAATATGGGCCGGTGAAGAACTGCCTGAAATTCGCCAAACCGATCCATGCGCTGCCCCAGATGCCTCGACCGGGGCGATAGTTGCGGAATGCGATCTGCAAGCCCTGTAGCGGCGCATAGTTAAAAACAATATAGAATGCAAGCACCGGAATCAGCATCAGGTAAATGCCGCGATATTGATAAAAGTTCTTTTTGATCTTATCCCAGGTCAGCCGGGTATCGATTCCATATTTCTCTGCCACAGCTTTTGCCTGACGGGACTGTTTGGACATAAGCGTTTTCCTCCGACTTCAAAAAATGCCGCAGGGCACCCCCGCCCTGCGGCACGGATCTCAAAGATCCAGATTTACTTTACGCGGGCATTGTAGCGGTCCAAAGCTTCCTGCTGGATATCCAGGCAGTTCTGCATCCCCATGCTGTAGACATTTTTGACATAATCATCAAAGTTATCCAGGCTCTCGGTACCAGTAATGAACTTTGCGGTCATCTCGCCCACATACGTGCCAATTTCGTTGAAAGCTCCGCTGTAAGCAGCCTGCTCAGAATCCAACAATGTGGTGGCAGGCAAACCATTGTAGTGCTTGCCGTTCTCGTAGCTCCAGGTATTCAAAGACGCAATATTCTGGTCGATTTCTCCTTCAGCAAGAGAATAATCGGTCTTGGAGACCAGACGCTGCCAGTGGTCTTCGGGGAAGGGACCGTTCAGCTGGCGATACATAGAGTGAGCAGTAGAAGGAGCCTTGCCTTCCTTGTTGTGTATGATAGCATCGGTGAACTGAGGCCAGCCATCGACCATCTCATAGCTCTCGCCTTCAATGCCCCAGTTCAAAAGCATGTTACCTTCTTCGCCCCAGCCATAGTCAAGCAGCTCCATCGCAGTCTTTACATCCTTGCAACTGCCGGTAATGGCACCCACAGAACCGGTGAACGGCTGGTTTGCCTGATGATACCAATTCTCAGTACCAGCCGTCTTGACCATTTCATGGACACCCACGGCAGAAAACGTATTATTGGGATCATCCTTAAGGATCTGGCTCTTCAGATTGCCCAGACCAGTGGGCATCATCTCGATCCAAGCACCCACATCGCCCTGCAGGATTTTTGCCTGAACACTGGTACGATCCAGAACCATGTAGTCATTATCTAGTAAACCCTCGCTGTACAACTTGTTCAAGAAGGCCAGATAGTCCTTGTAGCCGTCCTTAACAGGGCCAAATTCGACCTTATTTTCCTCATTGATGCCGTAGCCGTAGGCTGCAGAGAAACCAGAAACAGGAACACAAACACCAAAACCTGCGCTGATAGCAACGGACATCTGTTCAAACATCTGCACAAAACACATAGGATACTTCAGGCCAAGTTTTTCCTTAAATGCCTTCAGCACATTATACCAGTCATCGTAGGTCACCGGGACATCCATTCCCACCTGCTCGAGGTAATCAGTACGAATGACCAGACCGATGAAGCTTTCAGCAAAAGGTTCACGATCAAACACCCCCTGCCACTCCTTGCTACCCTCTGCAGTGGAGGTGTAGATAGCGGGGAACCCGTAGATATTGCCGCTGTCGGTGGTAATATCGGCCAACATATCCGGGTGCAACTCAAAGTAATGGGTCATATTGGGAGCATATTCTTCCATATAATCCTGCAGAGGAATGATCTTGCCATCTTCGATGGCTGCGTCAGCACCACCGGAGTAATTGGTAGCCCAGCTGTAATACATGATGTCTGGCATTTCGTTTCCTGCAACCACCAAGTTAAATTGCTCAGCAGCCTGACCACTGGCCGGATGCTGGAATTCTACGTTGATACCAGTGTTGGCCTCAATAGCCTTCCAGCAGTACAGGTCGCCCATGCTCTTGACATCGGCACCGGATGTATTTGCCAAGTCAATCCAGTAACTGACAGTACGGGGGCCGCTCTCGGCAGAGCTAGTTGATGTTGCAGTGGAAGCTGTGCTACTGCCAGAACTGCCGCAAGCAGTCAGCAGGGCGCCACCGGAGGTAGCGGCGCTTGCCTTCAGAAAATCGCGGCGAGAGATCTTTTTCATGGTGGATTCTCCTTTTCTTGTTTCTGGATGTTTTTGTGGGGGCCAATGGCTCGTGTGACCCAATGGCCCGGTCTGGTGCTTCCCGGAGCACCTTTCATTGGATTCATGATACCTTGTTTCAGGGACGAAATCCATCTTCAAATTTTTGCATTTCGCTTTTTTTCGTCCGCAATTTTCGCCATGAATACAACGCCTTGTTCACTTTTCCCATAGGGGTGCGGAGGTTTCTCAACAAAATGCACAACGCCCCGCCTTTCATCCGAAAAGCGGGACGTTGTGGGTATGGGCTGCCGGAATGGGCACCGGAGAGCCCATGGACGCAAGGGATTCAGAGCTTGTTGTAGTTGCCGGGCGTATCGCCAGCGTACTTCTTGAACAGCCGGATGAAGGTATTGGCGTTTTCGTAACCGGCACGGTCGGCTGCCTCTGCCACGGTGATCTGCTCCTCATCCATCAGCTTCTTGGCATAGTCGATGCGCAGGCTGTTGAGATAGTTCAGCAGATTCACGCCGGTCTGCCGTTTGAAATATTTCGATAAGTAAGCCACGCTCAGCCCCAGCAGGTCGGCGGCCCGGGAGACGTTGAAATCGTGTTCGCAGAAGTGTTCCTGCACGCACTGCAGGATCCGAGACAGCAGTTCCGGTTGATTGTCCGACAGGGGCGGGACATATTTAGCCGCCACCGCACCAATCAGGGTGTCCATCTGTTCCTCTGCTTCCGTATGAGTCATTGCCTTCTGGAGTGCACGGGAAGTGGCTACAATGGCCTGCTGGACCTCTACTCCCCGCTCATCTCCTGCCGGAACCGCATTGTACATGGACATCAGAACATCGGTCATCAGCATCCGTAGCAGGAACATATCGGGCTGGCTGCTGAAGTTCATTCGCACAGCATGATGCAGCATCCGGATTGCTTCTTCTGCGTTTCCGGCAAAGGTCAGGCGTGCGATTTCGCCTCCCTGCACGATCACAACCCGCTGGCTCAATTTTCCAGCGGGCGTACTCTCTGCTTCCAGCGGCTCCTGCATAGATTCGTTGCGTTCGCATAGGGAAAGGAATGCCGAATGGATTTGTTTCCATCCGCAGCGCACACTGCCGGAAGTGTAGACAACGCCGTTTTCCTGCAGATATTCTTCTACTGTTCCAAGGCTCTGCCGCAGGGGCTCTTCTTCCTTTGCAAACAGGCATAGTGTCGGGATTCCATGCGGCTGCACGTGTAAGAGCACGACATTGTCAAGCCCAAGCTCGCTAAAGTCCAGTCCTTCCTCCTTCAGAAGCAGAAGGACAAACCACTCACCCCAGGTGTTGATCTGGATCCAGGATGCCACATCTCCCGAAAAAGCCGATACATCAATATCGTGTTCCAGCAGGTTCTGCATCAGTTCCTTCTGTAGAGAGATTCGCTGATTTTCCTGAATGATCTGCAGCCGTTCCAGATCCCGGCGGTAGATCTGGAAAGCTCCATTGATTTGCTGGTATTCGTTCTGACCCGTTCCGTTTTCTGCCTTTTGGGGCAGGCTTCGGGTCAGCTCCTGCAATGGTTGATAGTTCAGTTTTACCATCGAAGTAGCCGCTGCAACTCCGACCGCCAGAAAAATCAGCAGGAAAACGGTCGAACGTTTCCAGACCCAGTTGCTCTTTTTTGCAATGGCCGCCACCGGAACCAGTGTGACCAGGTCCCAGTTTTTCTCCCACAGTGCTTTTTTCAGCAGGTAGTAGTTTTTGCCGTCCAACCGGATCTGGTATTTCAGGGTCTTTTCCCTTGCGATTCGGACCAGCTGTTCTGCAAGCAGTTCATCGCCGCTCTGGCAGATCAGCTGCCCGTCCTGATCCACCAGCAGTGTCGTGGAACCTTCCAGCGTTGCCTGACTTGCAACAATGTCCTCCAGTCCCTGTGGATCCAGCACTTGCAGAATCAATGCCGTAGGAGAGCTTCCCTGTGTGGGAATGCTTGTCACGGCAAGAATCTGCGTAGTTCCTCCGGAAGTATAGGTCACAACCCGGAACAGCGAAGAAACGCTTCGCAGCTCGTCAAATTTCTTTTCAGATTCCCGCCCCGCTCCAAACAGAACCGCTGCCAACGCATCTTTTTCATAGACCGTCTCGGCAGTAAGCGCCTTTTGCAGGTTCTGGAAATAGAGGTAGGTTTCTATCACTTCACCTCCGGAATTTCCAGGGGTGGCGATCATGCTCTGAATGGTGTAAAAGGTGTAGTTATCTGCCATGGATGGCGAGGACAGCAGCGCAAAGCTGCGAATCACACTGTTGCAGGCAAGATTGATCGCATCTGCCTTAATCCTGGAAAGACTGTTGTTCAGTGCAATCTCAATCTTATCCTGCTGCTGATCTGTGATATCAATGTACTCGTCCAGCAGTTTTCTCCTTGCTGAAAAGGTCAGCGTAATGCACATTGCGGTCATCAGCGCCAGAAGGATGGCAAACTCGATTGCCCATGTGTAGAGAACGCTCCTCTTTTTCATCGAAAGTTCATCCTCTTTTCTCGACTTTTATACACTCGAAGGCTGCTTGTCCGGTTTTAGGGTCAGGCACCGGACCACAGAGTTCATGCCCTTTTCCACACACAGCCGCTGTCTGAGCTGCATCCGGTCGATCTGCACTCCGGTACGCCCCTGCAGGGCAGCTTTCTCTGCCGCAGCCAACTCCAGCTCTGTTACGGTCAGGTTCTCCTGACGGGCCACTCCAAGAAAGACCGCCCGCATCCGGATATCCTCCTCTGCATGGCGTTTCAGGCTGGCATCCAGCTCTTCCCGGGTCTTTCTCAGACGGCGCAGGTGACTTTCCAGCGAAACCCCGCTCTTCTGTAAACGCCCTTCTAGTTGTTTCCACTGGTATTCGCTTTCCAGTTGCACGGCCAGCTTGGGCAGAACCAGTTTTGCTTCCCCGCAGAATTCATGCAGTGCCCGCTGTGAGATGATTCGTCTTGCCGCCAGCGCTTCCTGCTGCAGGAACGCTTTCTTCGAACGTTCTCTCAATTCTTCCAGATCGTTCAGCCCGAGGGACTGTGCAAAGGCATCGTTCAGAGCCGAAATAGTCTGGTGCACGATCTTTTTCACCGTTCCGGTATATGCTGCTTTTTTGCCTGCGGCCCTCTTATCCGGGTAGGTGTACGGCAAAACCACGGTGCAGGAGAATGTTTCGTCTGCCTTTTTCCCGGATACCGCCCGGCAGACCTCCTCCGGCAGATCTTCTCCTCCTGCCAGATGGTAGGTGCCGTTCCGGCCCATACTTCCGGAAAAACGGTTTCCGTCCTCCAGCATGGCATCAAAATCAAGAGTTACAAGGTCTCCCATCCGGGCCGGCTGTTCATCCTCGGACGAGACAGCATATTTCTGTGCCAGCAGTTTCAGCTGCTGTGTGATCTGTTCTTCGGTCGGGCCATTCAGCCGATACACTGCCGTGCGGCCTGTCTGTTCCGGCAGTTCCATGGCGGGCAGGGTGCACGTCCGGGCGAAGATCCGGTTCTTTTCCCGCCAGAGCTGCACACGTCCCAGCAGCCACACACCCTTTTCTCCTGCGGTCCAATCCAGAAAGTCCAGCACCGGCTCCACGGTGGTCTCTTCCCCCGGCTGCATCTCTATGGTCACACACAGTTCGTTTTCTTCGGTCTGTTCCCAATTCACGATCTTCATTCTACCTTCTCCTCTAACCTGCTGGTGCAGGCTGCATTCTCTTATAATATACAGAATTTACTACTCCCACTCAATCCCTAATTCTTGCTCTACGAGAACGCAAATCTTTAATTTTTGCCCGAAAATTCATTTTCCGCGTATTATAAAATGAAGTTGCGCATTTAGTTAAATAAAAAGTTCACAGCGAGAGCCTCTGTGTTAGAATCAATTTGCTCCGAAAATTCAACACAGAAAGAGGCAATCGCTATGGACTATCCCAATCATATCACAGATTACAAAAAAGGTAAACGCCTGACTTACGAAGATTATGTGCAATTGAGCTTCAGCTGATAGACGGTTGGAAGCCCAATGCCATCGCTAAGAAGGAACTGCATTGTGCACCCAATACCGTACGTAGTATCATTAAGAAGGGCATGACACCGTTGTACAATGGAAAGGTGTTCCGCTTCAAAGCCAAGACTATCTGGAATGCCTATCAGGGAAACAGAAGTCGTAGTTGCCGGACATATGAAGCTCTGGAGAAATGTCCTTTCATGCAGTATGTAGAGAAGCACTTTCTGGAAGAACACTGGTCATTGGATGCCTGCGTTGGTCGTGCTTCGGAAGATGGCAGCTTTGACAGAAGCGAAATACTTTGTACAAAGACTCTCTATAACTACGTGGATTGGGACTTCTCATTATTAAAAACATAGATCTACCGCAGAAACCGAGTCGTAATACGAAGACTCACAAGAACAAAGAGAACAAGCGAATTCTCGGGTGCAGCATTGAGGAAAGGCCCGAAGAAGTAGATGCCCGGGAGGACTTCGGCCACTGGGAAACCGATTTGGTCATTGGTCAAAAGTCCGGAAAAGACGAGGTTCTTCTGACTCTATTGGAGCGGAAAACAAGAGATATCTCCATTACTCGCTTGCCGGACAAATCCGCTGATTCTATGTTGGCCGCCTTTCAGAAGATGCAATTTGAACTAGGGGATTACTTCAACAAGGTATTCCGTGCCATCACAACGGATAACGGTCCTGAGTTTGCCCGGCTGGCTGAGTTGGAAATGGGAACGAATATGAAAGTGTACTTTACCCATCCGTATACATCCTGTGAGAGGGGGTCAATAGAAAACCACAATGGTCTGATCCGACGCTTTATACCAAAGGGAAAGCGGATTTCAGATTACAGCGATGATGACATTCTGGCCGTGGAGCTATGGGCGAATAGTCTTCCACGAAAGGTTCTTGACTACAAGACTCCAGACGAGACATTTGAAGCAGAAATGGATAAAATCTACGCCGCCTAATCGACACGCCCAATCTAGCCTTTACCAGACTGATTCTAACAGATGAAATTCTCAACTTGATATTGCATTTGCATCCCACAAGTGTGGAAACAATTTGTCCGATAGTGTCAGGTGATTATACAGCAGGCTGTAATTCTCCTGCAAGAAAGCTCGGCGCATCTGCCCATACTTTCCAAGTAGTCTGGCTTCCTGCGGCTCTAGTTGAATGTCAGGGATGTAATAATCGCCCATCTGCATGTAATGCAAGTCTTTCATCGGGGTATGATGCATGGCCGACGCAGTTCCGTTTACAATATATAGTGACTTGCAATCAGAATTTCATCTGCATATTGTGTTTAATTGTCTATTAGCTTCATCGTGGGGATGTCATCGACGAGCAGTTATAAGCCTTTATTCCTTGATACTACTCTACACCGCAAGGGTTGATTTTCGCCTTTCCATTTACATCTCTACACAAGCCTTTATCCGAACTGTATCGTTTGGCGTATGAATTGGCGTAAATGGCGTATGGCGTATTTGGCGTATGCTTTATTTTATTCTTCAGGGTCTTTCCACTGTGCGAACTGACGGTCAAGATTTTCAAATTCAGACTTACGCAGTTCCTTGGTCACATCCGCATAGATGTTCAAGGTCGTGGAAATATCCGAATGTCCCAGCACATCCTGGATCACCTTGATGTTCACGCCCGCTTCGCACATCCGGGTCGTGAAGGTATGCCGCAGGGTATGGCAGCTGAAACGCGGCAGGAGTACAGTGCTGTTCGGGTTCTTCGCCAGCACTTCATCGTTGCAGTCCCGGATGATGCGCCGGATGGCCTTGTTCAGCGTTCCCTGATGCTGGCACTCTCCAAAGCGGTTGACGAAGATGAAGTCCGTATAGCCATCCACCGTTACCGTGCAATGGATCTCTGCTTCTTCCTGATAGGCACGTTCCTTTTCAAAGGCTTCTTTCACGAAGTCCATCATCGGAACAGTGCGGACACCGGCCTTTGTTTTGGGCGAGTGGCAGTTGAAGTAGCAGCCCTTCTTGCCGCCGTTGTTCTCACGGTGGTCGTAGTTGACCAGCGTGTAATTGACGGAGATCGTGCCTTCCTCTAAATCCACATCGCACCAGCGCAAACCAGTGGCTTCTCCTACACGCAAACCAGTTCCCAGCATGACCGCAAAAATCGGGTACCAGTGCTGGTACTTCGGCGTTTTGGAGAGGTAGGACAGCAACAGATTCTGCTCTGCTACGGTCAGTGCCTTACGGCGGTTGGTTTCAAACTGGTGTGCCTTTTTCAGCTCCCGCAGAACATTGTCCGAAGGGTTGCTCCGCAGATAGCAGTCATCCACCGCCATGTCCAGCACCTGATGCAGAACCGTGTGTACACTGTCAATCGTAGAGACCTGCAAGCCCCGCTCGTCTGCCAACGTGTTGTAGAACTGCTTCACATCCGACTTTTTGAGCGCAGACACCTTCGATTTGCCGAAATCTGGCTCCACGAACTGCCGATAAAGGTACAGATAATTCTGAAAGGTGTTGTCCTTCAGACCACGCTTCACCTTTGCCCACAGGGTGAACACATCGTTCAGGGTGACGTACCGTGCTTCTGCCTTGATGCCTTCCAGCGAATCTCGCTGAATGTCGTTTTCCTTTTCCCGAAGCTCCTCCAAGGTCGCGGCATAAACAGAATGTCGCTTGCCATCCAAGGAAGTCCAACGGAAATCGTACTTGCCATCTTTGCGCTGGGATTCGCCCTTGCGGAGAACCACACGCGCCTTGTCCTTGCGTTTCGTATTCTGAGTTGTTGCCATGAGCGTTGCTCCTTTCTACATCGCGGTGCAGAAAAGAGCGTTGTTCTGTGTTCAGAGTACCACAGATACGCCATTCTCTGCAAGACGTTTTGAAAAATATCCGGGACATTTTCAAAGCGAGTACATTCGCTCCGTGTATTCATCCAGCTTGCGCCGCTTGATGAGCCGCTTGGAACCCACCCACAGCACGAACTGACAATGCTCCTTATCCGATAATGAACGCAGCTTGTTGCTGCCAATGCCGGAATAAGCCGCAGCTTCTTCCAGCGTCAGGTTGCTCTTTTCCCAGATCGGGACATCCTTCATAGGCAGACCTCCATATCCTTGTAACCGAACGCCTGTAACCGGGCAGGAAAATTTCCTTTTTCTGCACACAGGCCGTTCGATGCATTTTATACTTTTTCTTATCTTTTTAAAGTTACATGGTTACAGAAAGAGGAAAACGTAGCAGTCGTGCGGACTTTTTGGTGTAACTGCAGCGTAACCGAACTGATATGCTCCCTATAACAGAGACGCTGAAATAGGGAAAGGGTTAAAATTAGCAAACGAAAAGAGATCGATTCAGAGTTTAGAATCCGGCTCATTGAAGAATGCCTTGCAGGGCGAATGCGAGAACGAGAGGCTGCCAGACGAGCAGGTGTTTCTTCCACTGCAATGCGAAAGTGGATCAGCTTGTACAAAATGGATGGGCCTACAGCATTTGCGTCTTCAAATGCCAAGAGAACTTATAGCGAGGAGATCAAGAAAAAAGTCGTAAAGGATTATCTGAATGGGAAAGGCAGCTTCCAAATGCTCTGCGAAAAATACCATCTTTGCAGTCCTGAATTGGTCAATCGATGGGTAAAGTCGTATAATGGTCATAAAGATTCCAAGAAAAACTCAGGAGGTTTCTTTATGACGAAACGAAAATCTACGATCGATGAGCGGCTTGCTGCCGTAAAAGAATATACAGAAGCCGGAAAACCTTACGAACAGATTGCAAGAGAAAGAGGATTCTCTTATCGGCAGGTCTATGAGTGGGTATGGAAATACCGTAAATTCGGGATTGCAGATCTGGAGGTCCGGCGTGGAGAGCGGAAAATCTCTCAAACACCTCGTTCCAAGGAAGAAGAACTTGAAAAGCGTATCGCAGAACTGGAACATGAAAACCATCTGCTGAAACTGGAATGTGAACTGCGAAAAAAGTGGAAGAACTGGAAAGGGGGAATCGCTGAGACAGTTTCATCTGGAACGGCAGTACGAAGCCGTTCGCCGCTGTACGGCTGACCCTGTTCGGGAAGCCTGCCGCTGCTTGTAGGTGTCTCCTTCTGCCTATTACAAATGGAAGTCGGGAAATCCCAGCCAGAGGATTCAGGAAAACAAGCATATTGCTTCGCTGATTGAAAAGATTCACATGGACAGCCCGGATAAAGGGTATCGCCGGATCCACGATGATTTGGAACGCTTTCACAATGTCCACAGCAACGACAAACGCATTCTAAGGATCAGAACTGCTCCTCGCAGCAAGCACAGGTATACGTTCCACGTTCGGCACGCTTTTTAAGGCTTTTCCGCAGCTTCAGCATCTTGTGACCGCAAGTCTGGAAGCTGCAACACTTGCGGTTCCGGGTCTGGGTGTAAATGATTTTGCGGCAGTATTCACATTGGATTCTGCGCACACTGGGGTCGCCATCAATGAAATATTCCATCAGGGTGTCCTGATTTTCACGTTCCCATTGTTCTGTTGTCATAGGATCCTCCTTTGGCTGTTTACGGGTGTGTGGTGGATAATGAAAAGCATTATTTGCCAAAAGTGTTACGGAAGCGTGGTTGTTATTAAAATGGTAACAGCCACTTTTGCACAATAAAGTGTTGTGATTGTTTGGTTGATGGTCAAAATGACCACCAACTAAACCTTCTCTGTTATGGCTGAATGGTAAGTGGACATTTTGTCCATTTACCACTTCCAAGTGGTGAGTTACGGTTTTCGTAACCCACCACAGAGCGATCGTGTTACAGTAATCTGGTAGGTACCGGAAATCAGCACTTACCAGATTTCACCATGGCTTGACAAAATGTCAAGTCATGGTCATCCGTAACGTATAAGGTTGATATTGGGTGTGCCGTTCTCCCCACATGGCTTTCCTGCCCCCTCTCGGCGGCGTTTTCCGGCTCTCCCTCTTGGGGGTCGTTGCCGGGTATCCCATGCAGACGGTCATGCGGTTTTCAAGGTCCAACGGGCAAAACG
>OGOV01001756.1_pt1 | contig 18067 bp, 14 predicted proteins | sample 1552711 | NCBI WGS metagenome assembly OGOV01 (sample SAMEA2580216, study PRJEB22360) | human gut metagenome | biome: human gut; feature: human-associated habitat; material: faeces | place: Denmark | collected 2008/2010 | reverse complement strand
CTTCCTCGGCACGCGCCATGATAGGTGATGCTCCAATAGCCAATAGGCTGTTGGCTTGTATCAAAGCATAACAGAAAGTCCCTCATAAAAGTGTATATGTAGCCCCAAAAGTCCCTCATAAAAGTGTGTTAATCTTTCAAAACGTCCCTCATAAAAATGTGATGTATTTTGCTATTTCATTAATTTTCAGTATATTTGCAGCCAAAAGAGCAGGTAGTAAGAATCAACCAGGTATGGAACTCCATCCCTTCCCAACTAGCCAAAGAGAATAAAAAGTTCATCTATGGTGTTGTAAAACAAGGTGCCAGAGCCAAGGATTATGAGTTGGCCATTCAATGGCTCATAGATGCAGGACTGGTATATAAAATCAGTAGGGTGAAGACTTTAGGTCTTCCTCTGAAGATTCATGAGGATATCAGTGCCTTCAAATTGTATCTCTTGGATTGTGGACTATTATTAGGTGCTATGAGTAAAACTCCGCCAGCCTTGCTTCTGCTTCCTAGTAATGACAATACCGGGAAGGGTGATTTTACGGAAAACTTCATTTGCTGTCAGCTGGAATCGCTGCGCCAGATTCCTATATATTATTATAGTAAGGAAAACAGCCAGCTGGAACTAGACTTTGTCATTCAGGCAGGAATGCAGGTCATACCGGTAGAAGTGAAGGCAGAGGAGAATCTTCAGTCAAAGTCTTTGAAAGCGACTATAGCCAAATATCCCGGAATGAAAGGCTTGCGCTTTTCCATGAGCGACTATCGGGAGCAGGACGGCATTACAAATGTACCACTCTACGGGGCAAGAGGATATTTGGAAGCATTCATCTAAAAACAAATACCGAACCAGTATGTGCTGGACCAGGAACTGGTCATGATGATAGACCAGGCCTCTTCACCCTCATTCTTCCTGGCAGAAGAACACCTTGATGACATGTGTAAAATTCTCAAGGATTCTTTCCATCAAAGAGAGTGATAGTATTCAACTACCCACAAGCGAAAGACTTGTGGGTAGTTCCATTCCATCTCCAAGGTACGCTTCATGGAATCAGGAAATACTGCCAATATCACAACTAAAAAAATAATTAGTAATAAAGTTCTTACTAAGAAGATTGATACATTGGAGACTGAATAATATAATTATTCTTTGTCTATTCGTTTAAGTTCTGTTTTCATCTTTTTACCATAGGCTTCGCCTCGTGGAGCAAGATATTGAAAGAATATAGTATCGCCAGAAAACTCAATTTCTAGAGTAAATAGTGCTCTATAGTCACCTAAACGAATTCTATATATATTACGATACCCAACAAGTTTCTTGCAGTCAGAGATATCTTGAATACCTTTGGCTGCTTTAACTTCTACTATCGTACGTCTTAAAGAATCGAGCATCTTGCCTGAAAGACGTTTGGAAGCTTTGACAAAGGCTTTGGAAAATTCGACATTCATACGCCTAACCACTTTTCAAAATCTTCTTGTTCTTCTTTGTTGGCACGGATGAGACCCTCTGGCTGCTCTTTTCTTAATTTAGCATAGAGCTTTGCGTCTTCGTAATCTTCGGCTATGCCATTGAGTATATCCTCAATATAGTTTTTGAGGTTGGTTCCCTTCTGAATAGCCATAATGGATAGAGTCTTAAAAGTATCATCTTTTAAGTCAATGATCTTTCTTTTAGAAGGTGTTACTGAAACTGTACTCATAAGTGTATTTATTTAAATGGTTCTACTTTGGTGCAAAGATACATAATATATTTCATATATATGGTATATCTCTATGTATAATTAATAAAGATTAATAGTTAGATGGATGATAAAACTGCTTTTCAACACATTAAGTATTTTGAAGAAGAAACATGGCAAGGCACTGGAAATGATTAAGGCAGCCATCAATCATGTGCTTGATGATGTGTGTGCGTAAACAGGTTGCATGAAGTGTGCAAACGTTTGCACAAAGAAATGTAGCCTTTTTGAAACTTTTTCTTGCTTCGTATTGGATTTTCTCTTAAATTTGCAGCCGAAAAAAGATACCAACTGGCGAACGAAGGCTAAGTTTAATATAAACGAAACCAAATATAAAAGTAAAGATATGATGAAGCAAACATTCATAAAATCAGCAATGTTGCTGCTGCTACTCCTTTCAACGGCAACGACGCGAGCGCAGGAGGTCGCTCTGAAGACCAACTTACTGGGATGGGCTTCTACATCTGCCAACGCCGGCATCGAAATCGGCACGGGCAAGAAAACAACCTTCCAACTCTTCGGAACCCTGAACCCCTGGAAGTTCTCGGGCGACAAGAAGATGAGATTCTGGAATGTTATGCCAGAATACAGATGGTACACCTGCCAGAAGTTTGGAGGCCATTTCTTCGGAATCCATGCCTTAGGCGGTGAATACAACATTAAAAACATTGACATGCCCTTCGGCATCTTGCCGAAAACTCTGGAGGGCAGGCACTATGAAGGCTGGTATGTAGGTGGAGGCCTTACCTACGGCTATCAGTGGTTGCTCAATAAGCACCTCAATTTCGAAGGGTCTATCGGTTTGGGATATGCCTACAGTCCTTACAAGCTTTACGGACGATGCGAAAAATGTCTCGACAAAGACCACCGCAACTATGTGGGCCCTACAAAAGCCGCACTATCTCTCATATACGTGTTCTAAGAATTTTATTTAACTGTTGTTTTAACTGACAATATAAACACGTAAGAACTAGACAGAATACAAAAAATTTTAGGGAAATCATAATATGGATAAAATGAAGCTTTATGCGGTCATTTCGCCCCTCTGCATACTCCTTTCTCAGGGCATCATGCCTGCTCAGGCTCAACAGCTGGCAGGGGGTAAGATTCAGGTAGATAGCGTCTTGGCACGCAAGAACGGCAACCGGATGGACGTTGCCTTCCGTATGAATCTGAACGATTTGAAGATGAAATCAGAGCAGCAGATAGTTTTCACACCGGTAATGGTAGGAACTGATTCTATCGCTCTCAACCCTATCATCATCCAGGGTAGAAACCAGGCTGTAAGATACCGCCGACTTGCCGACAGCAAGAAGAATCCGCAGGCACAGGTTCTTACCCGCAAGAACAAGACCAGTCAGCAGGTTTACTTCGCCCAGTCTGTTCCTTATCAGAAATGGATGAAGAAGTTCAAGCTCTCGGTGAAAGAAGATCTCTGCGGATGCGGCAACCTGATAGAACAGGACAATACGCCGATTGCGGATATCGACCGTACACCGAAGATTACGAAGGACTTCTTCGTGCAGCCGAAGGCGGAAGCCAAGAAGGTGAGAGCCGAAAAGGGTGAAGCCTATCTCAGCTTTGTGGTTAACAAGAGTAATATCCTTGCCAACTTCCGTGAGAATGCTACTGAGCTGAAGAAGATTACTTCCACCATCGACCTGGTGAAGAACGATAAGAACGTTGAAATCACAGATATTGATATCCACGGATATGCGTCGCCTGATGGTTCGTATGCCAACAACAAGCGCCTTGCCAACGAGCGTGCGGCTGCCCTCCGCAACTATGTGTGCAGCCTCTACACCTTAAACAGCAAGCTCTTTACCTATCAGGCTACACCGGAAGACTGGGAAGGATTCAAGAAGAAGATCCAGGCTAGTCATCTGGCTGATAAGGAAGCGATACTCGAGATAGCTAACTCCTCGCTGGCTCCCGACGATAAGGACCAGAAGATCAGAAAGCTCCATCCGGCAAGTTACCGCTACATCCTGGATCAAATCTATCCTCGTCTCCGTCATAGCGACTATACGGTAACCTACACGGTTCGTCCGTTCAGCATCAAAGAGGCCAAGGAGATATTGAAGACCAAGCCACAGCAGCTTTCTCTGCAGGAGATGTTCCTGGTGGCACAGACTTACGAGCCGGGTTCGCCAGAGTTTAACGAGGTATTCGACATTGCTGTCCGTCTCTTCCCTGATGATGAGGCTGCGAATCTCAATGCCGCCTGCACCGATTTGCAGAAAGGTGATCTTACTTCTGCCGAAAAGCATCTTGCCAAGGCAGGCAACTCGAAAGAGGCAGAGCGTGTAAGAGATGTCTTCAAGCAGATAAAGGAATTGGAATAACAGAAAATTAGAGAATAACGATTATAAACAAGCTTAACTTTCAAAAATTATGAAGATTAAACATTTATTTGGCTTGGCTGTCATCGCAGCTATGACAGCAAGCTGTTCAAGCAATGAGGATCTGGGAACTGCAGGTCCTGGTACTGGTACTAACGAAGCAGGTGTTGGTTATGCAACTTTCACCATCAACTTGCCTACAACAAGCGGTACACGTGCTGATGCCAACCCTGAATTCAAACCAGGTGATGCTAACGAGTACGATGTATTTAATGCTACTTTGCTGGTTTTCAAGAAGCCAACTACAACAGCTTCGGAAGGCGAATATACCTTCGTAGAGCATGTTGATTTGGGTTCAATGCAACCATGGAAGAGCTCAAGTGAAACTGGTGTAACTACCCAAGCCAAGATTACAGCAAAGCTTTCTAAAGTCGATAAGTCTGGCGAGTACTTCGCATTGGTACTTTTGAACAATGGTTCTGGTGCAGATGCAAAGGTTAATTTGCCTACAGATGAACCAACCACCACGTACTCTGCTTGGAATAAGGCAGCTAATGCAACAGACAAATTTGATAAAACCGACAAGGGTTTCTATATGGCAAATGCGCCTCTGTTTAAGAATAACAGCGTAACAACATTAGTTGCTATCGACAACAGCAAGATATTCTCTACAGAAGCTCAGGCATCTTCTGGCGAAGCTGCTGCAGATATTTATGTAGAGCGTGGTCTTGCTAAGGTTACATTGACTGCTGCCACTAAGGATAAAAAAACTGTAGATGCTAGTAGTTCATATGCAAACGACGAGGTTACAATCAACAACTGGGCTTTGGACGTTACCAACAAGAAGACATTCCCTATTCACAATGTTGATGGTTTGAGCACAGACTACGAGGATATTTGGAAGAACGATCCAACAGCAACAGCCGCTCCATCTACTAAGCGTTTCGTAGATAATAGTGAAGCAATAGCTAAACGTGTATATTGGGGTACAGACCCTAACTATAAAGAGACGAACTTATCCGGAGTGACAAAGGAAAGCAAAGATGCTAGAAAAGAAAACTTCAACTATATTAAGAAGGAGAATTTGACAGCAAAGCCTACAGATCCTCTATACTGCCTCGAGAATACTTTCAACGTTGCAAATATGCTACAGGAACAGACCACCCGTGTTGTCTTCAAGGGTACATATACCCCTAAGAGCATCACTCCTGATGCAAATGGTACTTTCTACAAGATCGGTAAGAATGTAGCACTTTGGAATAGTGATGACCTTAAGAAGCATATCGTGGCTGCTGTTACTAAAGTTGTTGCTGGTGCTTCTGCAGCAGGTACTACAATAGACGTAGATTTGGATGCTGCAGAGAATAAATTGACTGTAGCTGGTAATAGACTTCTCGATAAAAAGAACATCAGTGTAAATGGCATTGAGCTTGCACAGCCTCAGGTAGATGCTGTTAACGAGAAGTTAGGTCTCTCAGAGGGTTACGGTATTTCTACCTACGAGAAGGGAGAGTCTTACTATATCGCTCGTATCAAGCACTTCGGTGATGCCCTGACTCCTTGGAATCCAGGTGATGCCTACAATGGCGACAACCTCAAATACTTAGGTCGTTATGGTATGCTCCGTAACAACTGGTATGAGTTGAATGTACAAAGCGTTAGCGGTCCTGGTTATCCTGACGTTCCAGACGTTAAGCCTAACACTCCAGATGATGAGATTGACAAGTACATCAAGGTTAGTGTGAAGATCCTTTCTTGGGCTAAGCGTTCTCAGGATGTCAATTTGTAATCCATTTCACATTATTATATATAGCTCAGCCGCTCTAGCGCTAAGGAGCGGCTGGCTATATCGGAAGAATAAGAATCAATTTATACACTTTACTTTTTCATAAAACAGATAAGCATCATGGCAAACAAGAAGTTTAACAGTTGGATCAAGAATATATGCATGGGATGGGGATTCATCATGGCGGGCAGTATGCTCAGCAGCTGCAACGACTTGATGCACGACGACCTGCCTCCTTGTGACATGGGTGTTGACTTGCAGTTCAAGTACGACTACAACGTGCAGCGTGCCGACATGTTCAATGATCATGTGGGCGGACTCAGCGTATTCGTATACGACGAGCAGGGCAACTTCATTGCTCGCCATGATGCCTATAACGATGCGACATCACAGCCGCTCAAGGACCCTAACTATGCCATGCGAATCAATCTGGAACCGGGCAAATACAGATTCGCAACCTTCGCCTTCCAAAAGAAATACGAAGATGCACTCGCGCAGCCAGGTGCCAAATTCCAGATAGCTCTGCCACAGCAGGGTGACAACATCACCGCCCTCCATGCACGACTCGACCGCGAACAGGGCAAGGTGAACAACCAGAGCCAACCGCTCGATACACTCTGGCAAGGACTCAGCAACGAACTGGTTGAAGTAAAAGACCTGCAGGTTACACGCCATACTATCGGTCTGGTTCGTGATACCAAGCAGCTCACCATCAGCCTGCATCAGACCGACGAGCCTGCCAACATCAATGCCGATGACTTCAGTTATCAGATAACCAATGCCAACGGCGATATCAGTTACGACAACTCTCTCCTCCCCGACGAGGAGTTGACATATACCCCATACTACACCTGGACCACTGAGTTTAAGGATACCGAGGGCAATGTAAAGGAGCGCACCGCTCATGCCGCCCTCATGTTCTCCCGACTCATCTGGCATCCGGCAGCAGAAAACGACAAAAACGCCATCCTCACCATCACGAACAAGACTACAGGCGAAGAGGTGGCACGCATCAATCTTGCTGACTATCTGGCTCAATGCCGTGGTGCTTTCGAAGCCCAGCATTATTCAGAGCAGGAATTCCTGGACCGTGAGTACGACTACAAGCTCGACTTCTTCCTCCAGGGCAACCAGTGGAGATATGCGGAGATCAGAATCTCCATCCTGGATTGGGTCAAGCGCATCCAGCGTGTCGATTTCTAACCGTTTTAGGTGTCAGAGCCCCTTCCGGGCATTTAGCTCATAAGAGTATTTGACTTTAAAAATTAGGAACAATGAAAATACGAGATTTCATTTTAAGTTTAGTTAGTTGGTTTATATTGTTGGTTACAGTAAGTTGCTCTGACGAACTTGGAGGCGAGCGCGCTCCCATTTCGTCAGAAAGCAACTTGTATGTACTCGTGCCAACCGTGCTCAGCAGCCGCGGCACCCGTACCGACGATGCTTCCGGCCTTCCTACCTATAATGCTACGGTAGATGAATGCCAGATCAACGACCTGACCCTCTATGCTTTCCCTACAGGAAATGAAGGCAAGCTCCTGGTAGAGACACTCCCTGCCCCATTGGCTTCGATGATGCTGGAGCAGCATGTAGCTAACTATCAGCTCAATATCGAGCCGGGCACTTACCATATCTATGTGGTTGCCAATATGAACAAGGTGTTGAGTGGTAAGACTATCAAAACAGAAGATGATCTCAAAAAAATAGTACTGAGTTATGGCGTTGGAACAGAACCGGGAATGCCGGTTTCTACAAACATCCCGATGATTTACGAACCAAAGGATGTAAACGGTAATATCATCAATACAAAAATAGAAAAAAGTGGTGATAAATATACCGAGGTGGCAGCTAACCTGAAGTTTACATGCGTAAAGGTTAAGCTCAACCTCATTATGGACCCAACTGCGAGCGATAATCTTTATGGCAAGAGCTATAGCATAACAGATATTGTTGCACAGAAGCTTACTCCTTCTACCCATTTATTATGGGATGGTAAGTTTACCCAGACAAATGTTTCTTCTGAATATGCTACAGGTATGGCTAACACCATTTACAGTAGTTCATCTACTGGCGAAGCTAGCACTGGACGCTATTATCAGAACGGAGAATACACCATAAATGAAGATAACAAAAATGTTGCCAACGAAGATGTTGTGAAAATTACTGATGCCAAGAATAATGGCACAACAACCCCTGCGAACCCTAAGCAGTGGCTTTTTCAAGGTACCTACTATCTGCCAGAGCGTTATATCTCTAAGGTAGAGGAACAGTCGGTATTGAAGATTAACGGTATTGTTAATAGCAGCAACAAGAATCAATATACGATTAAGCTGGGACATCGTCAGGACGAGAGTTCTACTTCCACAGAAGTCCCAACTTTCCCTCGTGGAACCTATTATGAAATTACAGGTAAGCTGAAGAGCTATGGTGATATGGATCTTGACTGCGATGTGAAAGTGGACGACTGGAAGACAGTAGAAATCAATGCCGATTTCTACCATACTACTTTATGGGTTAACAAGACCGAGGCTGAAGTATCTTCTACAAAGAGTGATACCATCTCTTATAATTCAAGCGAATCTGTTGTAGACTTTGGCTGCATTGACACCAAGACTGTTGGTGAAACAAATCAAGAGATTATCGTCGTAACAAAAAGAGATGGCAACAATATTATCTTTGGTATCAACCCAGATATACCAATAGATAAGTTTCCAAAGAACTCTGCAGGAAAGAGAGAAGGAACCGCTAGAGTTTACTTACAGGCAAACAACATCAAGAAGTATATTAATGTACACTATGATGTTACTCCTTATTTTAAGGTGAGCCCAAAGAACGTAGTTATCTATTGGGGTAAGGATCCTGACGACAAGCAGGTTCTAGAGAAACACTTTGTGGTAGAAACCAACCTGGGTGGCTTGAAGGCATTTCAGAACATCAATGGTACGCTAACAGAAAAAACTTCCGGTTCAACAGCACAAGTTGGTGATGCACCTTCTCGTCTGAAGATTAGTTATGATAATACTCCTAATGCAGATGGAAAATATCTGATGAAGGTAACGGAAACTGTAGATCCTCAGACAACAACCGTTTATAACTTCACACTTTCTCCGAAGAATCCGATTTCTGGCGACGAGGATAGATCACAAGAAGTTACGGTTACAGTAAAACCGGAGTTCGGCCCTTATCGTATCTACATGCGAGCTATCAATAATTTTTGTAGTTGGGATGGTAAACCAGCTACTGATGAAGATTTGAAAGTAATATTGAAAGAACAAAAAAAAGAATATACTGGGCCTTACGAGAGCTACAATGATACTAATAATTTCAACTGGTATGATGGTTGGTATTGGGAGCGTAAAGAAGGGGATAAATATTACGGCGATGAAAAACCCCATAATGATAGGCACTATATGTATATGTACACTCAGATTGGTGAAAGCTCAGGAGCTTCTACGTCACAGAAGGCATGGATATTTTCTGCGTCGTATCCTGGTAATCAGATGGATTATGATGCTAATAATGCAGGATGGTATTATAATATAATGGATACTAATGCGCCAGTAAAAAATTGGCAGAATGGTGCATCTGGTGAAAAAACGATTAAACCTGGTCAAACGCTAGTTATGTTTGGTAATGGCGAGAATTCAGGTGATGGTGGATGTACCCCTCACCGTTTCCCGCATCACATGGACCCAGGCATTCCTTTGTTCAACTACGAAGATCACGAAGGTTGGTATCTCTATGACCCAACCTGCATACCATATTATCGAGTATATGATGATAAGCCTACTATTGTAAATGTGGATTATGTGATTTATACAAAATCGAAGATTACTAGTTGGCGGATTGATTTTGGATGTCGTGGTATTGATAATAACAAAAAGAAAGGACCATATACTTTATGCTGTTCGTCTGACACATTTAAGGAAAGTCATGATGTTGGCAATGGTTGGTATCGCACTGTTCTCAGTTTAAAAGCCCCAAAGGGCGAATATGAAAAAGCAATAAAGATCTGCTTTAATGATAGTAAAGATGGACCAACGCTCTTCGATGGTGACAGCTACAAGTGCACATACGATGCAACCAACGGATACCAGATATTCGGTTATTACGATGGTAGCAGCTGGCATGAAGGCAAACCTTTCTAAATAGTAAAGATAGAAAATATAATGATGACAAGAATAAAGACTTTAATGATATGGATAGGATTGCTCTTAAGCCTTGCATCATGTAAGGACTCTTTAGAGGCAATTACTCTCGGTGGGGACGAACTCCCTACCGAGGGAGTTACGCTGAGCATACAATTACCTAATTTCACTCCTCAGGAAATCTCAACCCGAACTGGAGGCGAAACTCCAGAGAGCATCAATTCTCTTTGGGTTTTATGCTATGATGCTTCTGGCAATTATCTAGGAGGAAAGCAGAATTGTACAAAAGCTTATGCTGATGCAACTGCTGATGCAGAAGGTTACAAGAAAATCAAAACGAACCTTCCTAAAGGTACAGAAACGGTACATTTAGTTGCCAACGTTCCTAGCTTGACAGATGCACAGGCAGCAAAGCTTGACGCGATGAAAGATATCACTCCTGATTTATCAAAGCCAATCTGTTGGGGTGCAAAAACACTTAGCGACCTGATGAACGACAGCAAGATTTCACTTACCCGTCAATGTGCTAAAGTTACAGTAAAAACAAGCGTTAGCGGTTTCGAAATCACAGACTTGCATGTATGGCATTCTGCTAGCAAAGGCTCTATTGCGCCAGCTGGCTACGTAGTATCTGATAAATTGGCAACATCTACAGAGTTGATGGATGATAGCAAATGTATTGTTGGCGGTTCTGCTGCTGTAGTTGCAGTAAATGAAACTTCTGCAGGCAAGGCTGACATCATTATCAAGGCTAAATATAAGGGTACAGAGGGTACAGAGGGTACAGAAGGCTTCTATAAAGTAGCCCTCTATACAGATGATACCAAAACTGCACAATATGCATTGGTACGTAACCACAACTATATCGTGACGGTTACTTCTGTAAACGATGCGGGCTATGCGACTGAAGCAGAAGCATTAAAGGCTCAGCCAGAGAATCGTCTAAAGGTAACCGTGGTAGATGATAACCCAAAGATTGTAGATATGATTGCCTGCAAAGACTACGAACTGGGTGTTTGTGGTACACAGACTGTTGCAGCTACAAATGGAAAAGATCCAATCATTGTTCCTATCACTTTGGTTACAAACCTTAAAGAAGATGATGCAAAAGATGGCAAACTCTATAAGGCGGAAATCAGCAGCGATGCGCAATCGTGGATAACTGCATGTACACTAAATAGCAAGTCAACCACAACGCCAACAAGTCCTGATGAATCAGCACCATCAGGAACCAAGTTTGTTCTCAACCTCACATTGACTGCAAACGACAAATCGGAGGATCCTCGGGAAGGTACAATTACCATCACTTCCGGTGACTTGAAAAGAACCATCAAGATTCATCAGAAAGGTTATGACTTTAAACGTGCTGATGATCGAAAGGTTATCATGAATTACAATGGTACTACTCATGATAATTACTTTGCTTGGCTTGATTCAGAAATGCATGGTGTTAAACCTAGCGAGAATAAGGTCAATAATCAGGAAAAGACCAGAAACCAGGGCTTGCACTTCTGCGTAGGAAATAATAATATCTATTATCTGATTCCAAAGAAACCTGGTGACCAATTCGTGAAGAAATCTGACAAAATCAGTTATTCAGAAGAAAGTAACTATTATAAAGTTACATTGGACAACAGCACCAATAACTATGATTTATGGATAGACGAAGAAGGTTTTGTCATCAAGAATACTGCAGATGCTGCTCATTCGATTACCATCAAATACCCGATCTATCATACAGGTGTATTTAGTGAAATAACAGAATCTGCAGCAAATGAACAGCAGCTAGGTGAACCCAAGAAGGGTTGGTACTACTACGAAGTCGTAAAAGTTAATGTAAAAGAACCATCTGAAGATGGTAATTCTACTACAGACAAGACATACTACATGTTAGACCGCAATCTGGGAGCATCCAACAGCGATTTCTATTCGCCAGGTTCTGCCAATATTGCCAATGATAAAGGTTCTATAGGTGGATATTTCAAGATATCAAATGGTAAAAGCAGTAACGACTATATCAACAAGTATGTAATCGGCAATTTTAGAGTACCAAAGGGCAACGAGCTAGAGGCAATTGCAAATAAAATCGAAGTAAAGCCGTTGAGTACATCTACGGGTGAACTATATAATTGTCTTCGCATCCCGACAGAGTCTTCGCAGAAGGATTACATCTATATCCCAATCAGCGGATATTACGAGAGCAACAGCTTCAAGGATGAATATCACGCAAATCTATGGAGCCAGTCTTTGTTGTCGGGCTATCAGGGCTTCAGTTCAAGTAGTAACGAATATGGTTTCTGGTATCTCTACCTAGATATATATAATAAGATAAAGACTATCACAAATACCCGTTTCGTTCAGGGATATGATGGCAGTAGCACCGGCCGCTACAAGGCGATGCCTATCCGCCTGATATACGTTCCATAAGGAGTTAGAATCTTACACTTTAATATAAACCAGAGAATCCACAGCAGGCACTCAAGCCAGCTGTGGATTTCTTGATTCTTAGCTTCACTCAAATCTGCACTAGTGTCCCGTTTAGTCTGGACGATTATTATATAAGTTATTAATATCCAATATTTTATGTTCTAGAAGTTGTGTATTCGATTTGATTTTGTACCTTTGCACTCATATGGTATCCTAGCCTTTTTAAACCGATGATTTCTAAACGGGACAGCAGTGATTATCTTCTCTTCCCACGAATCTTGCCTTCTTGATAGCTCTATCAAAGCCCTTGTTAGCCTATGTATATTGTAATCTCAAAATTTAATTTCTAAATCAATCTGTGTTTTTCAAGGTATAAAAAGATTAGACAGCATCTTCATCATGATTAAAGTTCTCATAGAACTTCATTCGCTTCTTTTCTAATTCCGCAATTTCTTGATACATGAACTTACATGTAAAATCATAAATCGGCATTGCAGCACTATGCTCGTCTGCTTTCTTAAATTTCAACTTTTGGCTATAATAGTTCACAAGATGCTCATCAGGGTCACAATCAGCAGCAAATAAGAAAAGATATTCACAACCAACAATCTTTCTCAACTCAAAAATCAAAGGAACGATAAAATGCCAAAAGACGATTGCTCCCAGACTTTGGTCAAGATTATATTTATCCCAAACTTCACGACAATCATCATTGGCACAGAAATGCACAATCTCCACACCAGCAAAGGTTTTGCCCACATTCTTGATGTTTTTGTCGAAAATAGAATTGATTTCCTGAGAATCTGTTGTAGTATGAAGGATACGAGCCACTTCATCTTTCTTCAATCCTTTTTTTGCCCTAACAGATTCCAAAATGGCTTTCAATCCATCCCTATCTTCTTCTGGCACGTTTCCCCCATTCAGCTTTTCAGACAAAGTAGAACAAAGTTCCTTGAGCCTAGTCAATTTTTCTCCTTCTATGAATTCATCAAACAACAATCCACACTTCAAAGAAAAGAAGAACAACACATTAGCATCGCTATCTTTCACCACATAATAGGCAACAACACCAGACTCATCTTCTTGATAGGCCTCATTCAGCAAAGCATCCGCAACATTGTTGTTTCGAGTGCTATAGAAAGAATCGATCAATCGCAAATTCTCTTCATTAGAAGCCAGCCGTTCACAACGAAGAGAATGTATCAAAGCCATTTGTTCCTCAGTTATTCTCATGGTTTATGCAGTATAAAGATTTAATTGACGCAAAACTGCTCGTCTTTCACGAACCCTGTTGGCATCAACCATAATGTCTTCTGTTTTCATCTCTACCTCACATGAATCCTGTTCATCATAGCCTTCTCTTGCGTGTTTCCAAGAAAACTCTCCATGCGTTAAAGTACTCAAACTCCAAGACTTCTGTGGAGCATAAGTTTTAAACACCATATCAAACACTGGCTCATATTGTACAACCTGCTCTTTATCCATCAATTCTGGGAGAGAATCATTTTTATAATGCTGGCGAATCTGAACCATGACAGGACCATATTTCCAAGCCTCAAATTGTGCATCAAACATGGGTTCGCCCTTTTGAATCAAGCACTCACGCTGCGTGAAATAAAGTAGCTTATGCAACTTCATTTCATCAATACGAACGCCAAAATCATCCATATAGCGCTTGTATAAATAAGAGGCAACTTGTAATATTCCCATCATAGTCATTATTCATTTTATAGTTTATTGCCGCAAAGTTACGCTTTTTTATTGAAACCGCCAAAGAAAATCAAAAGAAATCTGCGAAAATCCGTGTAATCCGTGCCTTATCTATATCCTAAGAAGCTTATGACACACCCTCACAAAACGGGTGAATGAGAGCAAGAAAACGAATGAATGAGAGTAAGAAGAGGGGTAAAACAAGACTTTTCCCGAGATTAACCCATTATTAATACAGCAAGAAGGAAGAAAGGAGATAAGAGGAAGCCTGAAAAGAAATAAAAGGAGGAGAGAAAAGAAATAAGAGAAGGGAGAAAAGAAATAAAAGGTATAAGGAAATGAGATAAGGGGCATAAATGAAGAAAAGATGTTTTTAATTTGGTGGTTTCACCATTTATTCGTATCTTTGCCAACAAAGAGAATATCACTTAAAAGAAAGGCGAGCAATTATGGCAAGAAAACTATATCCGATAGGATTACAAACTTTTGAACGAATCCGAGTAGAGGATAAGTTCTACATTGACAAGACGGAATATGTATATCGTATGGCACATACTGATGGTACTTATTTCTTCCTGAGCCGTCCACGCCGTTTCGGAAAGTCGCTGTTGCTGACTACCATGAAGAGCTATTTTGAAGGAAAGAAGGAGCTTTTCAAAGGACTCGCCATCGAAAAGCTAGAAAAGGATTGGATAAGCTATCCGGTGCTGCATTTCGATATGAGCATGGGCAAACACATGGAGATAGCCCAGCTGGAAAGATATTTCGACCAGCAACTTGCAGAACAAGAGCAGAAATGGGGCATTACGAATCCGGCTGTTGATGCCAACGTCCGCCTCATCTCACTTATCCAGACTGCCTATAGGGAAACGGGCAAGCAAGTGGTAATACTGATTGACGAATATGATGCCCCTTTGCTTGATGTGGTGCACGAGGATGAAAAACTGGAAGAACTTCGCAACGCCATGCGCAATTTCTACAGTCCGCTAAAAGGATGCGAGAAATTGCTCCGCTTCGTATTCCTCACAGGCATCACCAAATTCTCTCAGCTCAGCATCTTCAGCGAATTGAAGAACATCACCAATATCAGTATGGACGAGCCGTATGCCGGCATTTGCGGAATTACGGAAGATGAACTGGTGAACGGAATGCGGAATGACATAGAGGCACTTGCTGAAAAATTAAACTTATCGTATGAGCAGACGTTAGCTAAGTTAAAGGATAATTATGACGGCTATCATTTCACATGGCCTTCTCCAGACGTTTATAATCCGTTCAGCTTATTAACCTGCTTTGCCAAGCAGAAGATTGATTCCTACTGGTTTGGATCAGGCACTCCTACTTATCTGATCAATATGATGCGCGATTTCAACTTTCTGCCAGCGAACCTGGGCGAGAGTATGGAAGCCGGAAAGGATGACTTTGATGCTGCCACGGAAACCATGACCACCATCATGCCACTGCTCTATCAGAGTGGCTACATCACCATCAAGGATTATGATGAAGAAACGGAGCTCTATACCCTAGCCATTCCTAACAAGGAAATAAGAGTTGGATTGTACAGAAGTTTGTTGCCTCATTATCTGACCTCAAAGACTGCGATGTGTAATACTACCATCGCCAAGATGTCGGTGCTTATTAAACAGCGCAAGATAGACGAAGCATTACAGTTGCTGAAATCGTTTTGGGAGACTGTGCCTTATTGCAACAACACCCATTACGAAGGGCATTACCAGCAAACGATGTATATCATCTTTGCCTTGCTCACGAATTTCAGGATTATAGTGGAGCAACATACGTCAAAGGGGAGAATTGATATAACCATGGAGACGGACGATACTATCTATGTAATGGAGCTGAAGTTTGGAAAGACTGCCCAGGAGGCTCTTGAGCAGATAGAAAGCAAGCATTATGCCGATGCCTTTGCCATGAGCGGCAAGGAAATTATCAAGGTAGGTATGAGCTTCAATATCAAAGAAGACAACACCATCGTGTTCGATTGGAAATCATCAGAAATTTAGATGACAAAAAAAGCGTGCAGGCGACTATGATGTGGCTTGCACGCTTTTTCCTTTTATATTTATCCTACAGCCACGCTGCTCTTGATATCAGTATCACACCGAAGTACCTCTCCACCATCAGCAAGAAAGTCAGCGGTAAATCACCGAATAAAAGTTCTACAAATCACCGATTTCTTCCTCAGTTATTCTCATGGTTTATGCAGTATAAAGATTTAATTGATGCAAAAGTTCCCTACCTCAGCAAGCTTTCCCCAGGCGGTCCCATCCCGCAAAATATGGCGAAGACCTTTGATGGTCCGCCAACCTTAGAGCGAAGCGGTTCTGAGCACCGAGTAGGGCGGTTTCCTCCCTCGCTCCTGAGGAGAGAGGGTCGGGGTGAGAGGTGGAGCCCTCTTTAAGGGTAAAGAGGGACGGGGTGATTTTCGAAAAAACAGCACAGAGGGCGGTTACATCCTTCTCATTTCGAGAATGGTTTCTGTCCCCTACAAGGGGAACCGAAGGGGTTGTAAAGACTATTGAAGAGAGGCTCGGTGAGAAAGGTGGAGCTCTCCTTACAGGAGAGACGGAGAGGTAGAAATACAGCACTGCAGACTTTACGTCTGCCCTATCCGTGAGATCCGTGAGATCCGTGTGCGAATGAGCAATTGCCTATCATTCACTGCGGACTTCACACCCGCCCCATCTGTGTAAATCTGTGAGATCTGTGGGACAAAAAAGAGTTAAGAAGGATCCAAAAGATTACCTCTTGTTTTTTATCTTATATAACCCAACAAATCAAGATACATCATTCTTGACTCTAAGCACTCATCTTCAGGAATATGATTTGCTTCTTTCTCTAAATCTTCTGTAGAGTACAAGAATTTGAAGCCATTCTTTTCATAAAAATGAAGCACATTTTCCTTATTGTAAGCATCAACAACAATGAAACGGCAACCAGTCTTATTGTCTGGTAACAAAAACCAAGATATGATATAGTCTATCGCTTGTGATCCAATACCATCATGAGTACTTTGAAATCCTTGGCTACTCCAAGTCTTCCAATCAATACTGCAGGATAACTCCTTGTTCTTTTAGAATTAGGAATTTTCCTCTGTATTCGATTTCTTGAAGCATTTGGAATTAAAGCTGCCTTGATACTGTCGTTAGCTAATGTAAAGGCACAGACTATTTCATCCTTACCACTTCTTTCAGTTGCAAAGAAATATGTCTTCCCTAATAATTGCCCATCATAGAGACAAGCCTCTCGATGAAAGAAGTCATCAAGGTCTTTATCGCCACAGCTAAAAGTATCAAGCTCCTCTTTTGTCGTAACTCGATAAAGAGAGCAATTACTTTGCAAAAGGACTCTTTCCTCCATGCGCTTTCAAATTAGCAGTTGAACGAATCAAAATCTTCTCAACGTCATCAAATGACATTCGCAATGCCTTTCTTTGTGGATTGCGTTCATTCTCCTCTGCCTCACGAACAAATCGTTCAGCGGTCTCACCTGTCAAAACAGGAATGCTTCTTATCTCTAATGCCATAATCTTCTCCTTTTAAACGTTTAACTCTGCCACAAAAATACGCTTTTTCTTCGAAACCACCAAGAAAATCACAAGAAATCTGCAACTTATCATCAAATAACCACGAAATCAATCGTAAACTATAAACTATTAACTGTTATTCTATAATGAATTGTGCATGCAAAGTTAAGAAAAAAACAATATTCAAAGGCAAAAAACCAAGAAAAATCTCAGGAACTTATAATTTTTTATAAAAAGAACAATATATTATACCTTTTCTAGCGTAATCTAGATTTTTTTGTTAACTTTGCAGGAAAAGTACAATATTGAACTTTCGCATGTGGCTTAAGTACGGGCTGAAGGCCCAAAAGCTCCTAGCCCAGGGCATCGCCCTGGGTATGA
>OGOV01001755.1_pt1 | contig 18075 bp, 14 predicted proteins | sample 1552711 | NCBI WGS metagenome assembly OGOV01 (sample SAMEA2580216, study PRJEB22360) | human gut metagenome | biome: human gut; feature: human-associated habitat; material: faeces | place: Denmark | collected 2008/2010 | reverse complement strand
TACGCCGGAAATGCAGGAGCAGGTGAAGAAGGTCTTTGCTGAATATGGTTATGGGAAACCTGTCTATGATCATTATGCAGAAGAAATCGGATTCGTTTACGAATAAAGCACAATCCCCTGCCGATGTATCGAAAGCGGGAATGCGACGTATCGGTTTGTTTCACAGGGTGGAACAGAGTGTTTCTCCGCTTGAACCAAACTGTTTCATGGTATGAACCAAAGTGTTTCATATCGGTAAACTTTTTAAAATAACAGACAATGAAATTTACCATAACACATAGAAATAAAAAGAACCAGCTCCTGGTAAGTACCAAGAGTCTGGAACGTTTCCTGGGGCGCATCGTGAACGATGACGCCAGGAATACCGTGGAGAACTTCCGTGAATATGTACCTTATCTCACGAATGGTTATGATGGGTATAAGGATATGCCAACCTGGATGCATGTTCACCCTGCAGCAGAATTTCAGAAATCGGAGAATGGACTCCTGAAGATGAAGAAAAACAACGGCGTTCTGCTGCTTACGTTTGTTGATATAAATGAGGATGGAGGCGCAGATGCCATCAAGCAGAAAGTAGCCAGTCTGCCTTCCACCCTTGCAGCCTTTGTGGGAGCCGATGGCATCAGTCTGCATGTTCTGGCGAAATATGCGCTGGCAAAGGGGGCGTTACCTGATGAGGAGGCCGATGCTGACAGGATTTACAAACAGGCTTTCCTGACCTTTGCTCCGCTTTATCAGGCGCTTGTGAAGGCAAAGATGCAGATGCCCGAACCTTCTATCTTCTCCGATTTCCTGATGACAAGAGATTCTTTTCCTTATTATCGTGAAGACGCCTTGCCCCTGACGTTGAATGAAGTCTTTCATGGCGCAGAAAAACCTGTGGAGAGCGTTGATGAGAAGGAGGCTGACCACTCTTCCGGAGGTGTGGATAACGACCGTAAGGAGTTGAGTGACAATATCATGAGTATGATCGGATTTCTGTGTAAGAAATATGATTTCCGTTATAATTCGGTAATGAAATGCACAGAATATAGACCGAAGGAAAAGGATTATTGGGGCTATCAGCCTGTGGATGCCCGTGTGCAGAAGCGTATGACGCTGGAGGTACAGCTCGCCAACATCCGTGTGAGTATCAAGGATGTGCGCAATTATCTGGAGTCGGATCTTCTTTCTACCTATAATCCTGTAGAAAATTTCCTGTTTAATTGTGAGGGGAAGTGGGATGGAAAGGATTATATCCGTGCCTTGGCGCGCACGGTGCCTACTGATAATCCTTATTGGGAGGATTGGTTCTATACCTGGTTCCTGGCGATGGTTGACCAGTGGCGTGCTTACAGTCATCGCAAATACGGCAACTCTGTGGCACCACTTCTCATCTCCAAGCAGGGTTACAACAAGAGTACTTTCTGCCGGTCTCTGGTTCCGCCGGAGTTGCAATGGGGGTATAATGATAATCTCGTATTGTCAGAAAAAAGGCAGGTGCTTCAGGCGATGTGCCAGTCTCTGGTTATCAACCTGGATGAGTTCAACCAGATTTCTCCTCAGGTGCAGCAGGGATTTCTGAAAAACATCATCCAGTTGCCGAGTGTCAAGATAAAGCCTCCGTATGGCAGTCATGTTCAGGAGTTTCCGAGGATGGCATCTTTTATCGCCACGAGCAATATGGAGGATATCCTCTCCGATCCTTCCGGTAATCGCCGTTTTCTGGGTGTGGAGCTCACGGGACCTATCAACGTGAGTCAGCGTCCGAATTATGAACAGCTTTATGCGCAGGCGCTTTCTGCATTACGGGCAGGCGAGAAGACTTATTTTGATGCGGAGCAGACCCGACTGATCATGGCGAACAACAGGAAGTTTGAGGTGGTTTCGCCGGTAGACCAGTATTTCGATCTCTATTTTGACCTGACCGATAATGCCGAACAGGGCGAGTATCTTACGGCGGCCGAGATTTTCCAAGAGCTGAAGAGTCACATCGGTTCATCGTTGAAGTTGAACAGTCTCATAGCCTTCGGCCGCAAGCTTTCTCAGATGCCAACCATCCATCGCAAGCGTTTCAACGACGGAATGCGATATCTGGTAGTGAGAAAATCGTGATGGATAACCCCAAATCGTGATGGATAGCGTGATGGATATTCTCGTTTTCGGAGTATCTGTCACGCTATTTAAGTATCTGTATATTAGTGTATTAATGCGCGTGGTGTATGTAAATCGTGATGGATGATAGATAATTATCTAAAACTTATTCACGAATATGGCTGCGCTGGGTTACGAATATGGTTGCGTTGGGTTACGAATATGGCTGCGCTGGGTTACGGATATGACTGCGTTGGGTTACGGATATGGCTGCATCGGGTTACGGATATGGCTGCGTAGGCTAACGGAGCCGTATCCGTAGGCTTACCGAGACGTCTGCATCAACTAACTGAGACGTCTGAACTCGCTGACTGAACTACTTGAACTCGCTGACAGAGTCACTTGAGTTAACAAACTGAGCCACTTGAGAATTCTTCTTCATGTGCTTGCGTGCAAGCATAGAATAAAATCAATTAGGAAAACTCATTTGATTTCGATGCGGAGGGAATCCTTGTTGAATCGGATGCCGTCACGATTGATGAATCTGGATAAGGAACCATCGGCAGCCAGTTCTTTAGGAGTGCCGATAGAGAAACGGCTTTCTTCCATCAGCCAGAGACGGTCGGAGAGCTGGAGCGCCAACTCTACATCATGGGTTGACAGTAATATGGATTTATGCTGTTCGTGCGCCAGACGGCGGAGCATCTGTAGGGTTTCTATCTTGCTGGGGAAATCGAGGAAGGCGGTAGGCTCGTCCAGGATGATGATGCGGGTTTGCTGCGCCAAGGCTTTGGCTATCATTACTTTCTGACGCTCACCATCACTCAGTTCGCTGATGTTTCTCTGGGCAAGATGCTGAATGCCCGTTTCCTGAAGAGCAGAAGCAACAATCTGCTTGTCGGCAGCAGATAATGTGCCCCAGAAACCGGTATAGGGAGAACGGCCTATGCCAACAATCTCTTCAGCTGAGAGCTGGGCATGGTCAGTCTTCGATGTGAGAACGATGCTGATTTCTCTGGCGAGTTCCTGGGCAGAGAAATCGGAAAGAGATTTGTCCTGAATCAGGATTTCGCCATCAAGTGCTGGCTGAAATCCGGCTAAAGTTCTGAGTAAGGTAGATTTGCCCACTCCGTTGGCTCCGATGAGACAGGTCAGTTCACCGGCTTGGAGCGAGGCATGAACAGGTGAGGCTATCGCCCGGAGCTGATGCTTCGAACGATAGCCTATAATCAGATTCTTTAATGTAATGCTTGATACCATCTAAAGAATATTTTCACCTTGAATATTTACTTCCTGATAGAAAAAAGGAAGAATTACTTGGCTGCCAAAACCTCAACCTCTACGAGGGCGCCCTTTGGCAACTTCTCTACAGCTACGGCAGAACGGGCTGGATATGGCTGGCTGAAGAACTCGGCATATACCTCGTTCATGGCTGCGAAATCGTCCATGCTGTTCAGATAAACTGTAGTCTTAACTACATGAGAAAGGTCTGTTCCGGCTGCCTTCAGGATGTTCTGGGCGTTGGTGAGGCTCTGGCGAGTCTGCTCCTTGATGCCACCTTCTACGAAATTGCCTGTTGCAGGGTCGATAGGAATCTGACCAGATGCAAAAACAAAACCATTTACTTCGATAGCCTGGCTATATGGACCGATAGCTGCAGGCGCATTGTCTGTGTGAATTGCGTTCATAATCTAATTTATAATTTATAATTTACAATGTATAATTCAACATTCAACACTTAACATTAAACAATCCAGAGGTGGAATCCCTTTGATTCCAAAGCCTCCTTGATTTCTTTTACGTGTTCCTCGTCGCGAGTCTCCATGGTCAGGCGGAGCACGCAGGCATTCACCTTGTTGCGGTTGGCAGAACGGTCGTGGTGAACACCGGTGATATTACCGCCCAATCCGGCGATGACAGAGCAAACCTCTACCAATTCGCCCGGTTTGTCATCCAGCTCCATCTCGATGGTACAGAGACGGCCGCTCTTGGCAAGACCACGGGTGATGACGCGGTTCAGGATGGTTACGTCGATATTACCGCCGCTTACCACGCAGATGGTTTTCTTGCCCTTCACCGGAACCTTGTTGTACATCACGGCTGCCACACTGGCCGCACCGGCACCTTCGGCTACCATCTTCTCGCTCTCTATGAGTTTCAGGATGGCTGCACAGATCTCATCCTCGCTCACGGTTACGATTTCGTCAACATAGTTGGAGCAGGTTTCAAAAGTAATCTTGCCCGGTTCCTTTACGGCAATACCATCAGCTACGGTCGCTACAGAAGGCAACTTCTCCTGTTTGTGATCGTGCAGACTCTGGACCATACTTGCTGCTCCTTCTGCCTGAACGCCATATACCTTGACGTTAGGATTCAGCGACTTGATGGCAAAGGCTACACCAGAGATAAGTCCGCCGCCACCTACAGGAACGACGACAGCTTCTACATCTGGTAACTGGTCGAGAATCTCCAGACCGATGGTGCCCTGCCCGGCGATGACATTCTCATCATCGAAAGGATGAACGAAGGTGTAGCCATGCTCATCTCTCAGTTCCAGCGCCTTCTGGTAGGCATCATCGTAAACGCCAGGTACCAGACAGACTTCAGCACCCAGTCGCTTGGTTGCTTCTACCTTAGAGATAGGAGCACCCTCTGGCAGACAGATAAGACTCTTCACTCCCATGGCGGTGGCACCGAGAGCTACACCCTGTGCATGGTTGCCCGCAGAACAGGCTATCACACCCTTCGCCTTTTCTTCATCGGTGAGTTGTGAAATCTTATAGTAAGCACCACGAATCTTGAACGAACCGGTCTTCTGCAGGCACTCTGGTTTCAAATAAACATCACTCTCTGGGTTGATTCTTGGCGTGTGAACCAGCTCAGTCTTTCTTATTACCTTGCTCAGCACGAAGCGAGCCTTATAGAAATTGTCAAGTTGTAACATAACTGCTGATATGTGTATAGTTTATTTCGTGCAAAGTTACTATTATTTGAAGAAAATACAAAATAATTCGGTTTAATTTTTGTTTATTCGATAATATTGCTTAACTTTGCATAAGATAAGCTGCACTCGGCAATTTGAAAGCAAGCTTTCATTGCGCTCATTTGCATTATCTTTGCATAAGATAAGCTGCACTCGGCAATTTGAAAGCAAGCTTTCATTGCGCTCATTTGCATTATCTTTGCGGCATATTGGTCTGATGAAGGGCAATATGAACTTTATATAAATCAACAAAAGAACCCATCATGAAGAAAGCCGTCATTACCATACTCGCAGCGATGTTCTGCCTGTTGGCTGCCATTTATTGCTTTAACCCTGGCAGAAGAGCCACCCTCAAGGTGCTACAGGAAAAAGGTAAGCAGACTGTGAGAGATATGATGCTCTCTTCGCAGAGCGTTACGTCTTTCGCTAGAGACAGACGGGAACTGATGTGGATCGGTACTTCGGCAGGACTTAATGTATATGACGGGAAAAGTTATATACAGTTTGGTTATGATGTGAAAGATACTGCCGCCTTGCCCGATGATTATATCAACGTGCTTCATCTTGACCGCAAGGGCAGAATGTGGGTAGGAACGCAGAACGGACTTGCCCGGTATGTTGGGGCTTACCGCTTTCATCGTGTAGCTCTTCCCGCTCATCATGACAACATCATCGCCATAGAAGATTCTCCTGAGAAACACGATTCCCTGGCGATATTGGTGAGCGATGGCAATCAGACTTACCGCATCGGCGGTGATGAAAAGATAACGCCTTCCTCTCATTCTATCCAGCCCAACAATCTGCAGGCTCCTCTGCCTGCCGATCTTTCCATCCTTCGTAAACCGGCGGAAGTGGTAACGGCTACATTCTGCGATTTGGGCGGCAATCTGTGGGTAGGTTACCGCAACGCCGGTGTACAGATTATTTCGCAAAACCGTATCGCTTATAAAAAAGCAAATGCCAATGCCTTATCTGATAAAACCAAGGGCATCTCTATTCTCACGATGGCTACTGTGGGCAAATATGTGCTGGCAGGTACAGCCCTTCGTGTTTTTGCTTATGATGAGAAGAATAGCCGGTTGGAACAGACGTTGTTTAGGGATTTATTCGATTCTTTGCCAAAGCCCCATCAGATCAACCTGAATAATATGGTGGGCTATGATGATGAACATCTCTGGCTGGTGAGTGAACATCAGGTGTTATCTTGCCGTATAAACAACGAACGCATTGAAGTGCTTGCTAAATCACCTTTGTTCAAGTCAGTTTTAGGACAGGGTTTAAAGGCGGGAAATCATCTGTATGTAAGTAGTGAAAAGGGGCGTCTTTTGCGTTTTGAGTTTGGTAAACCGCAACCGGAAATCATCCGTATTCCAAGTCAGTATTTTAATTATGAAACCAAACTAGCTAAACTGAGCGATGAGAATATTCTGCTCTTTATGTCGGGCATGCATTTGGCGATTCTATCTCCTGATACCGGAAAGATACGCGAGATGAAAGTTGCAGGTATGCCTCAGGAGGGCAGTCTGGATCCGGCGTTTGTGAAACAGGATTCCTATGGATTCGTTTGGCTGGGAACCAAGCGGGATGGTCTTTATTTAATGAATAAGGAAAAAACGCACATGCGCCGTATCAATATCTTGAATGATGCCCATATTCAGGCTCTGGTTGAAGATACGAAACGACAGGTTTGGGTAACCACCATACGTGATGCTTTCTTCGTAACCTTTGAGAGAAAGCAGTTTCAGATGAACAGCCTCCTGTCTGCCAGCCAGGATCAGGACGACTGGCAATATTTCAGCAACTCTGCCTGTATTTCTCCTTCGGGCGATGTGGTGTTGGGCAGTTCTGACGGCTGCAAGTTCATGCCGCCTAAGGCGATGCAGACCAACTTCCTGAACACTCAGGCCGGCATTCATGCCAGCGAGATGCTGTCGGTTTATGGTGTAGAAGTGACGAAGAATAATGGCAAGGTGCTTGCCGTTACTGATGAAGTGGCTCATCTGCACAGCTATACTTTTGCTCACGATGAGAACGATCTGAAGTTCAATTTCTATTATCCCAACTTCAGCCGTCGCTCGGCGTTGATGTGCCAGTACAAGCTCGAAGGCTATGATAGAGACTGGCAGGTTCCTACATACGGTCGCGAGGCCCGTTATGCCCATCTTCCGGCTGGAACTTATACTTTCCGTCTGCGCCTCATATCATCTCCCGACAAGCCGGCTTTGGCTGAGCGCAAGGTAGAGATTAGGATTATGCACGCTCCCTGGTGGTCATCAGCAGCATGGTTGCTTTATTTCAGCATCGTTCTTGGTATTCTCTTTTATCTCAACACGTTCTATCTCAGGGCTCGCACCAATCATCTTCTGCTTTTGCAGGAGCAGCGCGAACTGGAACGCGAAAAGCAGGCTAAGGAGATGAATATGCGTTTCTTTGCCAATATTGCTCACGAATTCCGTAATCCGCTTACCATCATAGCCGGACCTCTGATGACGCTGAATGCCGATAAAGCCTTGCCAGAGTCGGTACACCGTATCCTGATTCATGTATGTATGAGTGTGAACAGAATGTTGAGGCTGATAGACCAGATGCTCGACTTCAACCAGCTGGAGACCGATGAACTGCGCCTGAGAGTTTCGGAAGTGGATGCTGCTGAAGAGTTGCGCCAGCAGGTAGCTTCTTTTAAAGAATCTGCCAGAGTAAAAGGCATCAGACTGGAACTGACTATAAAGAATGGCAACTACCATGTATGGCTGGATTGCGACAAACTGGAAAAAATCATGAGCAATCTTTTCACCAATGCCCTCAAGTATACGGCTCCGGGTGGCATCATCTGCATCCAGGCTTCAGTAGATGAAGGAAGTTTGAAGGTTTCGGTCTTCAATAGTGGACAGCTGATGGAAGAAGATAAGATACAGGATGTTTTCAAGCGTTATTATCAGCTTTCTGATTCTCAGGATTCCCATCAGTATGGCTGGGGTTCCGGAATCGGTCTCTATTATGTGAAGCGCCTGGTAGAACTTCATCATGGAGAGATTCATGTAAAAAATATGAATGCGGTCAGCGAGACTTCTTCAGAGGCTTCGCTAAGGAATGGTGTGGAGTTCTGTTTCAGTCTTCCTACCGATAAGTCTATATATAATAAGGTGGAGATTGTTGCTCAGGAGAAGCATGTGATGCAGATTCCGTTGAAAGTGGAGAATGAAGAGGGAAGAACTCTGGAAATGAAGAGTGAAGAGGGAAGAGTGAAGAATTCTCTTGCTGGAAATGCTTCTGCTCCTAGTAAGAATCTGCCTAGAATCCTGATTGTAGATGATGATGTGGATGTAGCTGATTACCTCCACTATCTCTTTGTGCCTGATTACGAAGTGGTGAACCGCTATTCTGCCGAAGAGGCTTTGGCGGATCTGGAAGAGGTGAAGCCAGATATCATCCTGAGTGATATTATCATGGGAGATATGTCGGGATTGGAATTCTGCAAGATGCTGAAGGGAAATCTCTCGTTCAGCCATATTCCGGTGGTCCTGATTACAGCGATGGCGAGCATGCACAACCAGATAGATGGCTTGAAACTGGGGGCTGTGGCTTATATCACCAAACCTTTTGATCCGGCTTATCTGAAAGCGCTCGTCAAGTCGCAGTTGCAGAACATGCAGATGCTCCGTCAGCGTCTGGGCGAGAGTACGAAGACAGATTCGCTGGCAGAAAACGTAGCTGATACGCTTTCTCCGCAGGATAGAAAGTTTATGGATGAGGTATATGAAATGATGGAGAAGCTCTTGGCCCAGCAAGACCTGAATGTGAACAGCATGTGCCGCGACATGTTCATCAGTCCGTCGAAGTTTAATTATAAGATTAAAGAACTTACTGGCGAGACACCTGGCATCTTCTTCCGTAAATACAAACTCAACAAGGCAGCTCAGATGCTGCATGAGGGTCAGTATAGCATTTCAGAGATAGCTGTGTTGACTGGATTCAGTACTGCAGCTCATTTCTCTGTTGCTTTCAAGAAGCAGTTCGGTGTTTCGCCGAGTGACTACCAGTAGATTCATTTTCATGAAACCTAGTCCCGCCAAGTAAGTTCAGTGGCTTCCGCATATGAAATGGATTGCCTAATATCATCTAATCTCCCCGTATCATATTATGGGGAGATCATCTTTTACTTGATGCAAAACGCTGTATTAAATACTTTTCGCCGCAAAGATAAGTTTTTTATCGTTTCCTGGCATTCGATTTTCTATAAATCGTATTCGAAAACCTTTAAATGCAACATATAATAATATATTTTCTACCTTTTAGGGGGCAATATTTCTTTGTTTTGTGTTACATTTTCTTTGGCTTTTGTTCCATTTTCATGATTCGTGAACAAATAATCACAAAGAGATGCAGTCATTCTTCTCTTTTTTTTGTAATTTTGCCGGTGGAATTAAGCATAAAAACATAGTAACAAATAAACTAATTACTTTTATCTGGAAATGAAGAAAAATGTTTTAGCAGTAGCGCTGGCATTGATGGCGAGCATCGGTGCATACGCAGAGAAGAATACTGTCAGTTCTCCTGATGGTAAGTTGAATGTCGTGGTAGAAGACCGCGATGGCAAACTCTATTATTCCATCGACTATGCAGGCAAGCGAATGATGGAGGAATCACAGCTCGGACTCCTTGCCAATGTAGGCGATTTCAGTCAGGGCTTGACCTATCAGGGCAAGAATGAGATAAAGGTGGAGAAGAGCTATGACCTCCGCACCGCCAAGTTTTCGCATGTAGATTATCATGCCAACCAGCTCAACGTGACATACATCAACGGTAAGAAGCAGCCGATGACGGTTACCTTCAATGTAAGCAACAACGATGTGGCTTTCCGTTATACTTTTGATCAACTGAAGGCTCAGCATATCATCGTAAACGAGGAGAAGACTGCCTTCAATCTTCCTAAGGTAACCACCACTTACCTCTGTCCACAGTCGGATCCGCTCATCGGTTTTGCCCGAACCAAACCAAGTTATGAAGAAGATTATAAGGTGGATCAGCCTCTTACAGCCAAGTCGGGTTATGGCCATGGCTATACTTTCCCATGCCTCTTCAAGGTAGGCGGCGATGGCTGGGTATTGGTCAGCGAGACCGGTACTCACGGCAACTATCCGGGTTGTCACATCAGCGATTATGATGCTGCAAAGGGTTATCAGATCGCCTTCCCAATGGAGAAGGAGGCAGATGGCATCGGTTCTACATCGGGCACCTTCATCCTTCCGGGTTCCACTCCTTGGCGTACCATCACCGTGGGTTCTGATTTGAAGCCTCTGGTAGAGACCACCATTCCATACGATGTAGTAGAGCCAAGATTCGAGGCTTCCCAGAAATACGGAACAGGCAAGTATACCTGGAGCTGGCTCATCTGGCAGGATGAATCCTGCAACTATAACGACCAGAAGCAGTTCATCGACCTGGCTGCTACCATGGGATATGAATATGTGCTGGTTGATGCGCTCTGGGATACCCAGATTGGTAGAGACAAGATAGCAGAATTGAGCAAGTATGCGCAGAGCAAGAATGTGAGTCTGATGCTCTGGTATAATTCCAATGGTGTGGCAAACGATGCACCTCAGGGACCTCGTGGCATCATGGATAACATCGTGGCCCGCAAGAAGGAGATGGCCTGGATGAAGAGTATCGGCATCAAGGGTATCAAGGTAGATTTCTTTGGTGGCGACAAGCAGCATACCATGCAGCAGTATGAAGACATCCTCAGCGATGCCAACGATTATGGCATTCAGGTTATCTTCCATGGTTGCACCCTGCCAAGAGGTTGGGAGCGTATGTATCCAAACTATGTATCGAGCGAGGCTGTACTGGCTTCGGAGAATGTATTCTTCTCTGATTATCATGCCAAGCAGGAGGCTTTTGAACTGACCATGCATCCATTCTGCCGCAACGCCGTGGCTGCGATGGATTGGGGTGGTACCATCATGAACAAGTATCTCTCTAAGGATAACAAGAGTCGTCATCGCCGTTATACTACCGATGTTTTCGAGATGGCTTCGGCTATCATGAACCAGGCTGCCATCCTGTGTATCGCCATCTATCCGAATAATCTCTCTGAGCTTCCTCAGCACGAGATTGATTTCCTGAAGAGCGTTCCTACAACCTGGGATGAGACCAAATTCATCGCCGGTTATCCTGGAAAATATGCCGTTGTTGCCCGTCGCCATGGTGATAAATGGTATGTTGCCGGTTTGAACGGCACCGACCAGGTGATGAAGCTCACCCTGAATCTGCCAATGCTTGCCGGCAAGAGCGTTACCTATTATCATGAAACTGCCAGCAAGGACAAGAAGGCTCTCTGGCCTGTATCGCAGATGAAAACCGTAAAGGTGGATAAGAAGGGAAACCTGAAGGTGGAAATGCAGCCTAAGGGTGGACTGATTGTTGAAAGGTAAAAAGGTAAAAAAGTAAAAAGGTAAAAAAAGCCTAGCGGGGTATAATCTCCCTAGTTTCTTTTTACCTTTTTACTTTTTTACCTTTTTACTTTTAAAAATCCTTTTTACCTTTTTACTTTTAAAAATCCTTTTTACAGAAATGTTCCAAAGCAGCAGCTACGCCATCTTCTTCGTTGGAAAGCGTGATGTAGTCGGCTTCGGCTCTAACCTCTGGTGCTGCATTCTGCATGGCTACACCCATGCCTGCCAGTTTCAGCATACTCAGGTCGTTGTAACCATCTCCGAAAGCAATCATATCGGCTGGGGTGAGATTGATTTTCGACAGAAGGCGGAGCAGGGACTTTGCCTTGTCGATGCCTTTAGGAACCAGTTCCAGGAAGAATGGGGCTGAACGGAAGATGTCCATCCTGTCGCCCAGAATCTCTGAAAGTTCGTTTTCTGCCTTGAGCATATCTGCCGGGTCGCCTGTCATGAGGAGCTTGGTAGGGTGAGGCTCCAGGGCTTTGAACAGGTTTTCTACCTTTCGGATGTTCATCTTGTTGATACGCGATTCTTCCTTCACATACGGGTCGTCGGGCATCTCGGTGATAATCTCGTTGCCGGCATATCCCAGCAGGGCATGATTCTTCTCCTTCGCGTACCTATATAATATAGGTATCACCTCATCAGGCAGGAACTGGGCGAAGAGTTTTTCGCCAGTCTTGGCATTCACGATGTTGCCGCCATTATAAGATAGGATGTATCCGCCTCGTTTATCCAGTTCCAGACATTCCGCCACCGGTTCGATGCCGTAGGTCGGTCTGCCTGAAGCAAGGATGATAACAACACCCTCGGCTTCTGCCTGGAGCAGCGCTTCGCGGGTTTTCGGGGTAACCACCTTGTCGTGGTTGGTCAGGGTGCCATCCAGATCAAGGGCGATGGCACGGTATGGAAGATGATTCATATTTGATATATTATTGTATTTCTAATTTGACTGCAAAGGTAAGATAAAAAAACGATTGTAACAAAAAAAAGAGTTAAATATGATATAAATATAGGTGTTTGACTGATAATTACCTGCTTTTTATTGTTTATTATACACTATAGTCGGAAAGTTTTCTTATCTTTGCAACCGAAATAACAAACAATAATATAAAATTAATAAAACCTATTTGAAAATGAAGAGATTAATTTCAGCAGTATTGCTTTCGGCAGCCGTAGTTGTGCCAACCATGGCGAAGAATGCAAAGACATTGGGCAATGGTTATCCATTTACTCAAGTACCATTCACCAGTGTGAAAATTTCACAGAATACTTTCTGGGGTGCCCGTCTGAAGGCTGCCCGAGAAGTAACCGTGCCATTGGCTTTCAGCAAGTGTGAGAGCGAGCACCGTTACAAGAACTTCGATATGGCTGCCTATACCTTGCAGCATCCTAACCACCCGGGCTTGGATACCAAGGAGTGGGATGTGAGCAAGTTCATGGGCTTCTCTTTCGATGATACCGATGTTTATAAGACCATCGAAGGTGCCAGCTACATCCTCCAGACTTATCCGAACAAGAAGTTGAAGGCTTACATCGACAGCGTGCTCGATGTGGTAGCTGCGGCACAGGAGCCAGATGGCTATCTCTATACCGCCCGTACCATCAACCCAAAGCATCCACACCAGTGGTCGGGAAATAAACGTTGGGTCAAGGATGAGGAGGCGAGCCACGAGCTTTACAACCTCGGTCACATGGTAGATGCAGCCTGCGCTCACTATCAGGCTACCGGAAGCACCAAGTTCCTGAATATCGCCAAGCGCTATGCCGATTGTGTGGTAAAGGAAGTTGGACCTAAACCAGGACAGACTACCATCGTTCCGGGACATCAGATTGCAGAGATGGCTTTGGCTCGTCTCTATACCCTGACCGGTGAGAAGAAGTATCTGGATGAGGCTAAGTATCTGCTCGACTATCGTGGCAAGACCCATATCCGCAACCCATATTCTCAGAGCCAGGCTCCTATCCTGGAGCAGAAAGAGGCGGTAGGTCATGCTGTTCGTGCCGGCTATATGTATGCCGGTATTGCCGATGTGGCTGCCCTGACCAAGGATTCTGCCTATATGAAGGTCATCGACCGTATTTTCGAGAACATCGTTGGCAAGAAGTACTATCTTACGGGTGGTGTAGGTGCCCGTCATGCAGGTGAAGCTTTCGGCGAGAACTATGAGTTGCCAAATATGACTGCCTATAATGAAACCTGTGCAGCCATCTCTATGGTTTACCTCTTCGAGCGCATGTTCCTCCTTCACGGCGAGAGCAAGTATATCGACTGCATGGAGCGTACCTTATATAATGGTGTCATCTCGGGTATGAGCATGGATGGCGGCAGATTCTTCTATCCTAACCCATTGTCTAGCGACGGCAAGTATGCCTTCAATGCCGATGGCAACACCACCCGCCAGCCTTGGTTCGGATGTGCCTGCTGCCCAAGTAACCTGAGCCGCTTCATCCCTTCTGTGCCGGGTTATCTCTATGGTGTGAAGGATAACAACATCTATGTAAACCTCTTTGCCGGTAATACATCTACCATCAAGGTGAATGGCAAGGATGTGGTTCTGGAGGAGACTACCGAGTATCCTTGGAACGGCGATATCAAGATTGCTGTGAAGAAGAGCGGTGTGAAGAATGCCAACCTCCTGGTCCGTATTCCTGGATGGGTTCGCAACCAGGTAGTACCTAGCGACCTTTACAAGTATAGCGATGCAGAGAAGCCTGCTTACACAGTAACCGTAAATGGCAAGGCTGTAGAGGCTGATCTCGATGCCAACAAGGGTTATCTCCCTGTCAAGAATATCAAGAAGGGCGATGTAATCCGCATCCATTTCGATATGCCTATCCGTACAGTTGTAGCTAACGGCAAGGTAGCAGATGATAAGGGTAAGGTTGCCGTAGAGCGTGGACCATTGGTATATTGCGCTGAGGCTGTGGATAATCAGAACGAGCCAGTGCTCCGTGCCATCATGGCCAAGAAACCTGCATTCTCGCTAGTAGATAACTACAGCATCGAGAACACAGAGACCAAGGGTGCTCCAGCCTTCTCTGTCAAGGCCATCAAGGCTGATGCCCAGATTCTGGAAGAGGGTGCCAATGGCGTATCTGTCAAGAACAATGTGTTGACTCTGATTCCTTACTATGCCTGGAATCATCGTGGAGCCAATCAGATGAACGTCTGGTTCTATCAGAATTTAAGTGCGTTGGATAAATCGGTTCGTAAATGCTAAGTAAATTCTGCTCGAAATGGTATTTTTACCCCATTTCGAGCAAAATAGCGTGCGTTTATTTTGCTCGAAACGATATTTTTTGTATATTTGCAGCAAAATAAACGCAAAGATTATGGCACAGAATGTCTTATACGTGAAAAAGTTGTCACCTTTAGGATGGTTAAACTAAATTTGTTACTATCTATTTTTCTTATCACTAAATGAGTTACGCATTTTTATTTTTATCACTATATGGGTTGTCAGCGGATACCCATTATACCTAACTAGGTTACTCTTTTTAAGGAGCTATCCCTAGAAAGGTTACGGTGATGATATCCTTTCAAATGCAAAGATACACATTTTCAACTAATTAGAAGAATTTTCCCAAGGATTTTTCCACATTTTCTGCTGTGGCCCCACTTGAGTATGTGCAACTGATGGTGTTTGATTACCGATACTCATATGCGGTCTTTCGTCGTTATAAAACGCAATAATCCTGGTCAGTTCCTTCTTACATACTTTACGAGTAGGAATTGTCATTCTATAAAGCCATTCTGTTTTTAAAATGCCGTTTGCACGTTCTGCTATAGCATTCTCCAAAGGATCTCCTGTTTGAGTCATACTTATTTGTGAGCCATGACTTTTTAGGATAGATACATAATTCTGACTGCAATACTGGCTTCCTCTGTCAGAGTGATGAATGAGTCCTTTTGCAGTTTCTTCATCAATGCTTTTATATGCCATTTTAAGCGCTTCTAATGGATATACAGTTTCTAATGTTGGACCAACAGCCCATCCAACGATTTTATGGGAATACAGGTCTGTTATAAGCGAGAGATAGCACACACCTTCATTGGTTTCAACATAGGTGATGTCACTTGCCCAAATCTGGTTCGGATGGGTAGGAACTACTCCCTTAATCAGGTTTGGGTATTTGCGATAATTATGGTCGGAATCTGTTGTCTTATAGCGCCTACGGCGCTTTATACGTACCATGAGCCCATGCTTACGCAGCATCTCAATAAATGCGTCACGACCAGGGAAGCAGCCTGTATCCTCAAACATCTGTTTCAATATGGCATGCAACTTTGCAGCTCCTAAGCCAGGATTCGACTTACGATACTCACGTGCCTTTTCAATGATGATAGACTCAATGGCCTCTTCAGCAAAGCCGTCAGAGACATTGCGCTTATTATATGCTTGCCGGGTGAAACCAAACAGCCCGCATAGAGTGCCTAAACCTTGGCTCTGGCACTCTGTGCGGAGCAAGCTTACTGTTTGGTACCAGATTTTTTTCTCACAGGAATATTGAAGGTTTCTTCTGCGAGGTCAATCATGGTGGAGAATGCCTTAGAGCGAAGCTTCTCTAACTCCAAAGCCTTGCGGAGACGCTTAATCTCTGCATCTTTCTCTTTCAACTGTTCATTTGTTGTCTTTGCCATATCGTCACGGTTTTGGTCTTCTGGCGGCAAAGATAACAAATCTTTTTCATTTAAGAACTTATCCATCCAAGAAAATAGCACTGTACGACTGCTTATATAGTATTTCTTGATGATTTCTTCTGCTGGGAGCCCACTCTCCATATACTCTCGAACTATCATGATACGATCATCATCTGTAAAAGAGTAGCTATTCAACTCTACCTCACGGGTCTCAAACCAACCTGTGTCCTCATTATACACACGTTCAATTCTTGTCTTACGTTTCATTGTCACTTCTGTTTGTTCCTAAGTGACAACCTTTTTCAGGGAAGTACAGAAAATTATCGGAAGAAAGCAGGAGATTAAGGAACTCCTGGATCTTTACAAGGAAAATAAACCTGTTTTTGCAGTAATATATGGTAGAAGAAGGGTCGGAAAAACCTTTCTCGTAAGAGAATTGTTTCAGGATAAAATGAGCTTTTACCATACGGGTTTATCTCCTTACGAGTTGAGTGGTCAAAAAATAATGGAGCAACAGTTGACTAGCTTTTACTCCAGTCTTGTTCGCTATGGCAGCAAGGGTAAGAAGGTGCCATCCTCTTGGCTCGAAGCTTTTGATGCACTCATCAATCTCTTGGAAGAGCAAGATGCAGACAAGCGTCAGGTGATATTCATAGATGAATTGCCATGGCTTGACACTCCCCGCTCGGGATTTGTTACAGCATTAGAGCATTTTTGGAATGGATGGGCTGCAGGAAAGCAGAATATCATGCTTATCGTCTGCGGCTCTGCCACGTCATGGATTTCAGACAAGCTATTAAACAACAAAGGCGGTTTGTTTGATCGCACAACAGATGAAATCAAGTTGCGCCCGTTTACGTTGGGCGAATGCGAAGAATACTATCAGGCTAACAACATCGTGATGTCTAAGTTCGACCAGATACAATGTTATATGGCTACAGGTGGCATTCCTTATTATATTTCCATGCTTCAGAAAGGAAAAAGTCTGGCTCAGAATATGGACAGGCTTTTCTTCGAACCTGCAGCCAAACTCGGTTTAGAGTTCGACCGCCTCTATTCTTCTCTCTTTACTAATGCGGAGGATTGCATGACTATCGTGCGCCTTCTGGCTCAAAAAAGACAGGGATATACGCGAAAAGAAATCGTTTCGCTTACAAAAATGCCTGATGGCGGTGGACTTTCAGCTACATTAAAATCACTCGAAGTGAGTGATTTCATAACATCGTATGTTAAGTATGATTATCCCAAGCGTGAGGTATATTTCCGTCTGACAGATTTCTACAGCAAATTCTATTTGTCATTCATAGATGGCAGAAAGACGACAAATCCGCATTTCTGGCAAGACAATCTGCTGACACCTGAGCTGACAGCATGGCGAGGTTTTACCTTTGAATCTCTTTGCTATTATCATCTGCCACAAATCAAGCAGGCGCTCGGTATTAGTGGAGTGCAGACAGAGGTGAGTCCCTGGAAAAGCAGAAAAGAGAAAGATGGTGCGCAGATAGATATGATTATTGACAGAGCAGACCGTATCATCAATGTTTGTGAAATGAAATTCTGTGAGGATGATTTCTCCATTAATGCTGCTTATGACAAGAATCTGCGCCATAAACTGAGTACGTTTGCTGAAGAAACGAAATGCAGGAGTTCCTTGCATCTTACATTGGTTACTACTTATGGGCTTAAGTTCAACGAATATGCCGGTCGGGTACAAAGTGTCGTTACAATGGATGATTTGTTTAAATAACTGATATCGTTCTTTAACGCAAGTACTTACGATAGTCGATGTAGGTACTTGCGATGATTGATGCGAGAACCGGAAATAGCCAACTGGCAAAATATAAACAGCCAACTGGAAAACTGCAAACAGCCGACTAGCGCAAGAGTCGCTAGTCGGCTGTTTTACTGGAACAGTTATC
>OGOV01001743.1_pt1 | contig 18194 bp, 14 predicted proteins | sample 1552711 | NCBI WGS metagenome assembly OGOV01 (sample SAMEA2580216, study PRJEB22360) | human gut metagenome | biome: human gut; feature: human-associated habitat; material: faeces | place: Denmark | collected 2008/2010 | reverse complement strand
TTGCAACGATCGCTTGCCGTCCATTCAGGCGCAGATGGATTTTAAGTACATAGGCGACGGAGTGATGACCGACAGAAATTTTTCCAATGCGGTTCATGCTGATATGCCTCATTTCGGCAATTCTTTTGTCGTAAAGGCAAGTCAGGTGGTTTATGCCGGAGGAGCAATAACGAAGGGGATAGAGCGGAGCAAGTTACAGCAGCGGCAGGCAGAGCTGGAATATGCAGGAAATCGTCAGGATATCCGTTTTCTTCTGACGGGATATTATCTGGATCTTTTCCAACTGAACAATCAGAAACGTGTGTATGAAAGCAATATTTCGCAGACTCGTTTGCTGGTAAAGGATATGAGGGCATCTTATCGTCAGGGAACAGCTTTGAAAAGCGATATCACTCGTTACGAACTTCAGCTTCAGAGTCTGGAGCTTTCGTTGACTTCTGTCAAGGATAAGATTGATGTGCTGAGCCATAAGTTGGCAACAGCTATCGGTCTTGAGCCTGGTGTGCTGATTCTCCCCGATACAACCGAATTGCTGAAAATCAATGTTGAGCATAGGGAAGAAGCCGAATGGATGCAGGAGATACCTCATACCCCGTCGCTCAAGCTGGCAGATGTAAAGATTAGCCAGGAAAAGAATAAGCTGGAGCTGATTCGTGCCGAGAGAAGGCCGAAAATCAGTCTGGTTGCGGCAAACGATTTTACCGGTCCTATTCTGGTCGAGGTACCTCCATTGAACAACAACTTCACCTACTGGTATGCCGGTGTAGGCATTTCGTATAATATCGATGCTTTGTTTAAAAGTAAAAAGAAGCTGAAGCAGGCACAACTGGCTACCCGAAAAATGGAGCAGGCACGCAGTCTGGCGGAAGAAGAAGCAGAAAATAACATTCATGCGGCCTATGTCAATCTGAATGAGGCATACATACGTTTGCGTACGCAGAAAAAGAGCGTACAGTTGGCACATGAGAACTTCAATATTGTGCGTCAGCGGTATGTGAACGGACTGGCACTGATAACCGACATGCTGGATGCCAGCAATACGCAGTTGGATATGGAATTGCAGTTGGCAAACTACCAGATAGGTATCTTGTATCAGTATTATTTATTGAAGAAACTAACTGGAAATCTCTGATAAAGCTATAATAAATAAAGGAAGACGTTATGATAAAAAATAAAAGAAGAGCTATCCCGAATTTTTTTATTGCATTGGTACTGGCGGGAGGCATCAGCTGGGTATGTGGAAAATTCATTCATCTGGGCGATGTAGAATATACGGATAATGCACAGATCAAGCAGCACTTGAGTCCGATTAATACCCGTGTACAGGGCTTCATCAAGAAAATCTATTTTGAGGAATATCAGTCTGTGAAGAAAGGAGATACCCTGGTGGTAATAGAAAACACAGAGTATCTGTTGAAGGTGGCTCAGGCTGAGGCTGACTATCAGAATGCACTGGCAGGAAAAAGTGCCATGCATACCACTATCAATACGACGCAGAGCAATATCTACGTTACCGAGGCAGCTATCGAAGAGCAGCGTGTACGCCTTCAGAATGCAGAAACCGATTACAAGCGTTATGCCGAACTGATGAAAGAAGAGGCTGTAACTCCCCAGCAGTTCGATCGTGTAAAGACCGATTATGCTGCAACGAAAGCTAAATACGAACAGCTGGTTCGCCAGAAAGAATCGTCGGAGCTGGTAAAACAGGAGCAGACACAGCGTCTGGAGCAGAATGAATCGGATATCAAGCTGGCAGAAGCCGCCTTGAATCTGGCCAAGCTGAACTTGTCGTATACAGTAATTTGTGCTACAGCCGACGGCGTGACCGGTCGTAAGAATATTCACGAAGGCGAGCTGGTTCAGTCTGGACAGACACTGGTTACACTAGTAGATGGTACAGAGAAATGGGTGATAGCCAACTATAAGGAAACACAGACCACAGATATGAGACAAGGCCAGCGTGTTGAAATGAATGTGGATGCCATTCCAGGAGTCACTTACGAAGGACGTATCGTATCTATATCGGATGCTACAGGCTCATTCTATTCATTGATACCTCAGGATAATTCGGCCGGAAACTTTGTCAAGGTAGAACAGCGAATACCGGTCCGCATCGAATTTACCGAAAACAACAGTAAAGAGAATCTGAACCGTCTGCGTGCCGGAATGAACGTAGAATGTTACGTAAAACTACAGTAAGGAGAACGTAGATATGGCAGCAGAGCAGCGTCCAAGAATCTTGTATTTTAAAGAATACCTTCCGACCCCGTTGTGCGTACTTCTTTCCATGTTTTTTGCATTGGTCTTTCAGTTCAACGGGGGAGTATTTCTTCCCACTTCCGTACAGATGTCGAGCGCATTAGGATGCCTCAAGGAAGATGTGATGATGGCAGGATATGCCTCCTTCATAGGTATGACGCTTATTTTCCCTATCCTGTTCCGTCTGAAGTTCCGTTTCACCACCCGTCGTATCTTTCTTACGGTATGTCCGGTACTGATTTGTTGCAATCTGATAACGATGCATACCGGAAACATCTTTGTACTGGTTGTCACATGTTTCGTTTCCGGATTCTTCCGTATGTGGGGAACCTTTGAATGCTTTTCGAACATTCGTCTGAGTGTTACTCCTTCCGGAAATTTCTCGGTCTTTTATCCTGTCATCTATATCATCGTACTCGAAAGCATTCAGCTTTCAGGATTAGTAGCTACACATATCAGCGACTGGGCGAACTGGCAGTACATGCACTGGCTGGTTATTGGCCTGCTTGCAGTGGTATGGTTCTGTGTATTCTTTCTTACCAGACCGTTTCGTATTGCAAAAAAGATGCCCCTGTACGGTATTGACTGGATAGGAGGTCTTCTGTGGGGAGTTGTATTGTTCTCCATTGTGTTTGTTTGTATCTACGGAGAATATTACGACTGGCTGGACAGTCCGTTGATTCGTAGTTGTATCGTAGTGGCAGTAGTAGCTGTAATGATTAATATCAATCGTATGACTACCTGTCGTCATCCTTATATCGATCCTCATGTTTTCAAGTATCGTCATTTCCCGACTATTCTTTTCCTTTTTCTGATGTTGTGTCTGTTTCTTACGACCTCATCCGTTTTGCAGGAAATGTTTATGCGGACTGTCTTGAAATATGATGCCTTGAATGCCGTGTCCATTAACTGGTGCGTCTTTATCGGTATACTGGCAGGTGCTGGAGTTGTTTTCTACCGTCAGGTTATTCTGCGAAAAGGATATAAACTGTTGATTACCGTAGGTTTCATGCTGATTGTGGTCTATCAGTACTACATGTATTTCTTGATCGATCCGAATTTGAATATCGAGAGTTTTTATATACCTAATTTCCTGAAAGGACTGGGACATGGTATTCTGTATATTTCGCTGACTATTTATGTAGCCAAGACTGTACCGTTCAAACATTTTTTCCAGGGACTGTGTGTACTGAGTTTTATCCGTACCAGTATTGCTACTCCTCTCGGTACAGCCATCTTGAATCGTTGGTTGAAATACATGCAGCAAGATAATATCGGTTTGCTGAGCCGTCAGGTCGATCTGGTCAAAGAATGGATGCCCAATGTTTCCATTCAGCAGCTTTACGCAGAAGTAACCCGTCAGACACTTTTAACGAGTTTGAAGGAGTTGTTTGGTGCTGTGTGTATAGTAGGTACTATCTTTTTACTTTTCCTGCTCAGCCAGAAACTATGGAGAAAGGCATTAAGATACCTGAGAAGAAATTATCCCCGGTATGCGCGTTATCTGAGGCGCAGACAGGCCGTTTGATGAGGCAGAAATTACTTCCTGCCAAAGTCAGCCGGGACCTCTCCCCAGCTATCTGTTTCCCATTTGAGCAGGGGAGTCGTATATTGGTTCTCATGCAACCATTTCTCTGCCCGTTCTATGAGCTGGAATAATTTTTCTGTTTTCTCCGTACGCTCGAGCTTCGTCTTGCATTTCTTCTGTTTAACCCAGTTCAGTGCATTACGGCTGTCGGAATAGATAGGCATATTGATACCTTTCTGTTTCATCAGTGCCAGTCCGTGTACGATGGCAAGAAACTCTCCGATATTATTTGTACCATACATCGGTCCGAAGTGAAATATTTCCTGTCCGGTCAGCAGATATACCCCTCTGTATTCCATCGGTCCCGGATTTCCGCTGCAAGCCGCGTCTACGGCAAGACAGTTCAAGTCGAAGTTCTCAGGGATTTTTTTCTCTGCCGGTTCACTCGCTTGTGAACGGCTTCCTTTCAGGTAATGATGTGCCGGAGTGGCAAAAGCATGCTCTGCTTCTTCACGGGTAGAGAAAGACTTATATATTGCTCCTTTGTAGTTTTTAATCTGCAACTGGCAGTCAGTCCACGAAGAATATATCCCCGGTTCCACGCCTTTCCATACTACATAAAATTTTTGCTGCTTTGCCATAGATTTTTAGTGAGAATATGTTATAAACCAAATCACCACAGGTTACGCAGAGTTTCACGTATTAACGTGCAGCGGTCTGTATAACCCGTGGTGAATGAAAAACTATATGATTGATTGTTCCGTTTTCTGATTACATACGTTCAGGAACTTCAATACCCAGCAGTCCCATAGCCAGTTTAACGACTTTTCCGACATTCTGGCTCAATGCAAGGCGGAATATCTTCAACGCCTCATTTTCTTCACGCAGGATGCTGAAATCGTGGTAGAACTGGTTGTATTCTTTCACCAGCTCGTAAGCATAGTTGGCGAGAATAGACGGATTGTAATCACTGCCAGCCTGACACACTACATTTGTAAAGTCGGCAAGCATCTGAATCAGTCCTTCTTCTTTGGTGCTCAGTTCCACACCGGTAGGAATAACGGCCGGAATGGTGATACCTGCTTCGGCTGCTTTACGCAAGATTGACTGGATACGTGCGTACGTGTACTGGATAAACGGACCTGTATTTCCGTTGAAATCGATAGATTCTTTCGGATTGAATGTCATGTTCTTGCGTGCATCCACTTTCAGAATGAAGTACTTCAATGCACCCAGACCAACAATACGTGCGATATCGTTTGCTTCTTCCTGAGTCAGACCATCCAGTTTGCCCAGTTCACTGCTGGTTTCCTTAGCTGTTTCTATCATAGCCTCCATCAAGTCGTCAGCATCGACAACCGTACCTTCACGGCTCTTCATCTTACCTTCCGGCAGTTCTACCATACCGTAAGAGAAGTGAACCAGATCCTTGCCCCATTCGAATCCCAGCTTGTCGAGCAGAATAGAAAGTACCTGGAAGTGATAATTCTGTTCGTTTCCTACTACATAAATCATCTTGTTGATCGGGAAATCCTGGAAGCGGAGCTTGGCAGTACCGATATCCTGAGTCATGTAGACAGAAGTACCGTCGCCACGCAGTAACAGCTTATGATCCAAACCTTCCGGAGTCAGATCAGCCCATACAGAACCATCTTCCTTGCGGTAGAAAAGTCCCTTTTCCAGTCCTTCCAGTACCTTTTTCTTACCTTCCAGATAAGTTTCCGATTCGTAGTATATCTTATCGAAGCTGACACCCATCATCTTGTAGGTTTCATCGAATCCTGCATAAACCCAGTCGTTCATCTTCTTCCACAACGCACGGACCTCCGGATCGTTGGCTTCCCATTTACGGAGCATCTCACGTGCTTCCTGCATCAGCGGTGACTGAGCCTCAGCTTCCTCCTTGCTCAGACCTTTTCCCATCAGTTCAGCTACTTCAGCCTTATAATGCTTGTCAAAAGCCACATAATAATCACCTATCAGATGGTCACCTTTCTTGCCAGATGATTCAGGAGTTTCGCCGTTACCATATTTCAGCCACGCCAGCATGGACTTGCAGATATGAATACCACGGTCGTTTACAATGTTTGTCTTTACAACCTTGTTTCCGTTGGCAGCCATAATGTTGGCAAGCGCATTACCCAGCAAGTTATTGCGGACATGTCCCAGGTGGAGTGGTTTATTTGTGTTAGGAGAAGAATATTCTATCATTACCAGCGGCGCATCTTCCGCAGCCTTTTGTATACCCCATTGTGCATCAGCGTGAATACGATTCAGCAGTTCTACCCATACATCCGATGCGATAGTCAGGTTCAAGAACCCTTTGATTACATTATAGCTGGCAATAGCCGGTTCGTGCTGTTTCAGGTATTCGCCGATTTCCTGTGCAGTCTGTTCCGGACCTTTTTTCGACATTTTCAGAAAAGGAAAGACCACGAGCGTAAGATGACCTTCAAACTCTTTTTTAGTCTTCTGTAGCTGCACCATTTTTGCAGGAACTTCTGCACCGTACAATTCTTTTACCCCGTTGATGACAGAGGCAGTCAGTTTATCTTCTATTTTCATGTGTATAGCTTAGTGCGTTTGTTATTAGATACTTTCTCGGGCAAAGGTACTAATTTTTCCGGGAAAAACAATCGAGTGCCTTTATGTTGCGGCGTAAATATGCCGACTCCCCTCAAGGTTACGAAATCTTTTGTCGGATGGGCAGGAGCTGAGTGAAAAAATAAAAGGAGTGTCATCATCTCCCAGGGGGAAGGGAGAGCGACACTCCTTTTTCGTGTTATGAAGAATTAAAGGGTTCTGTTTATTCAGCAATACAGATACTTACACGGTTCTCTTCCATTGTACTAAATGGCTGTACCGTATCGCCTTTATGATCTACAGTTATGCGCTGGCTGTCGATACCTTTTTCTTTCAACATAGCAGCAACAGCTTCTGCACGTTCCTTAGAAAGGCGTTCATTAATCTTTGCATTACCTGTCTGCTTGTCTGCATAACCACAGATAGTAACCTTGCAGTCCGCATGGTTCTTCATGAATTCTGCCAGCTTTTCAACCTTCTGTGCTTCTTCTGTGCGAATCTTAGCAGAGTTGATTGTAAAGAAGACATTTTCTGTCATGTTTATCTTTTCCTGTTTTACTGGAGCTGGCTCTTGTACCGGTTTCGGCTCTTCTTGTACAACAGGAGCCGGTTGTGGAGTCGGTTCGTAGTATACAGGTTCTGTCTTGCGTGAAGTCTTTCCGAACTTGATTGTAAATCCGGCAAGTGCGTTAAACTGCCAGTCGGCATTACCAGCCTTCTTTGAGTTGAACTTATCCGACAGAACATTTGCATTTACTTCAACATTGAAGAACAGATTCGAGGTCAGTCGCAGGTTAGTACCTAATCCGAATCTACCTACCGGACTGATCTTGTTATCTTTCCATAAGTAGCGCAATTCATAGCCTTTGTTGGCTAACTCGACAGCTTCATCATTGTTGAATGCTCCGTTCAGGCCAACACCTGCAAACAAGTATGCATTGAAGAAACGGTCAGGATTGTAGTGGCAGAACAAATTGCTCAAATCCAATGTAGCATCTACATTTCCTTGCAAGTAATTGTACTTGTAAAGTTGATGATCGGCAGCCCATCCTCCTTTAGCCTGCCAACCACTTATTCCAGCACGCAGTCCCCAAAGCGGTGTAAACTGATAACCACCGTAAATGGCTGCTGCCGGAGAGATCAGATCTCCGAATTTGGCTTCACCACGGGTGTGTGCGGCACCGGCTTGTACTTGCATGAACCAGTGAGGAACAAACTCTGTCTTTCCTTCTGTTGTAGATTGTGTCGCTTGTGAGTAAGCTGTAATTGGGACAAGACCAATTACTAATGCTGTTAAAAAGTTATTCCAATGCATAGTATAAATTTTTAAAAAGTTAAATCATTGGCATAATTATAATGTTGTTTATGAGAGAATTTATATTATCGCTATAATATAAGGGTCATTTCATGAGGCAAAGGCGCCAGCCTCCTAAATAATTCATGGGTCTGAATGTCCAACTGCTTGTTATATTCGATGATTCATTCATAACGAATGAACATCTTACTTCGTTGTCTACTGCAGTTCTGAATTCCATATTTGTAATCTTGTAACTTTGAACAGGGAAACGTTTTAGTATAGTTTTTACAGTTTCCATTTCGTCATTGTCCAAAGGTACAGGCTCATTCCAGATGTCTGCTGTATCTGGTTTAAAAAGCATTGCGGCGGCTTCGGCGTATTGCTTGTTCTGAGCGTAAGTCATATAAGTATTTACGAGCTTTTCTACAGCTATTGTATCTTCTTTTACAAGCCCGCTTACAAAACTATTTAGTTCAGTTGTGTTTGAATCTTTTTGTTGATTTTTATCAGTTGATTGACATGAAAAAAAACATAATAGACAAATTGCTATTACAATGATATTTAATCTTTTCATTTTTGCCTTTTAAGTATAAAAAGTAAGGGGCTTTAAGCCCCTTACTTTAATTATTTATAGAATTCTAGGCTTTTGCTTAGTTAGCTTCAGTCTGAGAAATCTTACATATTACATATACACGAATTGTACCCCAATCGTATGTTACATCGAATGGAACTTTAATCTGGAAATCACCTACTGTAGTACCATTGTTTTCATATACCAAAGTTCCAAAGTAGTGGTTATTTCTATTTTGAATTTCGGCTTTTGTCGGAGCTTCAAATGTAAATTTAACATTGTCAGTTACATCGCTTAATCTTCTACTGAAATCACCAGGTTCTCTGTTCAAGTCAGTCATGATGTCTCCATTTTGTTCGATTGATTCAACATCATAATATTCATAATAGTTTTCATCCTTGGTTACAGCTGTATTGTCAAAATTATGATCACGCCAATCAGTGAATGTTAATTTCAAATCAGATCTAGCACCACCTGTTGTTGCATCTACGAAATTAGTTTCATGCAGGTCATCGATTGTAATCGGACGTAAGAACTTAGTAAAGAATGTGTTGTTGCTAAGCTTGAATGGTACATAATCACAGTTTTCTGCATTGATTTGAATTTGTGCAGTAAATGTTTTTCTACCATTTTTATCTTCGTCTGTGAAATCTTTATGATCATCTGCATTTAAGATATCTCTAGCAAAAGAATAATTTATATTATCATCTTTTCCTTGATATTCTAATACAGAACCATTGAGTACAACTACTGGCTGTTTTACAAGAGGATTGCCTACTACATTTGCATACAAGGTCTTACCATCTGCACTGACTGTGATGTCATACATTGTACCAGAGTTACCCATAATTGGAGTCAGTTTACTTCCTTGTGGATCAACAAAGGTAAATGTTTTAGTTAAATTAGCATTTTGGAATGCTGTATAAACACCGTCAACATCTGAAACAGTTACATCATTACCTTCGAATGTATTCAAGATATCTGATTTGAACTGGTCTGTTGCATTTTTTTCTCCTACTGTTTCAACATTTGCATGAATATCATCGTATCCACTTCCAGGAATTACATTATTTTCAGCATACCAATGTTGTTTAATCTTGTCAGAGTTTGCCAAAGCACCTGCAGGTTGTACATTGCGTGGGCTTGGAGTCCATGTCAATGTGATGTAGATATACTGATATACATTCGGTTCAACTTCTTTGCTATAGCGAACGATTACAGAAGCAGATTCATTATTCTTGAACAATTGATAAGCTTCATTATTCTTCAAAGTCCAAGTGATGATTTGAGTTTCTTCAGCACCTGTATCAGTAGTAGTCTGTGCAACAACACCCTTCTTGCTTGTCGGCTGAGATGTTACTTCTGTTCCGTCATACTGAGTTGCATCAGCTGCACCACCATCTATTGTAAAGTTATCGTGGAAGTCTTCTTTAGAAATACCTTGTTTTTCAAGTTGAGCAAGGATGTCTCTTTCAAAGTCATGCCATTCAATCTTCAGTGTTGTTTCGTTTTCTGTACAGTTAACAGTATAACCATCTGTGAATGGGAATGAAGGAGTTAAAATAACTTCACTCTGTACAGGAGTTACTTTTTCAACAATCTTGAATTTTATGTATCCTACAGCAGCAATCTTATTGCTTACAACATCTGTCAAGATTACGCGAACCAACGGTTCACGGTCCTTTTCAGCTTTGCTTTGAGTCTCTTCAGTAACAGATTCCCATGTTGGTTGTTTACCTTCATCAGTAGGCATACATGGTTTCAGTAATGAACCTTGCATTACTGCATGAGCACTTTCTGAAGTTCTATTATCTCCTTTATGGTAACCTACAAGTTCGAAACTGTATTTGAAACCGTAATCTTCTACTAATCCGTCAGCTGCATTTGTGTCCCATGCCACATGTGCATTGGCTGGGGTATCATAATGTGTTTGAACCAATGTTGCTACATCCAAGCCTGTATGATTCCATACAATTTCATGACTTGCTGCATTGTTGATGGCATCCTGTGCAGTTGTATATAAGTGCATAGTGTGAACCGGAGCACCATAAGCTGCAGAGTTAGCCAAAACTAAGTTCTTATAGTTTGTAGCTCTTAAAGCTGCATAGTCAGAAGTAATTACAGAATTTTCTTCTTTACCTTTATAGTTAGCTTGCAAAGCCAAAACTGTTACTTGATTGTCATCATTGATATCTTTAATGATACCATCTGTTAACTGAGAATGTACGGTCAATATGCCATCTTCTCCTTCCCAATCAACGACAGTAGCTTTAACTACACCACCAGCTCTAGTATAATCTTTATCATCTGCAATATAGCTCAAAGACTCAATGTCTTTCCAGTTTGCAGAAGATGGATTCATGTGATATTTAGCAACCAATCCTGGAGTCATTGCTACACCATCAAGTTCAATAGGAGCATCTGTACCATATTCACCATCAGGATCAACTGCTGTGATTTGTTTTTCAGTGTAGTTGAAAGTTCTAGCTTCCAAAGCTTCGATTCCTTGATAATAGAAATCAGGTTCGAATACTAATGATTTCAAATCTGTGGTTAAAGCAATTGCTAAGATACCATTATAACCTTTGACATTACTTACAAGCAATTGTCCGTTTTCAGAGTCCCATGCAGCTGTCATTGTTCCATCTGGAGTCCAGCTGATAGTTGTTTCAGTTTCTGTTTCTTTACCATTAGCATCTACAGTTACTTCAATCCAGTAGCCATTTTCTCCTGGTTTGTAGTATTTGCTTGTAGCTGATGTTCCAGCTTGTCCGGGATCACCTTGATCTCCCTTGTCACCTTTTTCACCTCTAGAAGGTTTACCAGTATCTTCGCCGTTAATAAACCAGTTGCCGTTGCTGCCAATTTCTATAGTTGCAGCTGCTCCTGGAGCTCCATTTTGCAACTCGAAAGATTCACCGTTGCTCAATGTTACTTTTACACCGTGTTTCTGTCGGGTCAACACTTGTGATTACAGCTCCTGCATTGATCTTATCTTGAAGTTCCTTTACAGTCTGTTCAACAGCTGCAACGCGGTTGTTCAAGCTATCAATGTCATCATCGTAATCAGAGCAAGACACCATTCCCCCTGCAAGAAGCACGCTTCCTACTAAAAGGGCTCCATAGAATTTTTTCTTCATACTTTTAAAAAATTAATGAATGATAATTGATAATGTTCTTTATTATTCTTTATCGCTTTTTATTTGATTGTGCAAATCTAACCCTAAAAACGGTGCTTGTGCTTGTCTATTTGTATATAATTGTGTATTTTTTGACAAAAGTGTGAAAATTAGTTTTTTTCTTTTTGGGGCCGATGCTCTTTCTTCCAGATGGAGGGGGGGATACCTTCTTTTTGTTTAAATTGCTTACTGAAATGTGCCTGGTCGGCAAATCCTACCATTTCGGCCAGGTCGCTCAGGTTTATTTCGGGGGATTGAAGTATTTTCTGTTTGGCTTCTTCTATGCGGAGGTCGTTTACCCATCCGTTGAAATTTGTCTGATAGGTTTCGTTTATGTAATTTGACAAATATGTGCGGTTTATACCTATTTCACGACTCAAATCTTGAATGGTAATTCCTAGTTTTAGATATCCTTTATTTTGCTCCCATGCGGTGATTTTTTCTTTAATGATCTCGTTGTTTTGACCGTGTTTTTTCTCTTCAGGGTGGCTTTGGGTGGGTTTACCTGAGATAGAATTAGGCTCTTTAGCTAGCGATTCGCTGGGAGATATGATACTGTAATTGTGATATTGTATGCCCAGTGATATGAAGAACACGGTATAACATAAGGTAAATATCTGTAAATAAATGGTATTGGGAAATATTTCGGCTACGATGCCCATTATGCCTATTGCAAATCCTGATGCCCATGTGCGGAGAGGGTATTTCTTCAGGTCGGCTGTTTCCCACGCTTTTCCTCTTAACCATATCTTTATAATATGTATATATATAATGGTATAAAAGATGAATTGTATCACATAGCACGATACCAGTATGTAGTAGAACCATTCGCCGGGACCTCCTTTCGCAACGAACAGATAGATGGCGTTAGCTGCACATAATAAAGAGGTGTAGAAGACCTGATGCCGGAGGAAGTTCTTTAATCTTTCTCTTTCATATAGTGGAAATACAAATGTCCAAAAGACTAGCAGTGTTTCTACGGGGAGGATTAGTTGTATAAAATTACTTTTTCCATGTGCTTGTAGGTGTCCTCCTCCAAAAGCAAAAGCTATGGCTGATACTCCTAATAGAAGAGAGGCTATTTTTACCAAGGTATAGCCTTTTTGATAGTTCTTTTTATTGTTATTCTTAGGAATAGCAGAGTAATGTAAGAATATGGCTGTCAGTATACAGCATATTCCCGATATGATTTCTAGTACAAAAAGACTGTCTTTCATAATATCCTTTATAGACAAATGACATTCATTAACTTTGATTACTGGGTAAATTTATTAAATAGCTTTGAATGACAAAAATTTTTATTTGTCTATTTTGGAACTTTGTCTAAAATCCAGTACTATTTTTACGAATCGACAAAAATGAATCTACAAATTCTTCATTTGTATGTCAGAACGGACAGATAATTCTCTGAAAACATCTCGTTCGATATTTCCAATAGCTCCGAAGCGGTCAGTGCTTCGATACGCTGAAATACTTCTTCTTTTTCTTCGTAACGTTTGTAATGGAGAAAGCATTTGGCCATGTCAAGTGCATTGTTCTCGAAGTTATCGCTTGCTACGCCTATTTGTCCGATGATTTGTTTCTTTGCCGCATGTAGCTGGGTGGAAGTAAGGGCATGATCGGATAACTTCTTCAGCTCTTTATAGACCAGTTCGGTACAATAGTCGGCATCTTCTTGGTCGCAGCCGAAATAGATGCAGAATGTACCGGTATCGGTATAAGCCGTCAAGTTCGATTCTACGGTATATACCAGTCCGCGTTTTTCGCGCAGCGATACGTTCAGCCGGCTGTTCATGCCGGGGCCTCCCAATATATTATTAAGTAAGTAGAGTCCTGTCCGGCGTTCATCGTATGCATTGTATCCGCGTCCGCCGATCATGACGTGGGCCTGATGGGTATCTTTGTGTAAGGTTAGGTGTCGGGGCTGATAGGGAAGAGGAGCCTGCCGTTGATAGCCTTCGACGGTAGAGTACGGTATTTCTGCCGTGGCTTTTTCTACCGTACGAATAATGCGCTTGAAATCGATGTCACCTTGTACGAAGAAAACCATGTTGGCCGGTCTGTAGTATCTGCCAGTAAAGCGGAGGGCATCCTGACTCCCGAAACGGCGAAGCTGTTCCGGTTTTCCTAAAATGTTGCGGCCTAACGGATGTTCGGGGAAAATCAGTTCCTCAAAATCGTCGAATATCAGTTCTGCCGGACTGTCTTCGTAACTTTGTATCTCGTCGATGATGACTTCTACTTCCTTGGCTATTTCGTGCTCGGGGAAGGTGCTGTGAAAAACGATGTCGGTCAGTAGTTCTACGGCGCGGGCAAAATGTTCTTTCAGGAAAGCACTGTATATTACGGTTTCCTCCTTATTGGTATAGGCATTCAGGTCGCCTCCCACATTTTCCATGCGGTTCAGGATGTGCCATGCACGCCGTTTGTGTGTCCCTTTAAATATAAGGTGTTCCACAAAGTGTGCCATACCTTGCTCATCGGGGAGTTCGTCGCGCGTACCGGCATCGACGGCGTAGCCGCAATACGTTACGTTGGTCGTACTCGGAGCATGAATAATGCGCAGCCCGTTGGGCAGGGTAAAAGTATTGTATGGCATGAGTTTTCTTCTTTGAATCGATTTTGGGTGCAAAAATACAATAATACTTATTGTCGTAACTGAAAAAATACGGATATTTGCAAGAATATTGATTCTTTCACTGCCGGTTGCGCCAGTCGTCGAGTAAAGCTGTGCCATCGGGCCGTGTGGCTTAAAGTAATACATTATGAATAAAATTGCGATATTCTGTTCTGCGTCCGATCACATTGATGCGGTTTACGCTGAAAAGGCTGCCGAACTGGGTACCTGGTTGGGACAGACAGGCAAATGGCTGATATACGGGGGGTCGAATACCGGACTGATGGAAGCGGTTGCCCGTGCGGCTAAGGAGAATGGTGCCATGATTATGGGAGTAGTTCCTACCAAGCTGGAAGAGAGAGGTGCGGTAAGCGATTTGCTTGATGTAACGTTCCGGGCAGTCAACCTGAGCGACCGGAAAGATATTATGTTGCAGGAGGCAGATGTGGCGGTAGCCTTGCCTGGAGGGGTAGGTACACTGGATGAAATTTTTCACGTCATGGCTTCTGCTACGATAGGTTATCATGACAAGAAGGTCATTTTCTATAATGTGAATGGTTTCTGGAATGGAATTATCGACTTTCTTGCTGGACTGGAGACGCAGCATTTCGCATATCATCCGTTGAAGAATTATTTTTCCGTGGCCAATACCTTCGACGAACTGAAGCAATTACTGAATTCTTAAATTATTAAAATATAAAAACATCTTAGATATGATTTCATCTATTCACGAACTGTTGCAGCGCGAAGCGCAGGCTGTATTGAACATTCCTGTAACGGATGCTTACGAAAAAGCGGTGGCACTGATTGTAGAACAAGTGCATCGCAAGAAAGGTAAGCTCGTGACCAGTGGAATGGGAAAGGCAGGACAGATAGCTATGAATATTGCCACTACCTTTTGCTCTACGGGTATTCCTTCTGTGTTTCTTCATCCGAGTGAGGCACAGCACGGCGATCTGGGTATTTTACAGGAGAATGATTTGCTGCTTCTGATTTCCAACTCCGGAAAGACGCGTGAGATCGTGGAACTTACCGAGCTGGCGCATCGCCTGAATCCGTCGCTGAAAAAGATTGTCATCACAGGGAATCCGGAGAGCCCGCTTGCGGAGGCTGCTGATATTTGTTTGGCTACCGGACATCCGGACGAGGTTTGTCCGCTGGGTATGACTCCCACAACTTCTACTACCGTAATGACCGTTATCGGCGATATTCTGGTGGTAGAAACCATGAAACAGACCGGATTTACCATCGAAGAATATAGTAAACGCCATCATGGGGGCTATCTGGGTGAGCGCTCCCGGGCTTTGAGCAAATAATATATAAGGAGTAATTTATGAGAAAGGTTATCGGTATTGGAGAAACGATTCTCGACATTCTTTTCCGCAACGGACAACCGGAGGCTGCTGTGCCGGGTGGCTCGGTGTATAATGCTATGATCTCGCTGGGAAGAATGGGGCAGAACGTTACTTTTATCAGTGAAACGGGAAACGACCGTGTAGGGGAGATGATTCTGGCGAACATGCGTAACAATGGGGTGGATACGGCGAGCGTCAATGTATTCCCGGAAGGAAAATCGCCTGTATCGCTGGCTTTTCTGAATGAAAACAACGATGCCGAATATATTTTCTACAAGGATTATCCACGGCAAAGGCTGGATGTGAATATGCCTGAGGTGTCGAGCGACGATATCATCATGATTGGTTCGTATTTTGCCATTACGCCTGTGCTGCGCGACAAGGTAAAGGAACTGCTCGACAAGGCACACGATGCGGGAGCCATTATTTATTACGATGTGAACTTCCGCAGTACGCATGTCAATGAGGCGATCAAGCTGATGCCTACCATCATTGAGAATTTTGAGTATACGGATATTCTGAGAGGTTCGACCGAGGATTTCCAGAATATGTTCCGTCAGTCGGATGCCGATAAGGTCTATCGGAATCACGTAGCGTTTTATTGTCCGAACTTTATCTGTACCGATGCAGGAGGAGATGTGCGCTTGCGTACGAAGAATGTATGCAAGGATTATCCGGTCACTCCTCTGAAGGCTGTCAGTACGATAGGTGCCGGCGATAATTTCAATGCTGGAGTCGTATACGGGTTGCTGAAGTATCGTGTTCGTCGCGATGACTTGGCAGAGTTGAGCGAAAACGACTGGGATGCGATTATTCGCTGTGGAATGGATTTCAGTGCGGATGTCTGCAAAAGTGTAAGCAACTCTGTTTCGAAAGAGTTCGCCGATTCGTATCGCTGACGGGAAGAAGGAATTTGTTTTTGTACAAAAGATTTTTTCTTTTGTACAAATTCTGAAAAGATGTCGGGAGGTTTTTTACGGAATCTCCCGATATTTTTTTGAAATGTTGCTTGTTTTGCCCTTCACGCCCTTCACGCTTGCGTTAAATGAAGAGGCTCTCCTCCCGGCGGTAGCCTTGTTGTTGCTGGAATGTGAAGGGGGTGAAGGGCTAAAACGGCTAAAATTTTTCTTTATTTTCGGCTGCCAGTTTCTTGATGGCTTGCTGAAAGGCGATAAATCCTCCGCCTAATACTCTTCCACCGTCGTAGAATACGGCAGACTGTCCTGGGGTGATGGCCGATGCTTCCGCTTCGAACTTCACCAATAGGTGTGTGTCGTCGAGCAGTGCAATGCGGCAGGGGATGGGACGGCTGCGGTAGCGGATGCGTACAGATAAGTTCGGACATTCCAATAGCTCTTTCATGTCTATTACGTTGATGTCTTCTACCAGCATGTATTCTGCTTTCAACTGTTCAGCGTCGCCCAGCATGACGGTATTTTTGGCAGGATTGATCTTGAGTACGTATGCCGGATGGCCGAGGGCAATCTCCAAGCCTTTCCGTTGCCCGATGGTATAATAGGCAAATCCTTTATGCTGCCCTAACTTTAACCCTTTGCTGTCGACAAACCATCCCGGACCAATACGCTGGTCGATGTCCGGGCAATGTTCTCTCAGAAACTCCCGGTAGTCTTTGTCGATGAAGCAGATTTCCATGCTTTCCCCTCCACGGGCTTTTGCCTCAAAGCCTTTGCTGGCAAGGTAATCGCGTACTTCTGCCTTGGTCATTCCTCCCAACGGGAATACCATCCGCTTTAATATTTCCTGCGGCAGTTTCCATAGAAAGTACGACTGGTCTTTTGTGGCGTCATCGCCGGTAACGATATAACGGTGGCCGTTCCGGTCCTCCAGTCGGCAATAATGGCCGGTGGCAATCTGGGCACATCCGGTCCGGTCGGCCCATTCGCAGAGTATACGTTCCTTAAACAGCGGATTACACATGACGCAGGGGTTCGGGGTACGCCCTTTCATATATTCGTCGATGAAGTAGCGTACAATTACGTCTTTAAACTCCTTGCGGACATCGGCTACATGATGCTCTATGCCCAGTCGCTTTGCCAGTGCCTGCGCTTCCAGCACTTCGTCGGGCTGTTCTTGTCCGGGGGTGGAGAAATGAGAAGGTATGTCCCAGGTTCTCATGGTTACTCCTACTACCTCGTAGCCTTGTTCTTGCAGCATGATGCAGGTAGCGGAACTGTCTATTCCTCCGCTCATGCCTACCAGTATTCGCTTTTCTTTATTCATGATAAAAGTTTCTGCCATTTGTCTTAGACAAAAGTAAGGATAAAAACAGAAACCCTTTACCAATGTTCATAGAATCTTACTTCATAAATATTGTATATAGATTCGCTTAACTATTTTTATCTATTGTAAAAAATGTTTTTGTTTAATTTGTTTTGAACTTTTAAGATATTTATGTTTTTCTGATAAAAAAGCAAAAGTGACATTGGAGGCTATTTGTAAAAAGAATTTGTCTATAATTATTGTGCTTGTTTTCTTGTAATGTCTGTTTTTATGTGTCAAAATGTTATTTATATACTCTTATATGTGATATATTATTTGATTAAGTTTTCTCTATGCATAATGTTTGTTTAAGCAATAGCCTTTTGAACTTTTTTCATAATTTATTTTATTTTTCCAATCTCTTGGCTATTTTTGCAAGCAGATTAACAACTATTAGTTGATAGAGAGAATGCTTATTATAGTAGATCTAAGCTTCTGGAGAGAAAGTTTTTGATTTGTATTAATTTAATTAGTCGTTCCTTAAAAAGCACATTTCTGCGGGATATTGTAACTAAACAGCATTCC
>OGOV01001737.1_pt1 | contig 18240 bp, 17 predicted proteins | sample 1552711 | NCBI WGS metagenome assembly OGOV01 (sample SAMEA2580216, study PRJEB22360) | human gut metagenome | biome: human gut; feature: human-associated habitat; material: faeces | place: Denmark | collected 2008/2010 | reverse complement strand
GAAATACCGATTTCACGAAGCATCAGGTTGGCACTCATGGTGGTATAAGTAATCAGCTTGTATTTCGGACCGAAACGGCTAATCAGGATAGAAACGATGAGCGGACCGCCTGCCAATCCTAGTTTCACAGGTTGCGGAATTCCGGGAAATGCGAAAGGAAGACTTCCCAGAATACATCCTAAAGCGATACCTATAAAGATAGGAATCAGGTTCGGATGATTTAAGCGTTTCATGGAGTTGCCAAGTACTTTCTCTGCATGGGCAACAGCCAGTTCGGAACCTACAATGGTGACACGGTCTCCCATTTGTAACTGTAATTGTGGAGAGGCTACCAAGTCTACTCCCGAACGATTGACGCGGGTGATGTTTGCTCCGAAGTTATTTCTGATTTTGAGTTGTGAAAGCGTTTTCCCGTTCAATTCCGGTTTAGTAATCAGGATACGGCGTGAAATGAGCTCTTTGTTCAGTTGTTCCCATTCCATTTTGATTTCCTTTCCGAAGAATATAGTGATTGCTTCCACGTCAATCGGGGTAGAGATCACTAATATGATATCCCCTACATGTAGAATTGTTTCGGAATTGACCAATTCGGTTTCTCCACCCTCGCGGTGTTTGATGCGGGAAATGACAAACTTACGGTTCAGTAACGGGCGGAGTTCTTTAATCCTGATGCCATCTACCGATTCGTTTCTCACTTCAATGGAGATAGGGCGTACGGTAAGTTCCTGGAGATGTCCCAGACCGACTTCTGCTTCTTTTTCTTCTTTTTTGATTTCTTTGATTTTTTCTTCTTTTTTGGCATTGGCATCAGCACGCATTTGAGCTGCCAGGCGACTTGACTGAAGCCAAAAGTCATAGTTTCCGACATACATTTTGGTTTTGCCGAAATCAACGTCGCACATCTGCGTGCAGACTTGGTTCAAGAAGTGACGGTCATGAGAAACAACAATCACGATCTTGTCATAATCGGCCAAAAAATCTTCAAGCCAGCTGATCGTTGCAACGTCAAGACCGTTTGTCGGTTCGTCAAGCAAAAGAATGTCCGGGTTTCCGAACAATGCCTGGGCCAGCAAAACCTTGACTTTAAGCGCTTCATCAAGTTCGCTCATTTTCTTTTCATGCAAGTCCTCAGAAATACCAAGCGATTGCAGCAAAGCCGATGCGTCTGCTTCCGCATTCCACCCGTCCATTTCGGCAAACTGTGCTTCAAGCTCGCCTGCTCTGACGCCGTCTTCTTCGGTAAAATCAGCTTTAGCATACAAAGCATCCTTTTCCTGCATGATTTCGTAAAGCTTCGCATGTCCTTGAATAACGGTTGACATGACGGTAAAATCTTCAAAAGCAAAGTGATTTTGGTTAAGACTTGAAATTCTCTCATTCGTTCCAATCGAAATCGTTCCCGTCGTCGGCTCAAGCTGACCCGAAAGAAGTTTCAAAAATGTTGATTTGCCCGCACCGTTTGCTCCGATAATTCCATAGCAGTTTCCGGGCGTGAATTTCAAATTTACTTCATCGTACAATAGACGTCCGGAGAAGTTCAAACTAACATCTGTTACAGTAATCAATTTAGTTCCTCGCTTTTTTCTTATTTCTTCCTAATTTACCATGACATCTTTTTTTTGTAAACTTGCTGCATCAAAAAAGCCCCCGCATTCAGCAAGAGCTTCGTCATTATTCCAAATTACGGTGTTTAAGGTCCGGAAAGACGATTTTGTCAAAAACACCGACAAGTCCTCCCTGAAACAGCAGCGCAAAAACGGTTCCGATGTTGATTGCATAGATCTGATGCGTCAATGCATACGAAACGATGATTGCAATGATCGGCGGCATGAAGACAACCAACTGAGCCAATGAAGAATTTCCCTTAAAAAATTTAAAACGCACGATCTGCATCAAGTCGTCCGCAGGATGCAGCATCCAATTGATTCTTTGATAGATCGAGATTGCAACTGAAATGAACACGACCCCCATGCAATCAAGCACTATGCGTAAAAAAAGCGGCAAACTCGTAATGCCGACGTTGATCAAAAGCGGAGAAAATACCCCAACCAATGTCGAAAACGGAACCATAAAAATGAAGTTACCGATGATTCGCTTCAAGTCAATCTTATTTAATAAGATCACGTTCGTAATAATGATCAAGACGCCAAAGATGAACAACATCATGCTGAGCGAAACAGGCGTCACATCAGAGATGTTGACCGCTGCAGCCGTCCATAGCGCACTTCCCAAATTCAGTGCTACGGTCAAGGCATTGCCCAGACAGTTGAACATCAAAGAAACAATAAAATAAATCAAAAGCCTGACATTCGACAGCTCTTTGTTTTGTGTGGCCTGCACAAAAAAACCTTCTTCCCATTTTGATACGCGGTCAATTATATCACAAAATTCAAGCCGCATTCTCAAAAAATTCTTCAGCATCGTGGTAAAATAAAATTACAGACAATAGTATGAAAGGGTGATTTCTATGAGCGAAAACATATTTTTCAACCCTGGCGATTCGATCGCCAGCGATTTCGATTTTAACAAAGCATACGTTTCAGCACAAATCTATCGACATAAGACAGAAAAACCGGTTCTCATCGTCCAGGAAAAAGATGGTCGCCCATATTTCATTTTCGATGAAGACGCCGCGATTGAGCAGGAAACGGATGAAGCAAAGAAGTTCTCGGTTATCAAAAAAATTTAGCCGGGGAAACGTCAATCATCTCAATTCGTGGGTCTTGGCTGTAGCTTCATAAGATCCGGTCCGTGAATCATCAATCACAAACTAAAAAAGACTTTTCAATCAGTGAAAAGTCTTTTTGGTACATATCAATAAATGCATGTCAGTCTGACATTTTGCAGGCCGAACCATCAACGCGTAAACAAATCTTTTGCCTTGAGATGAATCAATAACAAAATTCCGATGCTCAAAAAACCGATTCCTAGAAGTTCAACAAAAATTGCGACATAACGGCCCATAAAGCCTAATCCGATCAAAAATTGAGTGACAGCAAACAACAACATCAAAATGATAATCCAAGCTTGCGGTTTCATGATCGTCACCTGTCCTTTCTTGTTACCACTTACATTGTAACCCCTTTATTTTTAAAATACCAGGACAAACATCTGAATATATCTCATGTCGGCTCATTTTTGAAAAGTCCCGTTTCCAGCTTTGATTAAATGAAATGCAGAACGCTCATGGTCGACTTGCAACTGATTTTGGGAGTTTTGATCCATGAAAACCAACTCTTTTTGCCAAATGCAGTGCTGCGCATCGTCTGCTTAATCAGTGCCCAAGAAGAGATTACGGGCAAAATGCCATTTTCTGAGATTTGTCCGTAAAATTCAGTCTCCGATTCCTTTGTCATCATAGATATTTGGTCCCCGTATACATAAAAAAGCCAGAGACTTGTAATAATTGCAAGTCTCTGGCTTTAGTTTGAGGCATATTTTTTGTCAGCCTCTTCTTGATTTCAAAATTAATGTTGGTCTCTGCGGAAACGATTCGTGAACAATGGGCTGACCGGCTTGTTTTCATGGATACGCTTGATAGCATCCCCGATAAGCGGACCAACGGATACTTGAACGAGCTTGTCGATTTGCTTTTCTTCCGGAAGCTGAATCGAATCAGTAACAACTAATTGCTTGATTGGTGATTTTTCGATTCTTTCAATCGCAGGACCGGAAAGAACAGGGTGCGTTGCGCAAGCATAAACTTCGATTGCTCCTGCATCCATCAAAGCCTGAGCAGCCAGCGTGATCGTGCCGGCCGTATCAATCATATCATCAATCAAAACGCAGCGCTTGCCATCAACGGAACCGATAATATTCATGATTTCAGCAACGTTTGCACGCGGACGACGCTTATCGATGATTGCGATCGGCGACTTCAAGAATTCAGCCAGCTTACGGGCGCGCGTCACACCGCCGTGGTCAGGCGATACGACGACTGCATCCTTATCCAAACCATTCGTCAAGAAGTAATCGGCCAAAAGCGGAGCACCCATCAAGTGGTCAACCGGAATATCAAAGAATCCCTGGATCTGGGCGGCATGGAGATCCATAGTCAGCACGCGGTCCACTCCGGCGGCCGTCAGCAGATTGGCCACCAGCTTGGCGGTAATGGGAACGCGGGGCTGGTCCTTGCGGTCCTGGCGGGCATACCCGAAGAAAGGAACAACAGCCGTGATGCGTCCGGCACTGGCGCGGCGGGCGGCGTCCACCATCACGCACAATTCCATGATATTATGGTTAGTGGGGGGGCAGGTGGGCTGAATGAGGAAAACATCCTTGCCCCGGATGTTTTCATTTATCTTTACAAAACTTTCCCCATCGGGGAAAGTATTCACCGTGACGTTCGTCAACTGAATGCCTACGCTTTGCGCAATGCGCTCCGCAAGTTCTCTGTGTGCTGTACCGCTGATAATCTTCATACCGAAAACTGAAAAGCGGACGCATTCTGAACACAGGTCCGCATAATCGCAATACTTAATTCTCACAATTTGATTTTTCTCCATGATGGATTCCCCCGCTCCTGACGGCAAAGAGAGATTTCTGACCGCCCCCATGATCGCCGCCTTGGCCGTGAGCACGCTGCTGCTGGCGCTGAACTATCTGGCATTCCCGGAATTCGGTTCATTCGGAAACGAAAACAGCATCCAGTGGCTCATTTCCTCCTGGAACAAGCAAACGGATTATGAACACGGCTGGCTGGTGGTTCCCATCATCGTCTTCATGCTGTACCATGCCAGAAAGAAAATTGCCCAGGCACCCAGACGCATGGACTGGCGCGGCCTGATTCTTTTCATCCCGGCGATCATGCTTCTGATGCTTTCCTTCCGCGTGGGGCAGCCTCGCGTGGCCGTAGGCGCTCTTCCCCTGATTTTACTGGGCGGGGCCTGGTACCTGGCCGGACCGCAGACCGCCAGGCTGTGCGCCTTCCCGCTGCTCTTTTTCTGGCTGTGCATCCCCCTGCCCTCCTTCCAGCAGGCTACGGTGGGGCTTCAAATCATCGCGACGGAGCTGGGGCATTGGGGGGCAACCATCTTCGGGGTGGACACCTATCTGCAGGGCACCAATATCCGCTCTACCGGCGGACACTGGGATGCCTTCAATATTGCAGGAGGGTGCAGCGGCATGCGTTCCCTGATGGCACTGCTCATGCTGTCCGCGGCCTGGGCCTACCTGTCCGACTTGAAATTCTGGAAAAAATGCGTGCTCTTCCTCAGCGCGATTCCCCTGGCCGTCATCGGCAACGGTGTCCGCATCACCAGCATCGTGGTGATGGCGGAATACGGAAATCCCGAGTTTGCGTCAAAAACCTGGCATGACTGGTCCGGCCTGCTGTTTTTTTTCCCCATCAGCCTTTTCGGCCTGGCAGCCGTCCACTCCCTGCTGGCCGGGGAGCTCATCTGGAAGCCGTCACAGCGCAAGAAGCTGGTTGTTAAAATGAACAAGTCCCATTAAGCGTTTCCGCCGCCATGAATATTAAAACGCTCAAAATTCTCATCATCCCTTTTCTGCTGGCCGTCATGCTCGGCGGCACTTACCTGATGCCGCGCAGGGGGGAAGTGCAGGACTCCTCCATCAGCATGGATCTCCCCACAGGCATGAATCCGTCCGGCTGGCACGGCACGCGCCGGCAGGAATCCGAGCAGGAACGGGGCATCCTGGCCCCGGATACGGAATTTTCCAAAGCGGATTACGTGCAGGAACTCCCCATCAGCCTGGATGCGACGGAAACCGTACCCGTTCTATGCCGCGTTTCCATCGTTAAATCCGGTCATGATTTAAACAACTCCATCCACCGCCCGGAACGCTGCCTCCCGGCCCAGGGCCATTTTAACCTGACGGGAACCACGGTGGATGTTCCCGTGAAAGGCCGCGGAACCATCAGGATGACCAAGCTGAAATCCCAGCAGAACATCGCTCCGGACCATCCGCAGCCAGTCATTCTGGACAACATGCATTATTACGTATTTATCGGCCACCGCCACATGACGGAAGACCACCTGATCCGCACCCTGATGGATATGAAAGACAGGGTTCTGCACGGCATGGACCAACGCTGGTGCTATTTCCAGATTTCCACCACGTACGGGGACAAGATCAGAGTGCCGGAAGAGAAAGCCAGGGAACAGACGGAACGCCTTATCAGCCAACTTCTTTCCCAACTGGTGAAGTGGGATGAACTGAACCGGTAGCACGGCTCCGGCAGTTCAGTCCGGAAGATTTCTTTCCAGCCAGGAGGCAGCAGCTTGAAAAAGGCTGCATGCTTCTTCCCCAGGCGGTTCATAAAGCATGGGCGCAGGACGCCGATGGGAATAAAGGCGGCCCTTCCGGTCACGACTGTAGCCGGAAAAAGCAAGATTGGCATCAGCCCCGGCGCAATGTCCCCAGCGTCCGCCTATTCTGGGCACCGCGTCCATGAAGCCGCCGCCGTCCCGCAGGTAAGCGTTCCCCCACCATTCCGCACAGGCCGGACGCACGCTCTTTTGCCTGCGCGCCACGGCGTCTATCGTCAGAAGGCAAAGGGGAGCAGCCTGAACCGACTGGCGCCTGGCTACTTCCACCGCGCAGGATCCTCCGTAGCTGTGTCCTATCAACACGACAGGCAGCCCGGGATATCTCCGTCTCAGCTCTTCCAGCTCCACCGCTATTTTTCCGCACCTGTCAAAAAACACGCCGCAGCCGCCTCCGTCCCAGTGGTAATAAGCCGTTGCGTACGCCACACCCGGCAAAAAACCGGGAAATCCTTTCTCCACACGGCTCAAACAACCCGCAAAAATGTCCCCGAAACCGCCGATGAACACAGCCAGATACCCGGGAACGTTTTCGCGGGAGAACCGATTCAGCGTCCTTTGAAAATGCATGACGGCCCCCCATGATGGAGAAATCACGTCAATATCCAAGCCTGTAAGACGTTCTGGCTTGATAAAACCTGAAAACTGTCCAAATGTGGTGGTATGCAAGTAATCATTCACCAATGGGCCTTCAACGGAAGCTTTGACCAGCTTGCCTCCCTGCCCCGCCAGGAACTCGTCAACGACTGGTTCGGCTATGATGTGGAGCCAAGTGCGGAATTCGCCTTCGCCACGGACGGGGAATTCCTCTGGTTTCTGGCTTCCCGCAGCAAGGCAGCCACCATCCATCCGGAAGCCCGGCCCGGCCAGTTCCAGCCGGAACTATGGCGGTACGACCTGGCGGAATGGTTCATGGCCGCGGGAGACGGCACCAATTACTGGGAATTCAACCTTGCTCCCAACGGCGCATGGTGGGCCTGCGCCTTTTCCGACACCCGCCGCGCCAATGAAGATATTCCCGCTCCGCTGGCCGTGGATACCAAGTGCATTCTGACGGACGAGGGATGGTGCGCCATGGCCCGGATTCCGTTGAACGAACTGCGCGGCGTGGACATCCGCGACTGCAAGCTGGCAGCCACGTTCATCCTGGATACTCCGGACCAGATTTTCCTGACTACGGCGGACGACCTTTCCGGCAATCCGGATTTCCACCGCCCGGACTGCTTCTGCACCCCCATTCTCAAATAATCCATGTCTTTGAAAGAAGACATTTCCCGCATTCTGGGGCCTGGAAAAGTTTCCGGAGCCCCGGATGTGCTGGCGGCGCACGCCGGGGACAAATGGTACGCCTCCGTGCTGCCGGAGGCAGTCGTTTTCCCGGAAAGCACGGAGGACGTCTCCCTGCTGCTGCGCTACGCATCCTCCATGAACATCCCCGTCACGGCCCGCGGCGGCGGTGTTGGATACGTAGGGGGATGCGTTCCCGTGCGCGGAGGCATCAGCCTTTCCCTGGAACGGATGAACCGTATCCTGGAGATATCCCCGGAAGACGGCGTTGCCGTGGTGGAACCCGGCGTTATCACAGCGGATCTCCAGCGGGAAGCCCGTGCTCTGGGATGGTTCTACCCGCCGGACCCGGCCTCCAGAAAGGAATGCAGCATCGGAGGAAATATCGCCACGAACGCAGGCGGCCCCAGATGCCTGAAATATGGAGTCACCAGAGCTTACGTGCTGGGGTTGACCGTGGTGCTTGCCAGCGGAGAGGTAGTGGAATGCGGAGGACGCACCCATAAAAACAAGACGGGGTTCGATATCGGGGACCTTTTTATCGGTTCGGAAGGAATGCTGGGCATCATCACGCGGGCCGTTTTGAGGCTCATCCCCCACCCGGAAGCATTCGGCGCGCTCAGCGCCGGCTTCCCGCAATTCCCGCTGGCAGCTGCCGCCGTGCAGCGCATCCTGAACAGCGGGCATCTTCCCTCCGCCCTGGAAATAACAGACAGTTTCACTCTCCGCGCCGCCCGGAACTATCTGGGGGACAGCGCCCTGCCTTCCGGCTGCCGCGGCCACCTGATTGTGGAAGTGGACGGCAGGCGACCTGCCGTGCGGGAAGAACTGGATTCCCTATGCACCCTGCTGGAAGAATGCGGCGCAACCGGAATTCTGCGTGCAGACACGGAAGCGGAGGCGGAAGCCATCTGGCAACTCCGCCGGGAATTTTCCTACAGCCTGAAAGCAACCGGAATGACCAAGCTCAACGAAGACATCGTCATTCCCAGGTCGCGCCTGGTGGCCCTGGTGGAATTCTGCGAGGCCCTGAACCGGGAAACAGGGCTGGACATCGCGTGTTTCGGCCATTCCGGGGACGGCAACATCCATACCAACATCATGGTGGACGATTATGCGGATCCAGAGAAGAAAGCCCTGGCGGACGCCTGTGTGGACAGGCTGTTCCACTGGGTGCTGGCACACGGAGGCGCCATTACCGGGGAACACGGCATCGGACTGGCGAAGGCCAAATGGTTCCGGAAAGCCGTGGGGGAAGGCGCCTACCACCTGCACGAACTGGTCAAATCCGCCCTGGACCCAAAAAATTTGCTGAATCCTGGAAAAATGGGGCTTCCGTAACGTAAAATAAACTTCCATGACGCCTCCGGACGGGGCATCATGAATGCCGTACTTCATGAATAGCCCGCACAAGTCCATCCTAGCTGCCCTTTACGATTGCTTTCCGGCTGCAAACGCCGTTCTGGTGTTTCTTCTGGATCATCCTCTGGCCTGGTTCACGCCCAAATGGCGCCGGAAAGGACGTATGGCCCTGAAAGCAGTGCGCCGCTACATCAACTACAATCGCGATCTTCTGCCTACTGAACGCCTGGCGGAGTTTGAAGAAAGCCGCGACCTGCTGAAAACGGCCCTTTACCGAGGTGACAGGCAGCAGGCGGAAACCATTACCGCCAAACTGGAATCCACGCTGGAATCCATCCCCGGAGCGATTCCTTCCGCCCTGGCGGAAAACGTGGAAGTTCTGTTCGTGATTCTGGCCATTTTCCTGGGTTTGCGCTGTTATGTAGTCCAGCCCTTCCGCATCCCGACCGGTTCCATGCAGCCCTCCCTGAACGGAATCCGCGCCCTTCCCCAGGAAGGGGAGCCCACCCTGATGCAGAAAATCGGGGACATGATCCTGTACGGCGGCTCCTATGTGCACGAAACGGCCTCCAAGGAAAAGAAAATCGTCCGTTTCGAACCTGCCACCAAGTATCTTCTGCTCACGGTGACCAACGTGATTTTCGATGACGGCTCCAAGCTGGAAATTCCGGCAGCGGAAGCGGAAACGCGCCGCTACTTCCTCAATCAGGAACCGCGCTTTGAAGCCGAACGGCACACCCCGTTCAGAAGCTACCTGCCCGGAGACACAATCGTCAATGCCCGTTTTGACGCCGGGGACCTGATCGTGGTGAATAAAAGGGCCTACCACTTCCGCAAGCCGGAACGCGGGGAAGTTTTCGTCTTTGATACACGCGGCATCGAAGGCATCGCCAATAAGGGAAGCAGCACCGGCCAGGAAGGAGGAACCCACTACGTCAAACGCCTCTGCGGCATTCCGGGAGATACCCTCTCCATTCAGGACTCCCAGCTAATCGTCAATGGGAAACCAGCCACGGAACGGACTATCCAGAGGGTCGCTTCCGGCAAGCCCCCCTACCAGCCCTGCGGCTACGTGGCCCTTCCCGCCCCCCTGAGCCTGCTGGACGGCAGAGCTTACATCACGGAAGGGGGGACCGTGCATCTGTCCAACGACAGCAAACGCCCCTATCTGCGTGAATACGTGGCGCTGGGGGACAATTCCACCCGCGAAAATTCCTTTGATTCCCGGTACTGGGGCCCCGTCCGCCAGTACAACATCGTAGGCCCCGCCAGCTTCTGCCTGTGGCCCTTTACTTCCCATTGGGGCCTGATTCCATGATTTTTATCCCTTTCGCAGGCAAGTTTTTTCCGTCAAGACATGACTCAAGCCCAAACCATCACCAGCAAGGCCAAGTCCAACCTGGCCTTTGCTCTCATTGATCTTCCTGAAGAAGAACGCCGCCATATGGCGGAATTTTACGCTTTTTGCCGCACGGTGGACGATATCGTGGACGAACCGGGCATGACTCCCCGCGAACGCCACGACGCATTGAACCGCTGGGTAGAAGTCATCAACGGCGGAGAAGGCCTGGAACTGACGGAACTGGAGGAGGACATCATAGCCCTCATCCAGGATTTGGATCTGGACACCACTCCCATGCTGCACCTGATTGAAGGCTGCCGTTCGGATATCTGCCAGCAGCAGCCCCGCAGCCGCGATGAACTGCTGGACTACACCTACTGCGTAGCCTGCTGCGTGGGCCTCACCTCCGCCCGCATCATGGGGGCGGGAGAAGCCTCCTATCCGTACGCCATTGCCTTGGGGCATGCCCTTCAAATGGTGAATATCATCCGGGACGTGGCGGAAGACTGCGGCAAGTCCAACCGCATTTATTTGCCCAAGGAGGATATGGACCGCTTTGGATACACCCTGGAAGACCTGCGCTGCAGGGTGTACTCCCCCCGGCTTCAGGAGCTGCTGAAATATGAAGCGGATCTGGCGGAAACTTTCTTTGCGGAAGCGGAGAGGGAATATAACCTCCTCAGCCCGGAAGACAAAGCCGCCCTTATTCCGGCTCAGGCCATGGCGCTCATTTACCATACCATTTTGGACAAAATGAAGGCGAGCGGCTTCCGTATTTTCGACATCCGCTACCGCGTCAACACCTTCCACAAGCTCTGGCTCCTGTTCCGCACCAAATTGGATATTGACCCCCAATCCTACTACGACAAATCCAAAGCGTATTATGACAAGCTGGTAGGCTTTCTTTCCCGCCCCGGCAGAAAGGATGAAAAACAGGGGCCTCCCAGGTGAGCCATGGAAAAGCTGCGGCTTTTTCTCCCGGCCCTGCAAGAATTATTCTTGTCCCGAAAACCGTGTTCCTGTAGGAGTTACAGCATGCAAAACCCCATGGCCTCCCTGCTTTTTATTCTCGCAATGTTAGCAGGGCCATGCCCGGCAGCGGATTATCCGGAACGGACGGAGCGCACGCAATCCGCAGGAAACCATGTCTGGCATATAGACCCGGACAAGGGAAATGACGGCAATCCGGGAACAACCCCATCCACGGCGTGGAAAAGCATGGCACCGGCCAACCGTCTCATCATGGCGCGGGGAGATACGCTCGTCATCCATCCGGGGGAACATGCCGTCTCCCTGGCACTGATGGGGGAAGGTTCCAAACAGGCCCCGGTCACCATCCGGTTCATGCCCGGCAGGCATATCTTCAAACACGGTGCCCTGATGACCGGAAAACCGCAGATTTCCAACACCAACGATGCGCCCAACGAGCCCAAGGCCATGGCTGTCCGCCTGATGGAAGCCAAAAACATACGCTTGGAGGGAAAGCCGGGAGCCACCGACATCCTGCTGGAAGGAAAAGCCATCTTTGTCTGCATGGAACATGCGGAAAACGTTTCCCTGAACGGCCTGGGGTTTGATTACCTGCATCCGACCATGGGGGAATTTCTGGTCACGGAAGTTGAAGGGGATACCATGAAAGCAACTATTCCGGACGGAATCCTGTACACAGTGAAGGATGGGAACCTGACCTGGCACGGACCCGGATGGGAATTCCGCATGGGAGGGTATTCCAAAGTTTTTGATTCCGCCTCCGGCACTTTCCAGGGCCGTTTCGACCCCGGGAAAACAGTCATCAGAGAGTTGTCTCCCGGAAAAATCAGCGTCACGTTCAAGGAAGGCTCCCCAACCATGAAACCGGGCCAATCCTACCAGAACCGCAATACCCGGAGGGACTGCTGCGGCTTCTTTCAATACAGAAGCAAAAACATCCTCTGGAATAACTGTCATATTTACTATATGCACGGCATGGGCGTCGTTTCCCAGTTCTGCGAGAACATCATGTTCAGCCACTTGAACATAGCTCCGCGCCCCCGCTCCCTCCGCACCAGCTCCTCCTGGGCGGATAATCTGCACTTTTCCGGATGCAGGGGAAAAATCATCGTCAAGGATTGCGTGCTGGGAGCCTCCCATGACGACGCCATCAATGTTCATGGCACCCACTTGCGCATTGTAGGCAGGCCGGCCCCCAACAAAATCACCGTCCGGTTCATGCATCCCCAGACCTTCGGCTTTGACGCCTTTGCCCCAGGAGACCGGATCGATTATGTTTCCAGCAACACGCTGGTGCCTTATGCATCCAATACCGTTTCCGGCGTCAACCAACTCAATGAAAAGGAAATAGAACTTACGCTGCAACATCCCAATCCCGGAAACATCCAGCCTGATGATGTTGTGGAAAACGTCACATGGACGCCATCCGTCCATATCAGCAACACGGTATGCCGCCACATTCCCACCCGGGGCTTCCTGCTTACCACCAGGAAGCCGGTGCTGGTTGAACGGTGCCGGTTTGAGAAAACGGGCATGCCCGCCATCCTAGTGGAAGATGACGCCTCCGGCTGGTATGAATCCGGCGTGGTCAGGAATATGACCATTTCCCGCAATACCTTTATTCAATGCGGAGAAGCCGTCATCCAGATCGTGCCGCACGCCCCACGGCCGGAAGGGGAAGTTCACCGGAACATCACCATTACCGGAAACACATTTGACCTCAAGAACGGAACCGCCATCCGCACTCGCCATACCGGCAGCGTCAAGGCGGAGAAAAACACTTTCACCAAAGACGGAAAAAAGATCCCTGAAGAAAAGGCGGTGGATATCCGGTAGAAAACCTCTTTCCTACCGGTGACGGGAAACATGCACCGTTACGGAAACGCTGTCCGTCCGCGGCAGGATGAACTTGCGCAGAGTAACAACCACGTGCCGCGCGCCGAACTCCTTCAGGCAAACCTTTCCCATATCCTCCGCCAGCGTTTCCACCAGCTTGCGCGGGCGCGCCATGGCCTCCGCCCGGAGCGCACGGGCCATGGAATCATAACAGACGGTTCTGGAAAAATCATCGTTCAGTCCGGACAAGGCCTCCTCCGGATAAAAAGTGATGTCCGCTTTCAGGGTCTGCATGGAAGCGCGCTCCTCGTCCGGAACGCCGATGAAGGTATCCAGTTCAAGACCGTTGATGTTAATGGAATCCTGCGTATCGGAAGGGAGCGCGTAACGGCGCATCAGCGTGCGCAGAACAAGCAGGTCCGGAACAATCATGTCCGGTTTGGCCTTGGAAAGCTGCGCAGCGTCATTATAGCCGGTCAGGACGGCAATGGATGTGATGCCTGCGTGATGGGCCGTTTCCACATCATGCTGCATGTCCCCGATAAATGCGGTTTCATGGGCATGCAGCCCATGCTGGGCCAGCAGGGTATGAATGTGGGCATCCTTATGGCGGATGCCCGCATGAATGGCTTCAAAATATTCCATCATGCCCAGCTCCCTGCATTGGGTATCAAACTCCTTGGCGTCCACGCTGGTAAGAATAAAGCAGCGCACGCCGCGCGCGCGGCAGAACTCCAGGAATTCCCGGGCATTCGGCAGCACTTCCACCGGAGCATTGGAAACGCGGAAGGCGTACCGGAAATGGTCTTCCAGTTCATCCAGATCCGCGTGGGGCAGCACCCGGGCATAATAGTCCGGATAGGGAAGCTGGAATTCCGCGCGAAATTCATCCCTGTTCATGCAGGGTTTCCCGTATTGGGAAAAGACGTAGTTGGAGGCGTCCAACGTCAGGGCCAAGTCGTCCACCAGGGTGCCGGACCAGTCGAAAATGATATTTTTAAACATGGGAATGCGTATGAAAAAACTCAGTCCAGGGCGTACCGCATGGCGGCCAGGCCGAAAAAGGCGGCCGTCTCCACCCGGAGAACGATAGGGCCAAGCGTGACGGGAACAAACCCCGCTTCCAACGCCATGGCCGTCTCCCGGTCCGTAAAATCCCCCTCCGGCCCCACCAGCAGAGAAGCGTGACGGACGGAACGGGAACGAGCGGCCTCCAGCACTTCCCTGACCGGCCGCACTCCGGGCGCCAGAGAGGCGATAATATTCAGTCCTTCCGGAATTCCTCCGCGCAGCCATTCCGCAAAGGGAACGGGAAGCGCCACTTTCGGCAGCGTGTTCTGGCCGCACTGCTTGCAGGCCTCCAAGGCGATGCGCTGCCATTTCTGCCTTTTGGCCTCAGCCTCCCGGGCATTCAGGCGCACGATCGTGCGGTCCGTCACGAGCGGAACAATAGCAGAAACCCCCAGTTCCACAGACTTTTGGATAATGAGATCCATGTTGGCCCCCTTGGGAACAGCCTGGCACAACGTCAAATGGGCCACGGGGGGAGAAGGAGGGCATTCCTCCCCCGGAACCAGCAGCACGCCGGAGCTGCGCGGAGGTTCCGCCACCACAGCGTGGGCCGCACGGCCGCAACCGTCAAACACGATGCAGGAGTCACCCTGCTGCAGGCGCAGAACCTTGGCGGCATGGTGCGCTTCATCCCCTCGCAGCTCCCAGGCGGGAGCAGCCCATTCGGAAGGCGGGAGGAAAAAGCGGGCCATGTCTGAAAAAGGGAAACGGACCTTATTTGCCCTTCAGGTAACGCGCCGCCTTGTCGGCAAACTCCACGCAAGCCGGCTGGTTCCGATTTTCATCCAGGGCAGAGGCAAACGCGTTCAGCTTATCCACCTGCTCCTTGGTAAGCCGGGAGGGGATTTCCACCTCCACCTCCACCAGCATATCCCCCACGTCCGAACCGCGAAGGGCCTTTACCCCCTTGCCGCGCAGACGGAAGATCATGCCGTTCTGCGTTCCTTCCGGCAGCTTGATGGTGGCCGCGCCTTCCAGCGTGGGCACTTTCAGCCTGCCGCCGGAAACAGCCAGGGAAAGCGGAACCGGAACCGTGCAGCTCAGGTCGTTGCCCTCCCTCTGGAAAATATCGTGCGGTTTGACGTCAATAAACACGTGCAGATCCCCGGTAGGGCCGCCATGCACCCCGGCATCCCCTTCCCCGGCGATGCGGAGCTGGCTGCCCGTGGCAACGCCCGCAGGAATACGGATGGGGATGTGGGAATCCTCCCTGACGCGCCCTTCCCCGCGGCAGACGGGGCATGGGTCCGAGATGATTTCCCCGGTGCCGTGGCAGGGGGGGCAGGGGGACTGCTGGACGAAAAAGCCGCTCTGCTGGGTAATGATGCCGCGCCCCTGGCAGGTAGGACAGGACTTGAACGCTTCCTTTCCATCCCTGGCCCCGGTACCGTGGCAGGTCTTGCAAGTCACCAGACGCTCAATCTCAAGCTTCTTGGTGCATCCCTTCGCAGCCTCTTCCAGCGTGATGTCCAAATCATAGCGCAAATCGGAACCGGGTCTCTTGGTGGACCTTTTCTGGCCGCCGCGGCCGGCGCCTCCGAACATATCCGCAAAACCGCCCATTCCGGAAAACATCTGGGCGAAAATATCCATCGGATCCTGGAACCCTCCCCCGGCATAACCGCCGCCCGCAGCGGGACCGCCCTGTTCAAAGGCGGCATGGCCGAAGCGGTCGTAGGCAGCCCTCTTGTCCGCATCGGAAAGCACCTCATAGGCCTCTCCCAGCTCCTTGAACTTTTCTTCTGCGGACGGGTCGTCCGGGTTGCGGTCCGGATGGTACTTTAAGGCCAGCTTGCGATAGGCCTTCTTAATCTCATCGTCAGTAGCGTCCTTGGAAACGCCGAGAATTTCGTAATAATCTTTTTTAGCCATGTGGCGTGAATGTTAAAAAAACGGTCAGACTTGCGGTTCGGGGTCCGGAGTATGGGCGACAACCACGTTCGCCGGGCGCAGAAGCCTGTCTTTCAGCATATACCCCTTGCGGATAACGCGCAGAACGGTGCCTTCCGGCTGGTCGGAGGGTTCCCGCTGAAGAGCTTCCTCCGTGGCGTGGTCAAACATGCTTCCCACCACAGGCTCCACGGCGCTCACGCCATTGCCGGCGAGAAATTCGTCCAGCTGCTTCTTCACCATGCTCATGCCGATGTAAATCATGGAGGAGGCATCTGCGCTGGCGGCGGCCATGCCCATCTCAAAATTATCAATGACGGGAAGAAGTTCTTCCAGCAGGCGCTGGTTGGCGAACTTGGCGCATTCTTCCTTTTCCTTCACCATGCGCTTGCGGTAGTTATCATATTCCGCGGCGGTGCGCATGGCGGCATCCCTCCATTTAAGCAATTCCTCTTCCAGGGAAGGTTCCGCCACCTTCTCCTCGGCAGGAGGATCCTGCACCTGTTCCTGCACCTCCAGCTCTTCCGCTTCCGCGTTTTTCTCTTTCTCTTCGTCGCTCATGCGGGCAATGTAAATTCTTTTACCGGATGCGTCAACGGCCTGCTAAGACATGGATGACGTTTGACGCGTAATGGACCGCGCCTGATGCAACCCTTCTACGCATAAAGAAAATGCCTGCCTTCCGCCCGGCTTTCCTAAGCTCCGGAAATATCCTCCGCAGAAAGCAGCCGGGCAAGTTTTCCCTCGCATCCGTCCGGCAGTTCCACCACTTTCAGCCGGGAGGATTCCCCGCGCAGCAGGCTGATGGAGGAACGGGGAATGTCCAGCCATGCGGACAGGAAAAGGACGACGACCTTGTTCGCCTTTCCCTCCACGGGAGGCGCGGCAATGCGCAGCTTCAGCGCGCGGCCGGCACGGGGATCTTCCTCCCATCCCACGGCCTCGCTCTTCTTCGCATTGGGAATAACTTTCAGAGCCAGTTTCATACCGTTTCCATGCCGGACTTCCCGTGCTGCCTGGCCACCAGATCCCCATACCTGATTAAACCGCCGCCAAACAAATCCAAAGCGCTCCCCACCGTGGCATCCATGGTTCCGCCGCTCAAAGCATCTATTTCGTCAATATCCTGAATGCGGCTGATGCCTCCGGCATATGTCATGGGCAGGCGGCGCCAGTTTCCCAGCATTTCCACCAGTTCCCGGTCAATGCCGGTGCAGAGCCCTTCCACATCCGCCGCATGAATAAGAAACTCCGCGCAATATTCCGCCAGAACATCCAGCGTCTCCGCCGTTACCCGGAGTTCCGTCAAAGTCTGCCACCGGTTCATGGCCACGGCCCAGCCTCCCTGAACCCTGCGGCAGCTCAAATCCAGCACCAGCCGTTCCGCGCCCACTGCGGAAACAAGATCCTTCAGCCTGTCCATCCGCAGCGTTCCCTCCGCATCAAACAGGCAGGAAGTAACAATCACATGGCTGGCCCCGGAGGAAATCCATTCCTCCGCGTTTTCCGGCGTCATGCCGCCGCCCACCTGAAGGCCTCCCGGCCATGCCGCCAGGGCCTCCCGCGCCACATGGTCGTTCCCTGGGCCCAGCTTGATCACATGCCCTCCGCTCAGACCGTCCCTGCGGTACAAATCCGCATACCATGCCGCGCCGCGGTCAGAGACGAAATTGGTGCGCAATGAGGCGCCATCCTGCGTCAGGGTGCCCCCCACAATCTGCTTTACGCGCCCGTCGTGTAAATCAATGCATGGTCTGAATTTCGTCACGCGGTCACTTTGCCCGGGGAACCTCTCCAGGTCAAGACGGTATTCCCCCACACCCTCCCGGCACAACGGGCCTGGGAAATTTACACAAAACGGGACGGGGACTCCGCTTTATCGGATAACTGCCGTCAACCACCATTCAAAAAACCGATGAACAACAACCTTGCCGGAAACCATCTTCTTGCCTGCTGCGCCGGAAGCGCCATATCTGCCCTCCTGGCCTTTTCCGCCCCCGCTGCGGAAGCCGGGATTCACCTGCATGGCGAAATCCGCATGCCTGCGGCAGGGCAGGCCGTTTTCCTGTATGACCCCTCCGGATTCCCCATCTGGGGATATTCCCCATGCGGACGGCCCATTTACGCCTATACCCCCGCAGGCGCACCCATTTACATCATCAGGGACATCTA
>OGOV01001734.1_pt1 | contig 18268 bp, 17 predicted proteins | sample 1552711 | NCBI WGS metagenome assembly OGOV01 (sample SAMEA2580216, study PRJEB22360) | human gut metagenome | biome: human gut; feature: human-associated habitat; material: faeces | place: Denmark | collected 2008/2010 | reverse complement strand
TTCTCGATTCAAGAGGTAACCCCACAGTAGAAGTTGACGTAGTATTGGAATCAGGCATTATGGGACGCGCATCCGTGCCGTCGGGTGCTTCCACAGGTGAACACGAAGCATTGGAACTTCGTGACGGTGACAAACAACGTTACGGTGGAAAAGGAGTACAAAAAGCGGTTGACAATGTAAATAAAATCATCGCTCCGAAACTAATCGGTATGTCTTCACTCAACCAGAGAGGAATCGACTACGCAATGTTGGCATTGGACGGTACCAAGACTAAATCTAATTTAGGTGCCAACGCTATCCTCGGTGTGTCTCTTGCCGTAGCCAAAGCTGCCGCTAGTTATCTCGACCTTCCTCTATACCGTTATATCGGCGGAACAAATACTTACGTAATGCCTGTACCGATGATGAATATCATCAACGGCGGTTCACATAGCGATGCTCCTATCGCATTCCAGGAATTTATGATTCGTCCCGTAGGCGCTCCTTCTTTCAGAGAAGGATTAAGAATGGGTGCCGAAGTATTCCATGCATTGAAGAAAGTATTAAAAGACCGCGGTCTTAGCACTGCCGTAGGCGACGAAGGTGGTTTCGCCCCCAACTTGGAAGGTACGGAAGATGCTCTGAATTCAATTCTAGCCGCTATAAAAGCTGCAGGATACGAACCGGGCAAAGACGTTATGATTGGTATGGACTGTGCTTCTTCCGAATTTTATCATGACGGCATCTATGATTACACCAAGTTTGAAGGTGCAAAAGGCAAAAAGCGTACTGCTGAAGAACAGATCGACTACTTGGAAGAACTGATCAATAAATATCCTATCGACTCTATTGAAGACGGTATGAGTGAGAACGACTGGAACGGCTGGAAGAAACTTACCGAACGTATCGGCAACCGTTGCCAACTAGTAGGTGACGACTTGTTTGTAACGAATGTCGACTTCCTAGCAATGGGTATTGAAAAAGGCTGCGCCAACTCTATCCTGATTAAAGTAAACCAAATCGGTTCGCTAACGGAAACATTGAACGCTATCGAAATGGCTCACCGCCACGGATATACAACTGTTACTTCTCACCGTTCCGGTGAAACAGAAGACGCTACGATCGCCGACATCGCAGTAGCTACTAACAGCGGACAAATCAAGACCGGTTCTTTGAGCCGCTCAGACCGTATGGCTAAATACAATCAGTTGCTTCGTATCGAAGAAGAATTGGGTGACTTGGCCGTATATGGATATAAGAGAATCAAGTAAGCATACTTTTTACTTTATAAATAAAAGAGGATAGGTTTTAAAAAGCCTATCCTCTTTTTTTATATATTTGATGATTCGCAAACGACCAGAAACATTTTCATGCGTATCATATAATAAACAAGAATGAATAAACAATGATAAATCAGGAAAAGACACTGGAACTGGTAGACCGGAGCCAACGGAAAGACACAGCAGCATTTGCCCAGTTGGTCACCGAATTTCAGCCAATGGTATTCAGGCTTGCCTTCCGGTTGCTTTGTGACGAAGACGAAGCCAGGGACATAACACAGGAGACATTTGTAAAAGTCTGGTTATCCTTGAAAACATATAATCGGAAGAATCGCTTTTCTACCTGGCTTTATAAAATCACCTGCAACGCGTGTTATGACCGTTTACGTTCACTTCGCCATTCGTCTTTGAACAACGAGTTCGCCTTTTCTGATTCTATCAACCTCGCATCGGACGACAATATTGAAATATCTCTATCCAACAGGCAACTGAAAGAATTGATATTGCGCTATACCAACGAACTTCCTCCCCAGCAGAAACTTGTTTTCATGCTGCGTGATGTAGAAGAACTGGAAGTCATAGAAATGCAAACTATCACAGGCCTATCACCTGAGAAGATAAAAAGCACTCTATATCTTGCCCGAAAGAATATACGTAATAAAATGAATCAAATAGACCCCGACTTATGAAACAAGAAGATAAAAAGTACGAAGAATGGTTGACGGAAATCAAAAACAGACAACCCATATTAGAAAATCCAGAAGAACTAACAGCGGCTATTCTGAATAAGATAACCGATAACGCTCCTAAAAAGAAAAAGATAAGATATCTCGTTGGTGCTTGGATATCAGGAACCGCAGCAACGTTATTGCTCTTTTTATTTATAAACGATGCTTGTTTTCCTCCCTCCCCTTCCGAAGCAGAAACGCAAAATGGATATGTCTATCAGCCAAACGGCACTTCATTTCCCTTACCGAAGAACTGGGAAGAAATGCAACTCTTGGAGAAAAGTACCTACCTATCCTCTCAATACACGCAGCACCGGAAGCTCCGGCAGACGCGAATACTTCAAATTATAAAAGAAAACCAATTAAGATAAACAGAGTATGAAAACTAATCATTCAATCACAACATTACTACTGTTACTGTCACTGGGTATGACTTCGTGCAGTACTTATTATAGAATGACTTCACGGATAGACACCAATGGAAGTATGCATAGAGAGGTCTATGCACGAGGTGATTCCGCTTTCATTGCAGGAAATAAGACACATAACCCATTTCTGTTTCAATTGGATACCGACTGGCAGATAGTAAATCTGGACTCCACCCTCAAATTTAATTTCTGGGGAGAAGAAGAAAAACTGAATGTAAAAGCCTGCCGGAATATTCCCCTGATAAATGGAGAATATTTCTCTATCTCCAATGGAAAAGAACAGATGAGCTCTTTGGCAATACCTACGGAACAGTTAAAGAAACGTTTCAAATGGTTTTATACCTATTATATATATACCGCTACTTATAAAGAACTTCCGGACAAAGGACCGGTCCCTCTTGACAAATATCTGAATAAAGAAGAACAAATAATCTGGTTTCGTGGAGACAACGCTGCCTTTAGCGGTATGAACGGCATCGAACAAAACGACAAACTAGATAAACTCGAAGCTAAATTCGGAGAATGGTACAATCGCAGCCAATACGAAGTTATTTGGGAAGTCATTCGCCAATTTACCTCACAAAAAGGTGACACGGTCTACGTAAATCGCCTGAACGAACTCAAAGAAACAGTCTATACCAATCACCTGTCAGGGAAAGACAGTTGTGGAGACGCAGGAATAGATGATGTCTGTGCGCTTTTTGATAAAGTCGGTCAAACAAACTATTACTCGGAACTTTATAAAGCCCATGCAAAGGCAATGGACAATATGTGCGAACAGAAAATCAAGATTGCTGAAGTATTCTATCATGCTATACAATTTGAGTTGACAATGCCCGGCACACTTCTTTCTTCCAACGCCAGTCTTTCAACCAATAATATAATGGTATGGAAAATAGACGGTCTCCGGCTTCTGACTGGAAATTATGTACTTACCGCAGAATCACGAGTTATCAACTATTGGGCATTCGGGCTTACCTTACTAATCATTCTGGCAACTTTGGGAATCTTTATAAAATTATACAGGAACAGATAACAAAAAAAGCATTCAGACAACTATCTGAATGCTTTTTTATCCGGATTGACATCCTTCTTTTGAGCCTCTTGTCGGATTCGAACCAACGACCCCGAGATTACAAATCACGTGCTCTGGCCAACTGAGCTAAAGAGGCAAATTAACTTTACAGCCGCACAATCTCCGCGACTTAGCGGCTGCAAAGTTAGATATAATTTTCTAATCACAAAATATTTCTCGCGATTTTTTTATTTACCTTGCTGTTTTTCTTTCGCTTTCAGCAATTGTTTAGACAGTGCATCCATGCACACATCTACTGATTCTTCAAATGTATCACTTACCTTTTCAGCGTAAAACTCTGTATTCAGCGCCAAAACGCGTACACCAGCTTCCTTATTCATAGCTGTTTCAGGTTTTACTACTTTTAAAGACACCTCTACTTTCTTTATATTATCGCAAAACTTCTCGAGCTTCTCTGCTTTTTTCTGAATAAAAGCTTCCAATTTTTCAGATGCGTCGAAATGAATTGATTGAATTCTTACTTCCATAAATACCTCCTTTTTCTTTACGCTCTAGGATGAGCTTGTTCATAAACTTTTTTCAACTCCTCAAAAGTCGCATGGGTATATACCTCCGTTGTTGTCAAACTTTCATGTCCTAGCAGCTCTTTTACAGCGCTCAATTCCGCATGATTATTCAGCATCGAGGTTGCAAAAGTATGCCGCAACACATGTGGGCTTTTCTTCTTCAACGAAACGACTCTCGAGAGATAACGTTTCACTAAGAGATACACCAGATAAGGATACATCGCCTTTCCATTCTTACGAATAAAAAACGCCTCTCCACCCTCTGGCAAAAGATCTTTTCTTGCCGAAAGATAAGCCTCTATATCTTCCTTCAGCTCATCACCGAAAGGAATCAAACGTTGCTTATTTCTCTTTCCCGTCACCTTTATTTGCTTCGCAAACAGATCAACATCCGCATCAGTCAGACCTATTAATTCAGAACGTCGAATACCGGTTTCATAGAAAACTTCCAGAATCAGCCGATCGCGAAGACCTTCAAACCCGGCATCAAACGCCGTTTCATCCAGTAATCGAGTCATATCCGCGTCCTTAATAAAAACAGGCAAAGGCTTCTTTTTCTTCGGCCCCGTTACTTTCAGCAGCGGATCCACAGAGACTACACCCTGACGCAGCAAATAATGATAAAAAGAACGAAGTGAACTTAATTTTCGATTCACAGAAGTCGTCGTATAGCCATCCTCCATCAACGAGAGCACCCATCCACGGATTATGTCAGCATCGACCGCTGTAAAGTCTAAATTTTCGTCCAACTTTTTAAAATACTCTTCAAACTTTGAGAGATCTGTACCATAACTAACAATCGTTTTGTCAGAATAGTTTTTCTCAAAACGAAGAAATTTCAAAAAAGAATCTTTCAGCATAAAAAAACATCGCCTTAATTATTCAGCAACGAATTTATGAAAAAGAATTCAATAATTCAAAGTTTTTGCAGAATTATTATTCTTCTACCTGATGCATTTTCTGAACGTAAATAGCACGTTCCACCTTCAGTCTTTTCAAAACAGACGGTTTGTCATACTGCTGTCTGCTTCTCAATTCTTTTACAACACCTGTTTTTTCAAATTTTCTTTTGAACTTCTTCAGCGCTTTTTCAATGTTTTCGCCTTCTTTTACTGGTACTACAATCATGTTTTTAAAATTAAAGTATGTTGTTATTAAATTAGTCGATAGTCGAATTGCGGCGCAAAATTACACATACTTTCTTTATTTACAAAACTTTCCAATAGATTTTATCGAAAATACCCTAGAAATCGTACCTTTGCTTTTCATAGAAAGTCTTAGATAAAACATATTTTATATGAAACAAGAGATAAGGAAAAGAATAACTTCGCTGCGTGTCTTCATGCGGCAGCGGGGTATATCGGCTTTTATCGTACCGAGTACAGACCCTCATTCGGGCGAATATGTCCCGGCACACTGGGAATCACGTAAATGGATTTCAGGATTCACGGGCTCTGCCGGAACAGCTGTCATCACGACTCAGGATGGCGGATTATGGACCGACTCCAGATATTTTCTGCAAGCAGCCGACCAGCTGGAAGATACCGGCATCAAGCTTTTTAAAGACCGCTTGCCGGAAACTCCATCCATTGCAGAATGGCTGGGAAGCGTCTTGCACGCTGGGGAAAAGGTAGGCATCGACGGCTGGGTTAATACCACCGAAGAGGCAGAGAGTCTTCGCGCGTCGTTGTCTTCTCAAGGTCTGGAACTGGTTTCCGTAGATGATCCGTTCGAGACATTGTGGGAAGACCGTCCGTTGCTGCCGCTGAATGTTCCTTTTATTCTGCCAACAGAATATGCCGGTGTATCATGCTCCGACAAACTGGCCCAAATCAGGGAAAGCCTTTGTCGGAACCATGCCGACGGTATCTTGATTTCTGCCCTCGACGAAATAGCCTGGACCTTAAACATGCGAGGAAACGATGTACACTGCAATCCGGTATTCATCAGCTACCTTTTCATCACTCAGTCGGATGCAACTCTATATATTCTGCCCGAGAAACTTACACCGGAAGTCACCAGTTACCTCCACCAGCAGGGTATATGTACAAAAAATTATACAGACATAGAGAAGGACCTGCAACATTATGAAGGCAAATGCGTCCAGCTATCACCGGAAACGAACTATACACTCTATTGCGCTGCGACCTCATCAGCACCTGTCGTTATGCTCCCCTCCCCTGTCCGACTGCTGAAGGCCGTCAAGAATCCAACCGAAATAGCAGGATTTCATCAAGCCATGAAACGTGATGGCGTAGCAATGGTGCGTTTTCTGATGTGGTTGAAGGAAGCTGTAAAAAGCGGCAAGGAAACGGAACTGTCTGTCGACCGCAAATTATACAAACTGCGGGCTGAACAGAATCTTTTCCAAGGGATCAGTTTTGACACCATCGCCGGCTATCAGGCTCATGGAGCCATCGTACATTATGAAGCGACTCCTGATACTGATGTGACCTTGCAGCCGGAAGGACTCCTTCTGCTCGACAGCGGTGCACAATATCTGGACGGGACTACGGACATTACACGAACCATCGTATTAGGCAAACTATCCGAAGAACAAAAAACGGACTATACGCTGGTGCTGAAAGGCTTCATTGCCTTATCGAGGGCTGAGTTTCCTCAAGGTACCTGCGGCACACAACTCGACGTACTGGCACGACAGTTCATGTGGAAAGCAGGTATCAACTACGGACACGGTACAGGGCATGGTGTAGGACATTTCCTGAATGTTCACGAAGGGCCTCATCAGATTCGAATGAACCATGTGCCGACTCCTTTATGCCCCGGTATGACCATTACCAACGAACCGGGAATCTACAAATCCGGACGTTATGGTATCCGGACAGAGAACACGATGCTTGTAGTACCGTCCCGTGAAACAGAGTTCGGTGTCTTCTATAAATTCGAGCCTCTCACCCTCTGCCCGATAGACAAAGAAGCTATCCGTACAGACATGCTGACACTGGAGGAAACAGAATGGCTCGACAACTATCACCGGAAGGTATTCGAAGTTCTGTCGCCAATGCTGACTGCCACCGAACAGGAATGGCTGAAACGTGCAACCTCTCCCCTACAAGTATAACCTAAAACAACAAAATTATATGGCACTGATTAAATCTGTCAGAGGATTTACTCCTCAGATTGGTGAGGATTGTTATCTCGCCGACAATGCAACAATCATAGGCGATGTCGTCATGGGACGGGATTGCAGCGTATGGTTCAATACCGTACTGCGCGGAGATGTAAATTCAATCCGCATCGGCGACCGCGTAAACATTCAGGACGGAACCGTTCTGCATACACTTTACGAGAAGTCGACCGTTGAAATAGGGAATGATGTTTCCATCGGACACAATGTTACGTTGCACGGAGCCTGCGTACACGACAATGCACTGATCGGAATGGGCTCTACCCTTCTCGACCATGCCGTTGTGGGTGAAGGAGCAATTGTAGCCGCCGGAGCACTAGTCTTAGCCAATACGGTTATCGAGCCTCACACGCTCTGGGGCGGTGTTCCTGCCAAATTCATCAAGAAAGTAGATCCGCAGCAAAGTAAAGAACTGAACCAGAAGATAGCGAACGGCTATCTGATGTATGCGTCCTGGTTTAAAGAAGACGAAGCGCAAGGCGATAATAAATAACGATTAAAAAAGGAGGACAAATCACGCTTATGTCGGTTTGTCCTCCTTTTACTTTTTATTTTACTGCCTCATATTTGATAAATTTCCCGTACGCATTAAACAGCCATCGGGTACCGTCTATCAGCGATACGTGGTAATTTCCATCTTTTCGGTCAACATCCGTTATACCCACATCAGCCGCTGTATTCTTCCAGTATGAAACAATACCCGAAGGCAACAACGAAAGCATCGAATCCGGCCAGATTTGTCCGCCTCCATTTACGCGCAACCACTCGTAGTTGCCGTTGAATACAAATCCAAAGCCATTGGGCAATGCGGCAGACACAAGCGGATGACTGTAATCATGGTTCCACGCGATAGTCATCTGATGCACCTCTGTAAAGTAATTCTTCAGGAAATCCTGAACCCGACCGATTTTAATGACAAACGTTTTCTCACCCTCATAAGTACAAAGCGCCTCATCAGGCCGGACCTGCAAGGTATAGTAATTCTTTTTGTCGCAGGAGATTGATGTGATTCGTGCATCCGGCTCATACTCACGAACCTGAGTTCTTACTTTCTGAGGTAACAAATCGAGTACGGTCTGCGGCAGTTCCGGAAACAACATTTCCCCGTCTTCGGCTACTGACACCCTGTCAAATTCTCCGCTCACCGACATCCATTCCCCTTCCTTGTCGAAGAGAAGCAGATATGTATCGTCTATCCACACCCGATAAGCCGGCATGGCAGCACTCAGAGCCTCCGGTCCCAAGATAATCCGTGTGACCGTTCCTTCCGGAAAAGCTTTCGATATGCAGTCTTTCACCTTTGCCGGTAAATTTTCTTCTCCGGTTTCTACACTGTATTCATAGCCCAGACAACGACTCCCTTCATGCTGGAATACCAGCCTTCTACCGTCGCTCAGTTCGGCACTGACACCTTCCTTGACCGCATAAACGGCCGATACAGATATCTCACCAAACTTTGCTTCCATAAAGTCGTACATCTCTTTCAGAAACTTACGCGCAAAAATCTGCATTCCTGCATCAGGAAAGGCAACCTTTTTCCACACCCCCTCGTGAGTAAAATCCACCTCCACATTGTTCGACAAGACGACATGATATCCTCCGTCCCCCTCGCTTACCCGTGAAATCCGTTCAATCATTGCTCCAGAGAAGCGTCCTGATACAAACAACGATATATCGGAAGGGACCTCTTGCACAGAAACAGTCTCCTCCATATCATCACCAGAACAGGAAGTAACCCACGGAAGCACTCCACATAAAACGAGAGTCAAATAGCATAAATAGAACAGCTTCTTCATAAGTCCGCAGAATTAAGTCGTTAAAGTTAAGCATTTTAGATGAAAGAAACGAACTTTTCTTGTTAAAAAGCAGACAAATTCCGAAAAGGCCTTCACACCTGTGAAAAAAGACCGCAAGAAACGACCTGCCGTTTGTACAAAACATTTTAATTTTTGTACAAATTTTCCGATGTTTTGTACAAATTTCCAGAAAGACTCCGGCACAACATCTACATAACCTGCCGATATCTTTTCTTTTACTTCTCCATCTTTTTTCGGGAACAATTACAGCAAATGCAATTCACTGGCAATGCCGAAAGCCTGAGCCGAGTTACTGACCTGTAGCTTTTGCAAGATGTTTTGTCTGTGACGACTAATGGTATGTACACTGACTGACAGTTCATCAGCGATCTCCTTGCTCGACTTACCCATCCCTATCAATGCCAGAATTTCCTTCTCCCGCTTTGAAAGCAAATCGGAACAGTCGTAGGTATCAATGTCCATGCGGGTTCCATCGACCGAATTCACGATTCCGTTTCTCCGGAAAGGTATATCGGACAGATTATACAGACATAAAGCCAGACAAATATTTCCAGTATCCTGTGCTACGACATAAAACATCCGATGCAGGACCCAGCAATATTTCCCCCAGCTATCGCGCATTTGGAGATATTCTTCCAGATAGTAACTGCTACGTTCCTGCTCAGGAAGATTCTTCAGAAAATGCAGGAAACGTAATTCACGGGTATGCTTTTTCAACAGATCATCGGGATAAATCCGGCCGAAAATGTCTTCTTCCCAGATAGAATCAATAACATGACATGCTCCCCGCAAAGCGATTCCCAACGATTCACCTACCTTCCCATAAAAAATATAGCTCCGGTTGGAACCCATATCACTCAATACCGCGATTGAATTCTCTACTTCGGCATACATCGAAGCCACCTGCTTATAATGCATCAGATACTGGTTCAGGTTGTCATCGCCGGCAAAATCCTGTTCGAGCAGCTCATTATTCAGTTTCTTCTTTATATTCATAGTATCAAAGGATAGCGAAAATTGGTTATTTATCAGTATTGATGCTTTCCACAGGGAAAGCTACTTTTGCAAAATAATAGAAAAAGTTTCACATTATAAATCTATAAGTTTATGAAAAAGCTCTTTTTAGCTATTCTCACTTTTATAAGCACACAAGCTATGGCGCAGACGCTGGAAAAAATGCAATGGTTTAATGAACCGGAAAACTGGGAAATAACAGACAATACCTTGAGCATGTCTGTCACTCCGCACAGTGACTACTGGAGAATCTCTCACTACGGGTTCACTGTAGATGATGCTCCTTTTTACTACACCACCTATGGAGGGGAATTCGAAGTGAAGGTAAAAATTACTGGCGACTACAAGGTCCGTTTCGACCAGGCTGGTCTGATGCTCCGCATCGACAAGGAAAACTACATCAAGACCGGTATCGAGTTTGTCGACGGAAAATTCAATCTGAGTACGGTCGTTACTCACCATACAAGCGACTGGAGTGTCATTACCCTCGACAAGCCCGTACCTTACATCTGGATAAAGGCAGTCAGACGACTGGATGCCGTAGAGGTTTTCTATTCCTTCGACGACAAGACTTACGTGATGATGCGAAATGCATGGCTGCAAGACAACACCCCAGTTCAGGTTGGTCTGATGGGAGCTTGTCCCGACGGTGAAGGATTCAACGTAAAATTCGAAAACTTCAAAGTAACTCATCTGCCAGACCAGCGGAGAATGGAATGGCTGAAGAAAAATGCTGAATAAAACTTCAACTTTATCTCGCTAAGTCAAAGCTGAAGTTTCATTTTTATCTTACAGGCGCAGGGCTTTCTTCCAAGATGAGCCCTACGCCTTTTATCGTTTTCAGCTGTACCGTACTGTCGGAAGCAAGCACTTTCCGTAAACGTGAAACGAATACATCCAGACTACGCGATGCAAAATAGTCGTCATCTGTATTCCACAGCCGTTCCAAAATAGCCTCACGTTTGACGACCTTATTTTTGTTTTCACACAAAATACGCAGCAAAGCCGCTTCACGCTCGGTCAGCGTCCGTTCCTCTCCTCCTGTCTGTTTCAGCAAAGCATGCCCGGCTTCAAAAATAAAGGAGCTGCCGATATGGAACTTTTCTTCTTCATTTGCCAGTCTTATTCCTCTGGTGAGCTTCAGCAAAGCAAGGATATGTGCGTTCAACTCTTCGGCAAGAAAAGGTTTCTTGATGTAATTATTCACACCCAGTTCATAGCCTTTTACCACATCCTTGGGAGAAACGCGGCCGGAAGTGAACAGAATAGGTGTTACCTCGTCCGTTTCGCGAATCCGTCGCACCATTTCGTATCCATCCATCACCGGCATCTCGATATCGGCCACAATCACGTCAGGATGTGTTTCCTTCCAGATCTTCAGTCCGGTTTCACCATTGTCGGCCGTCATCACCTCGTAACCGCCTATCATATCCTCCAGTCCGCCACGTATGATGTAGCACAGATTGGCATCGTCTTCTACCAGCAATAATCGTATCATTGTTCTATTATCCTTATTCATTGTTCTTCTTCGGGCAACTTTCTTTCGGCAGCATTTTCTTCAGCGGGAAGATAGATTGTAAACTCGCTGTACTCTCCCTCGATACTTTCCAGCGTTACCCTGCCTCTATGAGCTTCGACCACCCGCAACACATAATTCAGTCCCAGTCCGAAACCTGCCGGACCTCCATGCCGACTTCTGCCTGCTGCCGAGGCACGTTCGTACTTCTCGAATATCTTGCTCTGGTCTTTCAACGGAATGCCGAAGCCTGTATCATGCACCTTTATATAATCTTCCCCCGGAAGCCTTCCCGAAGAAAAGGTTATTTCCACCTCCTCCCCCGAATACTTCACAGCATTGTCAATCAGATTGCTGAGTGCTTCTTTCAGGAACTCCTCATCGGCATAAACAGTGTCGGCCTGCAAATTCCATCGATAAGTAATACGTTTCAAGGCTTTTGCCTTATATTTCTCGGCAAGGTCTTCCAGCATCGGACGAAGGCTACACGTTTCTTTGTCTAACTTCAACTGTTGGTTTTCCAGTTTGGAGAGCGTAAGTACCTTGTTTGTCAGCGAGAGCAAATGCTCTCCCTCTTCTTTCAATATCCGGAAATAACGGGCTTTCTTTTCTGGCTGAGCATCCAGCTTTCCGGTTTCCAGTATCTGTGTCCCCATCAGAATGGAACTCAGGGGAGTCTTCATATCATGAATCATGGCATACGAAAAGTCCTCCCGCAGCTTGGCTATCTTATCCTGACGGACAATAATGCGTATCTGATAAATGATGCAGACTATGACCAGTATCATAATCAGTACGGTAGCAAGCAAGAGTAATGTCATCCGCTGGAAAATCACCCAATACGGATTAGTAATGACTCCTTGCAAAAAGCGATTTCCGTCGAGACTGATGGGAAGAGGCGAGGTACGCAATATACCTTTGCCATTTATATCAAATCGGCTGGAGGACTTGATGACCCGACCGGTTGAGTCGACAATACACGACGCGACAGCCGCAGAGAAACCTATCGAATCGAGCATGTGCGTATAAATGGAGTCCAGATCCGTAAACGAAACATCCCGATTAAAATCTTTCAGAGCAATTTCCTGGAACGAAACATGCATGTAGCTCATCAGCCATTGACCGGGGTTAGACAGGGTTTCCATATTTTTCTCGGCATCGAAGTTGACGCTCATGGTAACCGTGGAATCTTTCTTTGTCTTAGACACGCGCAGGAAAACCTCTTGCAAGGCTGCTTCGGGAAACAGCTCCTCCCCTTTCATCTGAATACTTTCCTTGGTCAGCTTATATGTGTTGACAAGCCATACGTATTGCAGCTCAATGATAGCAATAAGTCCCACCACAGCAATCCAGCGGATATGTTTTATCTCCATAAATCGTACATTAACGTAACATTAACCTGCCCTTAACCCAGAAAGCCGGTCGGGCTCTTTACTTTCGCATTGTCAAAGATATAGAAAATAACCCAATGCAATTTGATATGAAAATCTATTTTTTAATGAGTATCTTCTTGCTGGCAGGAGGCTCAGGCAGCCTGACGGCACAAACCGTTTCGGGTAAGGTTGTCGATACAGAACAGCAGCCAGTAGACGGTGCAACGATCATTTTACAGACTTCCGACTCAGTTTTCGTGGATGCAACAATTTCAAATGCCGACGGAAACTTTGTATTCAATCATCAGCCGGAAGCTTATCGGCTCATCTTTCAGCATCTCTTATATCATACAATAGAGAAGAAAAGTAAAGGAAAAGATGCAGGTATCACCGTAATGCAGGCAAAAGACTATGCGCTGGATGAGGTTGTTGTACAAGGAGAACGACCGCTGGTCAAGGTAGAAGGCAGCCGCCTGACCTACGATATGCCTCAACTCATGGCCAATAAGCTGGTGACGAGTGTGTACGATGCTTTAAAACAACTGCCGGGTGTCATGGAACAAAATGGCGTGTTGACGCTGGCGGGAGCCGGAAGTGTGAGTATCATTTTAAACGGAAAACCGACATCGATGACTTACGAACAACTCGTCACTCTATTAAAGGGTATGCCCGCATCTCGCGTGGAACAGGCGGAAGTGATGTACAATACTCCCCCGCAATATCACGTGCGAGGTGCGGCAATCAATGTAATGCTAAAAGGATATAAACCGGGAGAAGGAGGTTTGCAAGGAGAAGTGAAGGGCAGTTATGTACAGGCAGATAAGGCTGGAGGAGAAGGAGGCGTAACATTGGCTTATTTATCTCCCAAGGTAGACATAGACTTTATGTACAATCTCAATGACCACTACACCCGTCAGGGGCATAAATTGGTTACCCGCCATACATTAAACCATGAAATACACAACATCAGTCAGTCCACGAATGGAGAAAGCCGGGACTTGATTCATACATTCCGGTTGGGAAGCAATTATAAGTTCGATGAACACAACCAGCTCGGACTGAGTTATACTTCCAGCCTCCACCCTGATAAACGACAATCGGTTACTTCATGGGATAATACTTCGACTACCTTCAATCACGCTCCAGCCGAGGAGCAGATGCATAACGTGGCTCTAAGCTACACCTCTGGCTTTGGCCTGACAGGAGGCATCGACTACACCTATTTCAGGAATAAAGAAAAGCAGTTTTTCCAAAGCAAAGAAACCAACGGACAAGAAACGGCGTTTCTCAGCAACACGGCTCAATCTATAAACCGATGGAAGGTATATGCCGACCAAAGCCATACACTTCCCAATGAGTGGGTGCTGAATTATGGAACTTCTTTTGCGTATGTAAACAATCGTAATTCGCAAGTGTACGACCTCGCTGAGATGAGCGGAATGAACACGAAAAATCAGATTGACGAATATACCTATGATCTTTATGCAGGCTTCGAAAAGAGTTTTGGCAATCACTGGAATCTGAGTGCAGCTGCTACCATGGAATATTATCAGATGATGGACTATAAAAAGTGGGCAATCTACCCGAATCTGAACTTGAGTTATGTACTTTCCGCATCACATATCTTCCAGTTAGCGTTCAGTTCGGATAAGACTTATCCCGATTATTGGACACTAAGCGGGTCGACTGGCTATCTCAACAACTATCAGGAAACAATAGGGAATGCATCACTCAAGCCTTATACCGATTACTCCACTACCTTAACATACATTCTGAAAAGCAAGTATATCTTCCAGCTCGGCTACGATTACATTAAAGACTACTTCATGCAAATGATATATCTCGACTCCAGCCGGCTAAAAGCTGTATACAATTATCAGAACTGGGACTACTCCCAAATATTCGCTTTTACTTCTGTTATCCCATTCAAGGTAGGAGAACGATGGGACAGTCAGCTGATGCTATGCCTGTCTTCACTGCATCATCGGGCAAGCAACTACTACGATGCTCCTTTCGACCGCAAAATATGGAACATAGCTGGAAGCTGGACCAATACGCTTATCCTCAGCAAGCGCCCCAATATCAAGATGGAAATCAGTGCGACCGGCACTTCCAAGTCCATACAAGGGAGCTATACCATACAACCTGCCGCATTCATCCATGCAGCACTCCGTTATACTTTTGCAGAAGATAAAGCTATGATTCAAATCAAAGGAAATGATTTATTTAACGGCAGCAACCACCTGAAGACGAAAGTCCGCAATGGCAATCAGATTCTGGACATGGATATTGCCAATTATATGCGTAACTTTACCGTATCTTTCAGCTATAAATTTGGAGGGTACAAGAAAAAGGAAGTAAAGGATGTAGATATTTCCCGTTTCAAGCACTGACAAGTCGGTCGGTCTTCCTAAAAGGAATTCAATTTTACCAACCTCAGCCATCATGAGAACTGCAATAAAAAGAGCAGCAGGCATACCAGTCACTATCCAGACCCATATGCCTGCTGCTCCTATCTTACTTATTATAAAGAAACAGTATTCATTATCTTTTCCAAAGCGCCGGCATTGTTACGTACATAATCGCCGGCATTCTTTCCTGCTTCATGCAGGCAAGCCTCATCCGAAAGGAACTTATCCATCAAGCAGTCGAAGTCTTCCTTGCCCTGAATCTCGAATCCTCCCCGACAAGCCTTCAGACCTTGTGCCTCGAGGAACTTATAATTGTTCGGACCAAAAATGACAGGAATGCCATATACTGCCGCTTCGAGCGTATTGTGGATGCTGACTCCGAAGCCGCCTCCTACATACGATATTTCTCCGTATCGATAGATGGAAGACAACAGTCCGAAACAATCGATAATCAGACAGTCGGCCTGTTTCACATTTTCTTCGGTAGCCTGTGTATAACGTACTACCGGTCGCTTCAGTTTCCCGATGATTTCCTGCAAATGACTTTCGTCTATCACATGAGGAGCTATAATCAGTTTCATTTCCGGATGCTCATTAAAATAAGGGATGAAGATATCTTCATCCGGAGCCCATGAACTTCCGGCAACAAATGTCTGATGATTTCCTCCTTTAAAGCTTTCTACCAACGGCAACTCCTTGGCCTGGTTACGTATTTCCAGCACTCGGTCGAAACGAGTATCTCCCACAACCGTAGTACGAGTGACGCCGATACCTTCCAGCAGACGGACAGATTCTTCGTTTTGCACAAAAAGATGATCGAAACATTTCAACACGTTTTTGTAACTGCTCCCGTACCAACGGAAAAAAATCTGTTTCGGTCGGAAGATAGATGATACGCTATATACCGGAATATTACGACGCTTCAATTCACTCAAATAATTACGCCAGAATTCATATTTGATGAAAAAAGCCATGTAAGGATGAGCCAGGTCAATGAATTTTTTCACGTTGCGTGGAGAGTCGAGTGGTAAGTAGCATACCACATCCGCACCCTTATAATCCTTACGAACCTCGTACCCCGAAGGAGAGAAAAACGTTTGTAGAATCTTATATTGCGGATATTGCTGGCGAATTCGTTCAATCAGCGGACGTCCCTGCTCAAACTCACCCAATGAAGCTGCGTGAAACCACAAATATTTAGCCTGCGGATCAATGTGTTGCTTCAAGACAGTAAAAGATTCTTTCTCACCTTTCACCATCTTGGCAACTTTTTTATTAAAAAGTGCAGCCAAATGGACTGCACTTATATATAGGCCAATAACAAAATTATAAATCATTTCTGCTTTTTATTTGAGTACCTCTACTGCACGACGCATACGTCTAACAGTTTCTTCCTTACCTAATACAGCCGAGATATCAAACATGTGAGGGCCTTTTCCTTCGCCTACCAGTGTCAGACGGAAAGCATTCATGATATTTCCCATGTGGTAACCGTGGTCTTCTATCCACTTCATAACCACTTCTTCCTGATGAGCCAGTGAGAAATCGTCGAGTGATTCAAGCAGATCGGCCAGTTCGGTCATACGAACAGCTGAATCTTCCTTCCAACGTTTCTTTACAGTCTTTTCATCATACTCTGTAGGAGCTACGAAGAAGAACTTGCAAGTATCCCACAATTCTTTGATGAAGCTGACACGACCTTTCATCAAACCTACTACAGTCACTACTGTTTCCATAGGAGCTTCGATGCCGTGTTCTTTCAGAATACGGACGATGTCCAGACGTTTCGGGATTGGCATTGCCTGCCGCGCGGTGCCCATGTCGTCATGACCAAAGGTACGGGAGTGGACACGGACAAGTTTGCCGTGGCACCTCTTCCCGAAGCCCCCCTTACATTCCTTCTTGTGGGAAGGCTTCTTGAAGCCAAGGGATTGTATGAATATGCGGAAGCGGCCCGTCTGGTAAAGAAACGGTATCCCAATGCCCGTTTCCAGCTCCTGGGTGCTCCCGAAAGCTCCAGGGGCGGAGTCCCTCTTGAAACGGTCAAGGGATGGGAACGGGAAGGTATTATCGAATACCTCGGCGTCACGCGTGATGTGCGCCCCTATGTCGGGCAGGCGAATGTTGTCGTTCTCCCCTCTTGGCGGGAGGGCTTGCCGTGTTCGCTCATGGAAGCCATGAGCATGGGACGTCCCATCGTGGCAACCGATGTTCCCGGATGCCGGGACGTGGTCGTCGACGGGAAGAATGGTTTTCTCGTGCCTGTACGGACCCCCGAGGCCTTGGCAAAGGCGTTGGAGTCGTTTTTGGAGGATAGCGCTCTGACGGCCCGTATGGGGAAGGAAGGAAGGTTCATTGCGGAAACAGAACTGGATGCCCGCAAGGCTGCCGATCTTATCCTCAGCGTCATGAAGTTGGTTTCGTAACGAGGATTCACTGGAGGTTTCCCTTTCTTATCAGCGGTTATCGCAAAGGGCTGTTTAAAGTTCTGGATGCCGTCTGCATCCTTGCGGCGCTCAGCATTACCGGGTGGTTTATGCTGCCTGCGGATCTTTCCGTTCTGGACGACTACACAGGGGCGTCGCTGTTTACCGTCGTCTCCTATCTTTTCTTCTTTTACGTGCTGGATGCCTATAACGTCGGGGCTGAAGATTTCAAGGACACCACAGGCCGGGTCCTCATAGCCTTCTTCCTTGGCGCCATCGCTTCCGCCTCCGCATTTTATGCGTTCCAGCACTGGCGTTTCGATCGCAGGACACTGCTGCTGCTCTTCAGCTTGTGCCTTTTGTTCTGCCTTGGCTGGCGTGCGCTCTATTACAAGCACATCGGCCGCTTTGTGCATAAAGCCAGAATCCTGCTCATCGGGACCGACCGTGCCGGGAAGGTACGCCAGACCATTTCCGAATCCCTGACCGACGCCGACATCGTCGGTTATGTGGGCGACTGCGATAACGACAGGGAAATCCCCTATC
>OGOV01001726.1_pt1 | contig 18306 bp, 14 predicted proteins | sample 1552711 | NCBI WGS metagenome assembly OGOV01 (sample SAMEA2580216, study PRJEB22360) | human gut metagenome | biome: human gut; feature: human-associated habitat; material: faeces | place: Denmark | collected 2008/2010 | reverse complement strand
GAAATTAACTTAGATGAAATCCAGATAGGAGATTACGTAAATTACACATATGATATAGATTCAGCAAGTAGCAGTTACACATTAGAATCAAAATATAGTGGATATAGTAGTAATCAAACAATAGCCCAAACAACAGGGTTAACATGGAAAGTACTAAATGTAGATAAAGAAAATGATACAGTAGATATAATAAGTACAAACCCAACAAGTAGTACTGTATATTTTAAAGGAATATTAGGCTATAATAATGGACCATATTTCATGAATGAAATATGCAAAGCTCAATACAGTAATAAAACATTAGGAGTAGAGGCAAGAAACATAAACTTGCTAGATATGGAAAAGCACTTAACACCAACAGGGATAAAATCAAGAAACGAATACAATAAAGGTGATAGCACATATGCAAAATATGGAACAACAAAAACATATACAAGTAATACAAAATATCCAAGTTTATATGCAAACCAAAAAGGAGCAGGACCAAATGTAAGTACAATATCTCAACCGGATATAACAAAAGGAAATGACCCATATGAAGAAAGTAAGCCAATAGTACAAAAAAACACAACAGAGCCAACAAATGATAGTACATATGGAACAGGAAGCCCGTTAACAGTAACGCAAACATATTATAATATAAGTATAAATGATACAAATTATGGAACTGCATCAAGTATACTAGCAAATAGTACATACTTTTGGGTGGCTGCGCGTTATGTTGGTACTAGCTCTAGTACTGCTATCTTTGGCCTTCGCTTTGCGCGCACGGACACTTACGGCGGCTATATGTTCTTTTCAGGTGGTGACACGGACGGCATTAACTATGCTCTTCGCCCCATAGTTTCTCTACCATCTAGGCTCCTAACAGGAGAGCCGACAAATGGAGCTTGGAACTTGAGCAAGTAGAAAAAATGAATGGAAAGATAGTGCATGGACTTGTCAAGATTAGTGTGTAAATTTTTTTAATAATTTTTATTAGTAGTGCAGAAATTGTACTACTATTTTTTATGATTTAATTATAGCAAAAGAATTGAAAAAGCTAGCATTTAATTAGAAATTTTATATAACAAAAATTTAGGTCAATCGAGAAATTCATAGATATTTGTCGAACGATTATTCTTGCTTTTTATTCTAAACCATAATATAATTTTATTAAATTTCAAAAATAAATTATTTCAAAAAGTTTTTATTAAAAAAATTATTTCAAATTTCGCTATAGCGAAAAAATTAATTCTTAAATAATACTAATAAGTAATATTACTTTTAAATATTGACCAATAAGTAAAATAATTGTATAATTAGGAGGAAGATAATTGAAAGAAGAAAAAATGTATGTTCCATCTGGATTAAAAACAGTAGATGGAAAAGATATTATGTGCTACACAGGAGCATTTTATTTAAAGAATAAAGAAAAGATAGATAAAATGCTGAAGAAGTGTGAAGAAATTCTGAGAGAAGAAGAGCGAAAGTCAAAAAAATTTAAGGGAAAAAATGAAAACATTATAAGAGAAGAAACAGAAAAATATTATATAAATCAGAAACATGATAAAATTTTTAAAGAAATGTTATCTGACAAAAAGAGTACTGTTGATTTTATAAATAGTTTTTTACATTTAAATTTAGTAGAAGATGATATAGAAAAATATGAAAAAGAATTTAGAACGTCAGAATTTAGTAATGTAGAAGCAGATGTTGTGTATAAAATAAAAAATAAGAATGTATTTATATTAATAGAACACCAATCAAGTGTGGATTATAAAATGTCATATAGAATAATGCGTTACAAATACGCAATAATAGAGTCTGCAATAGATAAAAAAAGATTAAAAGAAAAAAGTTATAGAATTCCAATGGTAATCCCGATAGTATTGTACACTGGTAAAAGAAAATGGCAAAAGCTATTAATAAATGATATAGAAGAAAAAGTAGAAGGATATGCAGAAAACTGGTTGGGATATACTTTGATAGACGTAAATGAATTTAGTAAAGAAGAATTATTAGCAGATAATCTAATAATAACTAAAGCGATGTTAATAGAAAAGTCTAAAAATAAAGAAGAATTATATAGAAATATAGAAGAGGTAATAAACATACAAAAAGAAAAGAAGGCGTTTGATAATTTACAATTGGAAAAATTGATAACATATGAATTGAGCGAAACAGAAGATAAAAACATAATGCATGAGTTTATAGAAAAAATAAGAAATATAGAAGGGAGTGAAGAGATTATGACAAATGCATCAAGAATAATTAATAGAGAAATAAGAAAGGAAAGAAAAGCTGGACTTGAGCAGGGAATTCAACAAGGATTACGACAGGGAATTGCATTAGTTGCAAAAAAATTAAAAGGCAAAATGGAGATAAAAGACATAAGCCAAATAACAGGATTAAGTGAAGCAGAGATAGAGAACTTATAAAAAAGCAAAATAGTCATAAAAGTATTAAAGTTAAATGCTTAATGACTATTTTTATGTTTTTTCTATTAAAAGAACTAAAATTTAATATGCCTATCAGCCTTGATTTTCTCACTAATTTAAAGTATAATTTTTATAGAATTACAACGTTTGAAAGGAGAAACATGAATTCAAGAAAGTTAATGTACATAGCAATTGTTGTAATGTGTGTTATAGCAGTAGTTTTAGCTATTTATTTGCAAAGTGGTAAACAACCAAGTAGCAACCGTAACACAACAAACAACGTAAAAACAGAAGAATCACAAGAAACATTAAAAAAAGAATTTGATCAAATGTTTAATAATGTCGTTGAACTAAATGATTATGATACTAGTAACATAAAAAAATTAGACAGTGGCAAAAACATTGTATACACTGCATACAGTAGTGAAGCAAGAGAGGATAATAAGTATGAATTAGATATAAATATTCCAGTAATCAATATAGATAACAAAGTGGCAGCAGAGTTTAATAGTATTACTCAAGAACTTTTTGCGAATAAGACGGCTGGGGTTATAGATAATGCAAAGGCTTATACAATTTATAGCATTTCGTATACAGGATATGTTAATGGAGATATCTTGTCTGTTATAATTAAGTCAACATTAAAAGAAGGCTCTAATGCACAAAGAACTATTGTTGAAACTTATAATTATAATTTAAAAACTGAAAATAAAGTAAGCATTTATGATGCTTTGAACAAGAAAAATATTACGCAAGATGCATTAAATTCTAAAGTAAAAACAGTTATAACAAATGCAATAAAAGATGCAAATAAGATACAACTTACAGGATATGAGACTTATAGTAGAGATATAAACAGTGATATTTACAATATAGAAAACATAGAGACATTCTTCTTTGGAGAAGATGGAAGTTTGTATGTGTTATTTCCATATGGAAATAATAAATTTACTTCTGAAATGGATATTGTAAAATTTTAAAAAACTATAGAAAAGAGCAATTTGAATATGGCAAAAAATATATTAATAACCGAAAAGCCTTCTGTTGCAATGGAATTTGCAAAAGTATTAAATATAAATACTTCTAGAAAAGACGGCTATTTGGAAGCAGATAATTGGATAATAACATGGTGTGTTGGTCATTTGGTAACGATGTCATATCCGGAAAAATATGATGAAAAGCTAAAATTCTGGAGATTGGACACGCTTCCTTTTATTCCAGAAGAGTATAAATACGAGGTAATTCCAAGTGTACAGAAGCAGTTTAATACGATTCAATCACTACTTACAAGAGACGATGTATCTACAATCTATGTTGCGACCGACTCTGGACGTGAAGGAGAGTATATATATAGATTGGTCGAGCAGATGATAGGTGTTAAAAATAAAGATAGAAAAAGAGTATGGATAGATTCACAAACAGAAGAAGAAATTAAGAGAGGAATAAGAGAAGCAAAAGAGCTTGATGAATATGATAGCTTAGCAGATAGTGCATATTTAAGAGCAAAAGAGGATTATTTAATAGGAATAAATTTTTCGAGACTTTTAACAATTATATATGGAAGAAGAGCTGCAAAAGAATTAGATCAAGACAAAATTTCAATTTCAGTTGGTAGAGTTATGACTTGTGTGCTTGGAATGGTGGTTTCTAGAGAAAGAGAGATTAGAAATTTTGTTAAGGTTCCATATTATAAAATAGTAGGAGAATTTGGTAACAAAGAAGAAAATAAATATTTTAAGGCAGAATGGAGAGTTACAGATAATTCATCGAAAAAAGATTCAGTAAAATTATATAATGATACTGGATTTAAGAAAGAACAAGATGCAAAAGCTTTTATAATGGAACTAAAAGACAAAAAAGCAACGGTTAAAGAAATAAAAAAATCAAAGCAAAAAGAAAATGCACCACTATTATTTAACCTAGCAGAAATACAAAATGAATGTACGAAAAGATTTAAAATAAAGCCAGACGAGACTCTAGAAATAATACAAAATCTATATGAAAAAAAACTTGTTACATATCCAAGAACTGATGCAAGAGTAATATCTACGGCTGTTGCAAAAGTAATTACAAAAAATCTAAATGGAATTGCTAAAGGATTTAAAGACGAAGAAATTCAGCAATATTTGAAGAAAATGTCGCAGGAAAAATATTCAACAGACTTATTAAAAACAAAGTATGTAAATGATAGCAAAATTACAGATCATTATGCACTAATTCCAACAGGGCAAGGATTTGAAAACTATGATAAACTACCAGATTTGCAGAAAAATGTGTACAGATTAATAGTAAAAAGATTCTTAGCAATATTCTATCCACCAGCAGAATACAACAAGGTGTCTGTTACAATAGAAGTTGAAAACGGTCAGAATAAAGAAGAATTTAGTTGCAGTGGAAAGGTATGTTTAACCCCAGGATATTTGGAAGTGCTAAAAGGAAAATCCACAGAAAGCGCACAAAATGTGGATAAAACACAAGAAAATGCAGATGATGAAATGGATAGTTTAGCAATTTTGGCAGAATTAAAGAAAGGTAAAGAAGTAGATGTTATAAACTACGAAACAAAAGAAGCACAAACAAATCCACCAACAAGATACAATTCTGGTTCGATGATTTTGGCAATGGAAAATGCCGGCAAACTTATAGAAGACGAAGAATTAAGAGAACAGATAAAGGGCGCTGGAATTGGAACTAGTGCTACAAGAGCAGAAATAATGAAAAAATTAGAAAGAATTCAATACATACAAATAAATGACAAAACACAGATAATAACACCAACACAAAAAGGTGAAATAATATATGATATAGTAAACAACTCAATGCCAGACATGCTTAATCCAAAGCTTACAGCAAGCTGGGAAAAGGGATTAGATATGGTAGCAAAAAAAGAAATTCAATCAGATGAGTTCATGGGAAAACTAGAAAAATACATACATTCAAAATTTAATAGATTAGTCGTAAAATATTAATTTGCCCATTAGGGACGCCCATTTTGGGGCGAAAAAGGAGGAGAATATGAAAGTTGGTTTAGCTTTAGCAGGAGGAGGAGTTAAAGGTGCCAGTCATATTGGTGTAATTAAGGCCTTACAAGAAAACGGAATAGAAGTAGATTATGTAGGAGGAACAAGCATTGGAAGCATCGTGGCTTCTTTATTTGCCATGGGATACACTACAGAAGAAATGCTTAAATTATTTAAGTACTTTTCAAAAACAATAATGAAGGCAGACCCTAAATACTACTGGACAAATGTTAAAACTACAAAAAACTTCATGGGATATGGAATATTATCTGGAGAGAACATTGAAATAGCAATAAATGAATGTGCAGAGTTAAAAGGTTTCAAAAAAGTAGATGATATAAAAATGCCAATAGTTATGCCAACAGTTGATATCAAAAACAGTAGAAAATATGTATTTACAAACCACGAATTTGATGAAAACTTTGATGAAAATACATACATAAGAGATATAACAATAGGAAAAGCAGTACGCGCAAGTTGTAGTTATCCTGGAATGTTTGCTCCTACAATATTTAAAGAGCATAAATTTGTAGATGGCGGAATTATAGACAATCTTCCAGCACAAGAAGTTAGAAAACTTGGGGCAGACAAGGTTTTATCAATTCGTTTTAGCTCTAAAAGCGATGTTGACCCTAAAAATGTAATAGAAGTTGCTTTAAAGTCAGTTGATTTATTATTTGAGCAGAGAACTGATTCGGAAGTACAAAGTAGTGATTTTGCAATGACACTAGATTTATCAGAAGCAAGTGTATTTAATATTAAAAAAATTGATTATTGCTATAATCAAGGATACATTGCTGCAATAGAAAATATGAAAAAAATAAAAGAATGCTTAAATAAATAAAAATAGTAAAAAGTGGAGGATAAAATGGCTAATACAGAAAATAGTAAATTAAAATTATTACCACATCAAAATGAAGCATATCAAGCTGTTATAAAAAAATTTGAGGAAAAGGGAAAAGCAGCAGTAATATTTCCAACAGGCTGTGGAAAATCTTTTGTGGCATTAGAATATATATTGAAGCATCCAGACGAAAGAGTATTATTTTTAGCACCAAGACGTGCGATTGCAAATCAGATGTATGAATATATAGTTCGATACATTGGTGGCGATACGAGGCCAATAGAAGAAATTCAAAAAGAATATGGAACTGGAAATAATCCAAGTGAAAGCTTAAAATTAGCCGCTAGAAGTTACATACCAAATATTGAATGTATGTTATATCAAATGATATCTGCTTATGGAGAAAGACAAAGTGTTGATAAAATATTAAATAGTTTAAAACCTACTATAATTATTGTAGATGAAATGCATCACTTAAAAACTAAATCCATAAGAGCTACAGCCGGTAGTAATGTTGTTGAAAACGACGAGAAATATGAAGAAGAATTTTCTAATAGAATAGAAAGAGAAAATAAATGGGGAAAAAAGTTTAAAAAATTTTTGGAGGACAACCCACAAGCAAAATTATTAGGACTATCAGCTACACCAATAAGACATGACGGAGCAAATGTTGTTGAAAGAATTTTCAAAGATGCTGTTGCAAGTCAAAAGTCCCTGCTAGAAGCAATTGAAGAAGGAATAATATATCCACCAAAATATGTTGTGCCAGATTTTGTAAGAGAAGACGAATTAAAAACTCTGCTTGAACAAATTGAACAAGCTGAAGGAGCAAGAAAAGAAGAATTAAAAGCAATGTATGATGAATTAGCTTTAAAATCTGCAAATGCTCCTGGTATACCGCAACTTATGGAAGAAAATATAAGCGAAAAAGATGGAAAGTATATTATATTTTGTAAAGATATAAGTGACATGAAAGAAAAAATGGCTAATGCTAAAGAATGGTTTGGAAAAATTGATGAAGAACCAGAAATATATGGTATTAGTTCACAGGATAATACAAGTGTCGAACAGTTACAGAGTTTTAATAACTCAAAATCTAGCCATTTAAAATTGATGTATTGTGTTGGAATGATTGATGAAGGAGTTCATTTGAATAATGTTTCAGGAGTTATTCTAGCTACTAAAACTGAAAGCAGACCAGTATATACGCAAAGAGTAGGAAGATGTATATCAAGTAAAAAAAATGGAAAACAGGCTATAGTTATAGACTTAGTAAATAATAATGAAATTTTAAGCAATAAAGAAGAAGTAGAATATGGATATGAAATAAATGATATAGAAGCTTTACAACAATTAATAGATTGGATAAATAACAAAAATAATGGAAAACTACCAGAATATTCTGCCGAAAAATCACTAAAAGAGAAAACAATGGCAAAGAGAATGGCTAGAATAAATAATAAATATCTAAAATATGCTCAAAATCAGGAAATGATAAATGAGCTTGATAAAGAAGAACAGGAAAAAATACAAGATATAATAGAATTAGGAAGCGAGATAGGATTATTTAGTGAAGCCATAAAACTAGATCTTAGTGATGAAGAGAAGAAACAGGAAGATTTGATTAATCAGTTTACAGACGGAATTGCTATAAAAGGTGTAAGAAAAGATTTTGTGAAATTATTGCAAGAAAGACTAAGGGAAGAAACTTTTAAAGAAGTAATGCAATTTTGCGAGAAAAATGGAAGATTACCAAGAGGGTATAATGGAACAAAAGTTATACTTACAGAAGAACAAATTTATGAAAAAAATCTATGTGGCAGGTGGTATAGAAGTGCTGAAAAACAGATAGTAGATAAATATGCAGGAGTACCGATAGAAAAAGTACCTGAGGAATATAAAGCGATTGTAAAACAAGTGAGAAAATATGGATATGGCATAGAAGAAAAATTAACAGATTATCAAATGGTAATGCAATTTTGTGAGAAAAATGGAAGATTACCAAGAGGGTATAGTGGAAGAAAAGCTACACCTACAAAAGAGCAATATTGTGAAAGAAGATTATATGACAGATGGTACAAAAGTCCTGAAAAACAGATAGTAGATAAATATGCAGGTATTCCAACAGAAAAAGTACCTGAGGAATATAAAGCGATTGTGGAACAAGTGAGAAAATATGGGTATGGAATAGAAGAAAAATTAACAGGCTATCAAATGGTAATAAAATTCTGCGAGAAAAAAGGAAGATTGCCAAGAGGGTGTAGAGGAACAAAGGCTACACTTACAGAAGAACGATTTTACGAAAAAATATTATATGCGAATAGTTGGCTTAGAAGTGCTGAAAAGAAGATAGTAGATAAATATGTAGGCATTCCAATAGAAAAAATACCCGAAGAAGATAGAGCAATTGTAGAACAGGTGAGAAGCTATGGCTATCTTGGAAATGCAAAAAAAAGTGCAAATAGCCTCGGCAAAGCTGTAGGAAAGGCTGTAACAGTAACAGAAATACAACAAGCTAACGAATTTCTAAATACAATAACACAAGATAAAGAAAAAAGAGAGGAACAGGAATAGGCAATATGGTAGAAGCAAAAATAATTAATTATAAAAAAGCTCTTGTAGAAGTTGACGCAGTTCTAAGTTGTTTAGACTATCATGAATATAAAAAAATACCGACCAATATTATAAATGCAATTGAAAACAACAAAGATGAAGAATACATGTATGAATATGATGAAGAACTAGAATATGAAGATTGGTCGCTGATGCCAGAAACAAAAGCAATTTTATATAATATTTTTAAACAATATCTAGCAACAGAAGAACAAAGAAAATATTTGCAACAAAAAGAAAGACTGGAAAATTATAAAATAGAGAGCGAGAAAATAAAAAAATATAATTCGGAAAATTTGTTTAAAAAAGAAAAAGGGCAAGAAACAGAAAAAGTTGTACAGGAAGAAAACAATAAGTTAATTGTAAAAAGGGATTTAAGCTTTAAGAAAATTCTGGCAAAATTAAAATCAATATTTAGATTTATAAAAGGACTGTAAAAGGTCCTTTTAATTTTTTCACGATGAGTATATATTGTAATCAAGGTATGCATGAGTATATTACATGAGATAAGACTTTATCATTGATTAGTAAAGATAAATGTGTTAAAATTAACTAGACAAAATAATAGTAAGGTTAGAATAATTGACACCTCAGTAACGAGGGAGAGATGTTATTGCTAAAACCAATTAAAATTTATGGAACATGGGATGAAGGTATTGTAATTGACTATCATATGTTAAAGAGTAAATTTTTAGGCTATGATGAAAATGGAAAAGAAAAGTTTGAAAATGTAAGAACAGAGATAGGCGAATTGCTTTATAGATATAAGTACAAAAAAGATAAAAAATGTCTAAGTGATATCATGAAAATTGTAACAGATATTTTAGATAACTGGAAAATAAAAGAACAGTTTGATGTTGTAATACCAATACCTCCAACAAATAAAAATAGGGTGTATCAACCAGTTTATGAAATTGCAAAACAAGTATCTAATTATTTGAAAAAAGAATGCAAAATTGATGTGCTATATAAGAAAAATAAGTTGCAAGCGAAAGATGGAAAGGATATAAGCAACTCAATTAAACAAATTAGAAAAATAGAGAAACCATCAAATGTGCTAATTATAGATGATTTATATGGCACTGGTGCAACACTAAATGAAGCTTGTAAAGCTTTAAGAAAAGATGATAACGTGAAGAAAATATATTGCATGGTCTTAACAAAAACGAAAGGAGAATAAAAGTGAAAGTTTTTATTGCAGGACCGAGAATTGTTAATGAGTTAGATGAGTGTGTAAAACAGAAATTAGAGAATATATGCACAAAACAATATGAGGTTTTTGTTGGCGATGCTGACGGCATTGACAGTTGTATTCAAAAGTATATGCAATCAAAAAATTACAAAAATGTAACTATATTCGCTAGTAACGGAATAGCAAGAAATAATTTTGGCGGTTGGAGAGTTGAATGCGTCAATGTAGATCATAATATAACAGGTTTTGAATTTTATATTCAAAAGGATTTAGAGATGGCAAAACAGGCGGACATAGGATTCATGATTTGGAACGGGAAGAGCAGAGGAACTTTTAACAACATTGTAAATTGTATAAAATTAAATAAAGAAGTAATTATATATTACTTAACAAAAAGAAAATTTTATCACATAAAAACAATGGATGATTTATATAAATTTTTAGATGTAAATGTAAAACTAAATTATAAATTAAAAAAACTACTACCAGAAAAAGAGACAACAGAATATATACAAGCTTGCTTATTTTAGTGAAAAGGACTGTAAAAGGTCCTTTTAATTTTCACATTTTTCTTTATGTACACATAATATATATCAAAAAAAGAAAGGTACATAGGTGAAAATATATGGCAAGTTTTATAATAGAAGGAGGAAAAAGATTAGAGGGAGAAGTAGTAATTTCTGGTTCGAAAAATGCCTCATTGCCAATAATTGCGGCTAGTATTCTTAGCGGAAAAAAGACAACTCTTTATAATGTCCCAAACATTCATGACACGCAAGTTACTTTAAAAATTCTGAAATATTTGGGCTGTAAAGTAAAAAAGACTAACGGTAAAATTGAAATAGATACGAAATACATACAAAAAAATGATATTCCGGATTATCTTATGAGAGAAATGAGGTCAACTGTAATTCTTGCAGGGGCTTTGATTGGAAGATTTAAGGATGCAAGTTTTTCATACCCGGGGGGCTGTGATATTGGAGCCAGACCTATTGATTTACATTTAAAGGCTTTTAAAAAATTAGGCATAAATATTGACGAAGAGTATGGATTTATTAGGTGCAGTTGTGATAAAATAAAAGGGGCAAATATAGACCTAGATTTTCCAAGTGTTGGAGCAACTGAAAATATAATTCTTGCAACTGTTCTAGCAGAAGGAAAAACGATTATAACAAATGCTGCACGTGAACCAGAAATAGTAGATATGATAAAGATGTTGAAAAAGATGGGTGCAAATATTTCTGGTGAAGGAACAAATGTTATAGAAATTAATGGAGTAAAAGGATTAAAATCTGTGAAATACAGAGTTATGCCAGATAGAATAGAAGCTGGAACCTTTTTATGTGCAGGTGCAATAACAAAGGGAAAAGTAAAGATTTTAAATGTTATACCAGAGCAGATTGTTCCAATAATATCAAAATTAGAGGAAGCTGGCTGTAAGTTGACGGTTGAGAAGAATGCGGTTTTAATAGAAAATTCAAAAAGATTGAAAGCTGTCGAAATAAAAACCATGCCTTATCCGGGATTTCCAACAGATATGCAATCGATATTTGGAACAATATTAGCTGTTGCGAAAGGCACTTCGATTATAACTGAAACAATATTTGAAAATAGATTTAAATATTTGACAGAATTAAAGCGAATGGGTGCTAAAAACCAACAAGAGGGCAATGTTGCAATAATAACAGGAGTAAAAAGATTAGCAGGAACAAGTATAAACAGTACAGATTTAAGAGGTGGAGCATCTTTGGTATTGGCTGGATTGCAGGCAAAAGGTATAACAAAGGTAAAAAATATAGAATATATTTTAAGAGGATATGAAAATTTTGATAAAAAATTGAATAAATTAGGAGCGAATATACAAATAGAAGAAGGTGAATGAATGAAAACAAAACAGAAAAAGGACGAAAGTAAACTATATGATTTTGACTATGAGTCTAAAGAAGAGAAAAAATTGAAGGCGAAGCGTAAAAAGGCAGTGAAAAAATCTGCCTCTAAAGAAGCAAAAAAAGAAGCAAATGGAAAACATGGACAAGTTCCAGAAAAGAAAAGATATGAAGATGAAATAATAATTGGAGTTACAAGATATCCAGAGAAAAAACAGACAAATAATCAAAAAAACACAAAAAAAGTTAATAAAAAGTTTCAAAAAAGAAGGAAGAATGAAGAAAACAGAGAAAAATATAATGTGGGGCAAATTAACAAAAAAAGTAAAAGACAAGACGACAAATATTATATACAGCAAGATGAAGAGTATAATCATAAAAACAATAAAAAAATAAAAAAGCAAATAGATGAAAATGACCCACAGAGAATTATAAAAAGAAAAAGAAGAAATAAAGTAATAAAAATAATATTGCTAACAATATTGATTATATCTGCAATTATTGCATTGCTTTTGTCTCCTGTTTTCAACATTCAAACAATAGAAGTAGTAGGAAACAAGCAAATATCAAAAGAAGAAATTAAAAGTTTATCTGGCATTGAGATATATGAAAATTTGTTTAAAGTAATAAATAAAAAGGTTGAAAATAACATTAAAGAAAATGCATACATAAATACAGTAAAAGTAAGCAAGAAAATTCCAGATACAATACATATTGAAGTAGAAGAAAGAGAAGCAAGTTATATGCTGGAGTATGGTAATGGCTTTGTATATGTTAACAATCAAGGTTATATGCTAGAGATATCAAGCATAAAAAAGGAGCTTCCAATACTTATTGGAATATCAACTTCAAAGGAAGATTATAAAGCTGGAAATAGACTTAATGAAGAAGACTTAATAAAACTAGGAACTGTAATAAAAATTATGAATTCCGCACAGACGAATGGAATTGCAAGTTTAATTACAAAAATAGATATAAGCAATGAAAATAATTATACTTTATTTTTAGAAAAAGAGAGAAAAACAGCATATTTAGGAGATTGTAGCAACCTAGAAACCAGAATGCTTTTCTTAGTTGGAATACTTGAAAAAGAAAAAGAAAATCCAGGCGAAATCTTTATAAATATGAACTTGAATACGGATGATGCATACTTTAGAGAGAGCGTTTAAAAGGAGAGATTTAGATTGAATAAAAAACAAATAGCAATTACTTTGGGAATAGTATGTTTAATACTTACGATGTTTGTAGTAATTCAAATAAGGACAACAAATAATGCAAACAAAGTTGTATCACAAACATTTACTAGTAACGATTTAAGAAATCAAGTTTTAAAGTGGAAAGAAAGATATGACATAACATATGCAGAGCTTCAATCATCAGAAAAAAAGCTAGAAGATGTTAGACAACAAGCAAGTGAAAACACAGATGGTTCAGATGAGAAAGAAGCAGAATTAAAGAAAAATAATATATTAATTGGATTAACAGATGTTACAGGAGAAGGTGTTATTGTAACACTAAAAGACAATAATACTGTTACAGCAGATAGCAACATATTAGATCCAAGCATGGTAATTGTGCATATGCCAGACATTTTAGGCGTAATAAACGAGCTTAAAAATGCTGGTGCAGAAGCAATATCTATAAATGACCAAAGAGTAGTTTCTACAACATCATTAACATGCGAAGGAAATATAATTAATATAAATGGCGAAAAAATTAGTTCTCCATTCGTTATAAAAGCAATAGGAAGTTCAATATACATGAACTCTGCTTTAACAAGGGCTGGAGGAACTATAGAGTATTTAAATAGATATATACAAGCATCGGTAAAAACATCGAATAATATTACAATAGGCAAATATACGGGTGTGCTTAACCCTAAATATATAAAATATACAGAGTAGAGAGGTGACAGAACTTGAAAATAAAATTTGACAAAGCCAATATAACAATGTCAATAAGCATATTACTCGTATGTGTTATTCTTGTATCTATATCGTTTATACAGTTTAAAACAGTTGAGCAAGTAAATGAAACAGATATAGAAAATATGAGAGATGAAGAATTAAGAGAGCAAATTTCTTCATGGAAGAGTAAATGGGAAGAAGCAAATGAAAAATTAGAAGATACAAATACAAAAATAAGTGAATATCAAACTAAAATAGAAAGCAATGAAGAAGCGTCTGAATTATTAGATGAAGAATTGAAAAAATCACAATTATTACTTGGAACAACAGATGTTACAGGTGAAGGAGTGGTAGTTACATTAACAGATACAGAAGAAAGTAGTGTTACGGCAGATGACTTAATAACATTGGTAAATGAATTAAGATTTGCAGGAGCAGAGGCTATTTCTATAAATGGCGTAAGAGTTATGCCAATGACAGATATTGTAGACATAGACTCATATATCATAATAAAACCATCTCAGAGAATTGTTTCGCCTTATGTTGTGAAAGCAATCGGAAACCAAACATATTTGGTTAGTACATTATGTCTAAAAAATAGTGGATATGTAGACAAATATAACAATAGTGGAAAATCTGTAAAATTAGAGAAACAAAGAAATATAAAAATTACAAAATATACAGGAAATATGGATATTAAATATATGAAGGAGGTTACAAGTAAATGATATTAATAGCAATAATTATAGGATGTTTAATAGGAGCATTAATAGGAATGTATGCACCTATGGTATCGTACACATATTCGGGATATTTAGCTATTGCTATAATAGCAGCATTAGATTCTGTTTTTGGAGGAATTGTTGCAACTCTAAAAAAGAACTTTAACCTTACAATCTTCATAACTGGATTTTTTGGTAATGCAATTCTTGCAATTTTACTTACGATATTAGGACAAAAATTAAATGTAGACATATATTTAGCTGCAATTATAGTGTTTGTTGGAAGAATGTTTACAAATTTAGCTATAATTCGTAGATATTATATTGATATAGTTATGAAAAAAATAGAAGATAAAAAGAGCAAAAAAGACAATTTAAAGGAAGAAAAAACAGAATAAAAAATAATAAGATTTTTATTACAAAAATATTACAAAAATATAACAAAACTATTGACTTTTTTTTCAAAATATAATAAAGTTAGAAGCAATAAAAAAGCAGTAAATTGGAGGAGTTAATTTTGGCAATCGGAGATATAATAGTAGGTATAGATATAGGATCCTCAAAAATTAGCTTAGTTGTAGGAGAAGTGAACAATTTTAACCAGGTAGAGCTTGTCTATACAGTGGAACATAAGTGTAAAGGGATTAAAAAAACAAAAATAATAGATGAAGACGAAATAGCAAATGCAATAGTAAAGTCAATTCAGGATGCTGAAAGAGAAGCAGAAATAAAAATAAATTCGGCATATTTAACAATAGCTGGAAAGTATGTAACAATAGTACAAAATAGCATTACAAAAAATATAAAAGACAAATTTTCTGGAGTTTCTGTAAAAGATGTATCATCAGCATTATTACAGGTTAAAGACATAGATGTACCTGATGGAAAGAGCATAATTGACATAGTAACAGATAAATTTATATTAGATGATGGAAGAGCGGTTGAAGATCCAGTTGGAAACCTAGTTTCTTCATTCACAGTAAATGCTCAGGTTATATTGGGGGATAGAGAATACATAAAACAACTATCTAATATATGCAAAAAAGCCGATATAGACATAGATGGAATTATTCCAATAACATTAGCAGAACGTAATTTAATATTAGATACAAACGAGCTAAATGATAATGTTATGATAATTGACATTGGCGCTGGAAATACAGAAATAGGTATATTCGAAGGTTCTGCATTTGAATACACAAATACAATACCATTAGGGGGAGATAACATCACAAAAGATGTTCAAATGGTATTGAATATTTCTGAGGAAGAGGCAGAAAAGCTAAAAAGACAGTATGGATTGGCAATGAAATCATATATAGATAATGATAACGAAATAGTACTAAATACTGTAGAAGATGCCAAAAATAAAGTGATTAAAAGCTCTGAATTGATAGAAATAATTGAAGCAAGAATAGAAGAAATATTTACATTAATAAACAAAGACATAACAAATCAAGGTATAAAACCACGAATTAATAATGTCGTTTTAACAGGACAAGGAATAACAAATATAAGCAAGAGTGATGTGGCTGGTAAAGTAATATTAAATATCCCTGTAAAATTTGCAACAGGAAGATTAATAAGCACAGTAAGACCAGAATACAGAACAGCATTTGCCTTAGTTAGATACATAGCAGCAAGACCATTTGCAAAGAGTGTATCGAGCAGTATAGATTCTAATTCAAACGAAAGCTTTTTCACAAAGATTATGGATAGAATAAAAGAATTTTTTTATTCGTAAGATAAAAATGGTACAAAAGACGCGGAATATAGATAAATAACAATAAAAATAGTAGGGAGGAAAAACTTTATGATGATGGATAGTAGTGTTGACGAGAACACAATGGCAGACGGAACAGCAACCATAAAAGTAATTGGTGTTGGAGGAGCTGGAACAAACGCAGTAAACAGAATGGTGGACTCAGGAATAAGAGGAGTAGAATTTATAGCTGTTAACACAGATAGACAAGCTTTACTTCTATCAAAAGCTTCATCAAAAATTCAAATTGGAGAAAAAATTACAAGAGGACTAGGTGCAGGAGCGAACCCTGACATTGGTGCTCAAGCTGCTGAAGAGAGCAAAGCTGAAATAACAGAAGCCTTAAGAGGAGCAGACATGGTGTTTGTTACAGCCGGAATGGGTGGAGGAACAGGAACAGGTGCTGCCCCAATAGTTGCTTCATGCGCAAAAGAAATGGGAATATTAACAATAGGTGTTGTTACAAAACCATTTACATTTGAAGGAAAGAAAAGATTAACTCAAGCAGAGAGAGGAATTGAAAGTTTAAAAGGCAAAGTAGATACTTTAGTAGTAATTCCAAACGACAAATTATTACAAGTAATAGATAGAAAAACATCAATAGTAGAAGCCTTCAAAATGGCTGACGACGTATTAAGACAAGGTGTACAAGGTATATCTGATTTAATTGCTATACCAGGACTTGTAAACTTAGACTTTGCAGATGTAAAGACAATAATGCTTAATACAGGTATGGCACACATGGGAATTGGAAGAGCATCTGGAGAAAATAGAGCAGAAGATGCAGCAAAACAAGCTATCCAAAGTCCATTACTAGAAACATCTATAGAAGGTGCAAGAGGGGTTATCATCAATATTACAGGTGGAAGCAATTTAGGATTACACGAAGTAAACACAGCAGCTGAATTAATTCAAAGAAGCGTAGACCCAGAGGCCAATATCATCTTTGGTGCTATATATGATGAGACAGCTACAGACAGCGTAACAATAACTGTAATTGCTACAGGTATTGAAGATGTGAATGTCAATACTGCAATGGCAAAGTTCTCACCTAAGGCACAGGCAACACAGGGAGTTGGACAGACTGTTAAACCAGCAGTAAAGCCAGCATATACATATCAGGCTCCACAGACACCAGTTCAGCCAGCAGGCGGTATGACAGGTACACAGTCTCAGACACCACTTCCAGGACTTAAGCAGCCAGCCCCTGTTACAAGCAATGTGAGGTCTAATGGTATTACAATACCTACTTTCCTTCAGAAGAACAGAAAGTAATTAATATAATCATTTAATCTGACAGATAGATTGTCGGTTCATATACTTATTGGGCTTATACTATTGTTAATGAAATATTGATATTAAGGAACGCTTCGGCGTTCCTTTTTTATGTAATAGGAAATTTCAATAGAATTCCCTGTTACATAAAAGGCACTATGTGCCGATGATGAGCACTCGCACGAAGAAGTAGTTTGCCGCAAGCGACCGTGCTCGGCACAGTAATGTGCTTTGCACATTCCTTTTTATAATTAAATGTATGGGAGGTAAAGGTATGTATAGTTCAATAGTGGCATTAGCGGCCAATACGCCAGGTGCTGATGGAACACTGTTCCAATGGAGCTGGTTTATATTTAATAAATACTCAACACTATTTTTAAAAGCTACCTGGGTAACACTTTATGTGTCACTTATAGGTACAATATTAGGATTTATTCTTGGTTTTGCAGTAGGAATAATCAATACAGTACAGATACATAAAGAAGACAATATAGTAAAGAAGATCCTGATAAGAATATTAAAGATAATTGTAGTTGTATATGTTGAAATATTCAGGGATACCCCAATGATTGTTCAGGGAATGGTTATTTACTATGGCTTAAGACAGAATGACATAATGATAACTTCAATTATTGCAGGTATTCTTGTTACAACACTTAATACCG
>OGOV01001717.1_pt1 | contig 18386 bp, 15 predicted proteins | sample 1552711 | NCBI WGS metagenome assembly OGOV01 (sample SAMEA2580216, study PRJEB22360) | human gut metagenome | biome: human gut; feature: human-associated habitat; material: faeces | place: Denmark | collected 2008/2010 | reverse complement strand
GGGGCTGTGCGGGGGCTGGCTGGGCTGTACCTGGGCCTGCCGGATTTTCCGGCGGCGGACCCGCTGACCGCCGCTGCGGTGGGAATCGTCAGCGGTCTCGCGGCCACAGGCGTGGATCAGATCAGCAAACAGATGAAGGACTGAGGGCGGAAAGGAGCGCGAAGATGGAAAAGATGTTTGAGAAAATCATCAGCGAAGGGAAAAAGTCCGACAAGAGCATTGAAGAGATCAATGCCGAGCTGAAGGCGGCTGGGGCCAACTTCCACTTGAATCCCGACGGCGGCGTGGCCGGTTGGACCGATGCAGAGATGGAGGAGGGCTTTATCCCTGCAGAAGAGGAATCCAAGGAGGCCCGGCATACCTTGGATATGCGCCGCAGAATGGAATTTGCCGGGACTGAGCAGATCCAGTGGATCCCCGGCGGCAGGTTTGCAGTCAGTTATGACGAGGACGGCTACGCTAAGAGCGCCGTCCGGCTCCATGACTGATGTATTTGCCTGCGCCAGAGCGCAGATCTATTACAACATCAAACGGAAACCTCTGGCGCAGGTGAAGCGGGAGACCGGATGCAGCCACATCATCAACGGCTATTTGTTTAACGGCAGCTTTCAGCCGGTTGGCTGGACGGTGATCGACGGCAAGGTCATCAGTCGGGACGCCTATCAGGACTGGGGAATTTCCATCGGTTCTGATGGGAAGCCCCAGATGCTGACGGATCGGGGCGGCAGTTTTCTTTCCGGGGTGCCTCTTTTGAAAAATGGGGCGAAGCCTGACGCCGGATGTGGCCCGCTCCGCAGCCCGGACAGCTGTGGGCTGGATGCCGGATGGACGGATCTGCCTGTGGTGCGACAAGACCAGCCTGACCCGGGAGCAGCTTCAAAACAAGCTGCTGGGCCTGGGCGTGGCGGATGCGCTGATGTTGGACGGCGGCGGTTCCACCCAGGGATTTTTTCCCTCTGGTAAGGTGGCCAGTTCCCGAAAGGTGCCGACGATGGTCCTGTTTTGGGAAGAGACCCACCAGGAGGAGAACACAGACCTGAACTGGGCAGGAAAATCTGGGATCCTGACGGAGGCCCAGCTTGCGGAGCCGGAAAAAGCCGTTACCCGGCGGGAATTGGCGGAAATTCTGCATCGGCTTCAGAAATAAATTCAAAAAATCGGGGAGGCTTTTATGAAAGTTTCCCCGATTTTTTGCTTGAAAGCCAGTGCTTGACAACAGAGCGGAGCGGGGTATGATGAGATTATATCTTGCAAAGGGGAATGTACTATGACCAGAACAATCGGAATAAGAATAATCTGTGTGGCGGCGGCAGTGATTTTGGCGCTGGCTTCCATATTCGGTGTGGCCAAACTCACCACGGACCCGGCCTTTTACCAGAAGTCTATCGCCGCACTGGAGGAAAAGCAGGAGACGGTTTTGGAACTGACTGCGGCCTCCACAGCGGCATCGGCGGCGATTACGCTGCTGCCCGGCGACACGGCTACGCCGATCGCGGACAAGCTGGCGGATCTCAGCGGCTATTTTCTCATCGTGCTCTGCGCCATTTTTCTGGAAAAATATTTGCTGACCATCACCGCCAGTGCGGCATTCAAGGTCCTGATCCCGGCGGCCTGCGCAGCCTTTGCCACTGCGGCGCTGTTCCCCCATCTGCGGCGGACGGCGGGCGCGCTGGCGTGGAAACTGGCATTGTTCAGCGTAGCAATCATGCTGGTAATCCCGGTGGGGATCCGGGTCAGTGACCTGATTGAGGATACCTATCAGGCATCCATTGCGGCTACTATTCAGGAGGCCAAGGAGGCTACGGATACCATTCAAAGCAGCCAGAATGAAGGCTCAGCAACGGAACAGAGCGGTATTTCCGGATTCTTTTCCAAGGTGACGGACAGTATTACCGGTGCTGCGACCGGTGCGGTGGAGAAGCTGCGGAATGTGCTGAACCGCTTTTTGGAGGCCCTGGCAGTTATGCTGGTGACCACCTGCCTGATCCCGATTCTGGTGCTGCTGTTTTTTGTGTGGCTGGTAAAACTCATTTTGGGCGTGGAACTGCCGCCACTGGGAATGCCCCGCCGCTCTGGTGAGAAAATCGGCGGAGGAGAGACTTGACATCCGGTTGCAATTCCGGCAGATCTGTGGTATGTTAGAAAAACAGACCGCATGGAGCGGAACGTAAACGAAAACGCTCAAAGAAAGTTGAGGATCACCTATGTCAAACATTACAAAAACCGCCATGATCACCGTTTGCGGACGGCCCAACGTGGGCAAGTCCAGCCTGACCAACGCGCTGGTGGGCGAAAAGGTCGCCATCGTTTCCAACAAGGCCCAGACGACCCGGAACCGGATCTACGGCATTGTGAATCGGGAGGACACCCAGTACATTCTGCTGGATACGCCGGGACTGCACAAGCCCAAGTCCGCTCTGGGGGATTACATGGTGAAGGTCGTGACCTCCAGCCTCAGCGATGTGGACTGCGCGCTGCTGCTGGTGGAGCCCATCCCCCATGTGGGAGGACCGGAGAAGGCACTGATCGACCGCATCCGGGAGGAAAAGATCCCCTGCATCCTGTGCATCAACAAGATCGACACTGTGGAGCCTGCGGAGTTGCTGCCGGTGATCGCGGCTTACAACGAGGTGTGGGACGGCTTTGACGCCATCATTCCCATTTCTGCCCATAAGGGCGGCGGTCTGGACGATTTGATGCATGAATTGCAGAAATACGCCCAGGAAGGTCCTCAGCTGTTCCCGGACGGAGAGACCACCGACCAGCCGGAACGGCAGGTCATGGGCGAGCTTCTGCGGGAAAAGCTGCTGCTGTGTCTGGATAAGGAGATCCCCCACGGCACCGCCGTGGAGATCACCAAATTCTCCGAGCGGGATTCCGGGGTGGTGGACGTGGACGCCACGATCTATTGCGAAAAGGCCAGCCACAAGGGCATCATCATCGGTAAGCAGGGTGCCATGTTGAAGAAGATCAGCTCTCTGGCCCGGGCGGATATGGAAAAGTTCATGGGCACGAAGGTCTATCTCCAGACCTGGGTGAAGGTCAAGGAAAATTGGCGGGATAACCTGAACTATGTGCGGAGCATGGGTTACCGGGACGAATAACAACAAAGGGCCGGGAAGGATATCATCCTTCCCGGCCTTTTTTATTTGCTGCTGGTCAACTGCCCTAAAAGCGGCTCAAAGTCTACGCCATCCTGCTCTGTGAGTTCCTCGGCCAAGGTGCGCGCAATGCAATCACGGACAAAATCCGCAGCGGCTTGGGCGGCCTGAAAAAGGGGAACACCCCTTGCCACTCCTCCAGCGAGGACGCTGGCAAACAGGTCGCCGGTGCCGGAAAAGTCCTGCGGCTCCCGGGGAGTCTGTACAGCTTTGCTCTCGCCGCTGTCACGGTCAAAGCACAGGGCTCCGGTCTGTCCCGACTCCGAAGAGTAGCCGGTGAGCACCACAGACCGCCGTCCACCCACACTTAACCGGCGAACCACCTCGTAGGCGTCGGTCCGCTGAATTTCCTCATAGGGACGGTCCAGCAGCAGCGCCGCCTCCGTCAGATTGGGGGTGATCACATCCGCATTTTCTGCCAGCACCCGCATCCCCCAGCACAGTTCCGGCGTGCAGGTGCGGTAGGCGGTGCCGTGGTCGCCCATGACGGGGTCCACGATGACGGCGGTATCGGACTTTTTGAACGTATCAAAAAACCGCGCCACGGTGTCCACCTGATCGGCGCTGCCTAAAAAGCCGCTGTAAATGGCATCAAATTGCAGATCCATAGCGGCCCAGTGCTCCGCGATACGGCCCATTTCCGCCGTCAGATCCAAAAAGGTATTGCCGGGAAAACCGGTATGAGCGGAGAGCAGGGCGGTAGGCAGGGGGCAGCATTGGCAGCCCATGGCGGAGAGTACCGGCAGGGCAATGGTCAGCGAACAGCGGCCAAAGCAGGACAGATCGTGAATGGCAGCGATGCGGGGTGTGGACAAAGCGATCCCTCATTTCCATGCGAATAATTTCAAACCCCATTGTACCGCGTAAATTCTTCTTGTTCAAGAGGAAAAACTGTGCTATACTCTATGAGATCAAATATACGGCACGCGCCTGTGATGGAATTGGTAGACATGCGGGATTTAGGTTCCCGTGCTTTCAGCGTGTGGGTTCGAGTCCCTTCAGGCGCACCAGAACGGAACACCATGACGAAAAGTCATGGTGTTTCGTTTTATACGAGCTTCATACAAATGGAAAAACGGACAAAAAGGGGGATGGCAAGCGGCCATCCCCCTTTGCTGCACGATTCAGAAAACTTAAACGCGCTTCCAGCTTGCGCCGTCCTTGGTGTCCACGATCTCGATGCCCTGAGCCTTCAGTTCATCGCGGATGCGGTCGGCCTCTGCGAAGTTTTTGGACTTCTTGGCCTCGTAGCGCTGCATGACCAGCGCGTCGATGGCGGGATCGCCCTCGCCGGTGACGGTGTAGCCGCCTTCGGCCTTGGCGGTCTGTGCCTTGGCATTGGCTTCCCGCATCGCTGCGGCCTTTTCCAGCAGGGACAGGCTCAGTACCTGATCGTAGCTGTCCAGAATGGCCAGCTTGGTGGTGTCATTGGTCTTGGCCTTTAAAGCATCATACAGAGCGGTGACTCCCATGGAGGTGTTCAGATCGTTGCCCATCTGCTGGAGGAATTTCTCCTTGTACTCCTTGAGAGCAGCTTCATCCACGATGCCATCCTCTGGATTCAGGGCGGCGATCTTGGTGATGAGCTTGGAATAGGCGGCTGCGGCGTTGTCCAGATTCTCCCAGGAGAATACCAAAGCCTTGCGGTAGTGGCTCTGGAGGCAGAAGAAGCGGTAGGACAGAGGATCATAACCCTTTTCCTCCAGCAGGGACACGGTGAGGAACTCGCCCTTGGACTTGCTCATCTTGCCGTGGCTGGTGTTCAGGTGGGCCACATGGAACCACTGGGGGCACCAGGGATGGCCCAGATAGCTCTCTGACTGGGCGATCTCGTTGGTATGGTGGGGGAAGGCGTTGTCCACGCCGCCGCAGTGCAGGTCCAGATATTCGCCGTTATACTTCATGGAAATGCCGGAGCATTCAATGTGCCAGCCGGGATAGCCTACGCCCCAGGGGGAGTCCCATTTCAGAGCCTGATCCTCGAATTTGGACTTGGTAAACCACAGCACGAAGTCGTTGCGATTGCGCTTGTTGGTATCCTCCTCCACGCCCTCCCGGACGCCCACGGCCAGATCCTCCTCGTTGTGGTCGTTGAAGATATAGTACCGCTCCAGCTTGCTGGTGTCGAAATACACGTTGCCCCCGGCCACATAGGCGTAGCCGGTGTCCAGGAGCTTGGTGATGATCTTGATATAGTCGTTGATGAGGCCCGTGGCCGGCTGCACCACGTCGGGCCGCTTGATGTTCAGCTTGCGGCAGTCCTCGAAAAAGGCGTCAGTGTAATACTGGGCGATCTCCATGACGGTCTTGTGCTCCCGGCGGGCGCCCTTGAGCATCTTGTCCTCGCCCTGGTCGGCGTCGCTGGTCAGGTGGCCCACGTCGGTGATGTTCATGACCCGGTTGACGCTGTACCCGGCGTAGCGCAGGTACTTCTCCAGCACGTCCTCCATGATATAGCTGCGGAGGTTGCCGATGTGGGCAAAGTGGTACACCGTGGGGCCGCAGGTGTACATCTCCACATGACCGGGGGTGTGGGTTTTGAACTCCTCTTTTTTGTGGGTGGCGGAATTATACAGATACATGGCGTTTTCTCCTTCTATGGTCAATTTTCGCTCTGCAAACAAAAAGCCTCTCATGCCCTGGGGCATGAGAGGCGATATCTCGCGGTTCCACTCTCGTTTATCACTTGCAGCCTGTGACGCAGGCCAATGCGGCGGGCTTCCACATCCCGCGCGCTCCCGGACGCACCTTCTGCCGCACCCCGCAGGACGGCTTGCAGCCGGTGACCGTCCCTCTCTTTCCGGAGCTGCGCGGCATACTCTTTCCGATCGTCGCGCTGTTCGATTTCCCTTTATTATAGCGGTTCCCGCCCGGCGTGTCAATACCGGCGGATCACGGCGGCTACCTTGCCCAGGATCTGGGCTTCCCGGCCGTCGATGGGGCTGTACGCTTCGTTCTCCGGCATCAGCCACACCTGGCCGCCCTGGCGCTTCAGCCGTTTCACCGTGGCCTCGTCCCCCAGCAGGGCCACCACGATCTCTCCGTTGTTGGCGGCAGGCTGCTGGTGCACCACCACCAGGTCATCCGGCAGGATGCCCGCGCCCAGCATGGACTCGCCCCGGACCCGCAGGGCAAAATATTCCCCGTCCCGTCCGCCGGTATCAAAGGTCAGGTAATCCTCGATGCATTCCTGGGCCAGGATGGGCGATCCGGCGGCCACATTGCCCACAATGGGCACCTGATTTTCGGGCGGCTGGCTTTCAGGCGCCTGGCTCTCCCGGGACGCCTCCGTCAGCGTCAGGGCCCGGCCCTTGCCGGCCTGCTTGCCGATGACTCCCAGCTCCTCCAGATGCTTCAGGTGAAAATGCACCGTGGACGGGGATTTCAGTCCCACGGCCTCGCCGATCTCCCGCACCGAGGGGGGATACCCCTGGTCCTGAATGGCCTGGGCGATGTAGTCGTAGATTTTCTGCTGCATTTTGGTCAGCTGGGCCATGATGTCCGCTCCTTTACCGGGTACTTTTTTCGATTATACCACAGAAAATCCGGGTTTGCAACAGATGTTCGATGATTTTTCTTATGATTTTCCGGCGGCGGAAAAAATCACGGTTTTCCTCTTGAAATCCCGCCGGGATTATGATAATATAGTGCGTACTATGAGAAAAGTGCCCCCAGAGGGCTGAAATTTTGGAGGGAGTTCCGTTATGAACACTGTTCTTATCATCATCACCGTGGTGCAGCTGCTGGTGGCGCTGGCCCTGATCCTCATCGTCCTGTTCCAGTCCGGCAAGAGCCAGGGCCTGTCCGGGGCCATCGGCGGCATTGCCGATTCCTATATGAGCCGTTCCAAGGCCAAGAGCATGGACGCCAAGCTGGCCCGGGGCACCAAGTGGGTGGCCGCCGTGTTTGTGGTGCTGACCCTGGTTTTGGACTGCATGGTCGCCGCCGGCATCAAGTAAATCAGACAGACTGCCAGCTGGGGGACGCGCCGCGTCCCCCAGCTTTTTTCTATGGAGGGGAGTTCCATGAACGAGCTGATCTTTTCCGCTCCCGGCCGGGTGGAGCTGGGCGGCAACCATACGGACCACCAGCGCGGCTGCGTCCTGGCCGCCGCCATTGATCGCACCACCCGGGCCCGGGTCCGTTTGACCCGCAGCCCTGTTGTCCGGGTCTTTTCCCGGGGCTATGACCCGGTGACTCTGCCGCTGGACCAGCTGTCCCCCCGAGAGGGGGAGCGGAACACCAGTGCCGCCCTGGTCCGGGGCATGGCCGCCGCCTTTGCCCGGCGGGGCATCCTCTGGCAGGGCTTCGACGCCTGGGTGGAGTCCGATGTGCTGCCCGGCTCCGGCCTTTCCAGCAGCGCCGCCTTTGAGGTGCTGCTGGGCCGTATTGGCAGCGCACTGTTTGCCGGCGGTTCCCTGACGCCCGTGGAAATTGCCCAAATGGCCCAATGGGCCGAGAACGTCTATTTCGGTAAGCCCTGCGGTCTTATGGACCAGCTGGCCTCCAGCACCGGCGGCCTGGTATTCATGGACTTCCGGGACCCCGCCGCGCCGGAGGTGCGTCGCCTGAACGCCGCCCTGCCCGGATATGCCCTGTGCATTGTGGACAGCGGCGCGGACCACGCGGACCTTACCGCCCAATACGCCGCCATCCCGCGGGACTTGAAGGCGGTGTGCCGCCTGTTTGATGCGGAGGTCCTGCGCCAGGTAGATGAGGACGCATTCTACCGTCGCCTGCCGGAGGTGCGCCGCCTGGCCGGGGACCGGGCCGTCCTGCGGGCCATTCATGTGTTTGACGAAAACCGCCGGGTCCTGGCCCAGGTCCGTGCCCTGGAATCCGGCGACGTCCCGGGCTTTCTGTCTCTGATCAATGCTTCCGGTGCATCCTCCTGGGAATACCTCCAGAATATCGCCCCCGCCGGCGCGGCGGAGCACCAGGCCCTGGCTGTGACCCTGGCTCTGTGCCGCCGTATGCTGCGGGGCCAGGGTGCTGTCCGGGTCCACGGCGGCGGCTTCGCCGGAACAGCGCTGTGTATCGTTCCGGAGGAGAAGCTGCCCGCTTTCTGCCGGGAACTGGAGACGCATCTGGCCCCCGGCTGCTGCCACCGTTTGCAGATTCGGTGATCCCTTTCCGGACAAGAAAAAGCCTGCCGCGAGAGCGGCAGGCTTCCAATTTATTCGTCCTCCTTGATCATCAGCCGCACGGCGCTGTGCAGGTTCCGGATCTCCACCCGAGGGGCGCTGGGGGCGTACTCACCGTCCAGAGACCAGGGAATATCCTCTCTGGTGGTGACGGTGACACTGCGGACGTGGCGGAAGATCACCCCCGGATAGTCGTAGTCCATTCGGTTCAGCGCCGTAATGAGGTTTTGCAGGTCCAGGGCCGTCTTTGGCATCCGCAGCAGCATCAGCTCAAACATACCGTCATCCATGTGGACCCGCTTGGGATCCAGCTTCACCAACCCGCCCAGAGAAGTAGAGTTGCATACCGCGCCGAAAATAAAGTCCCCGTCAAACATCTCGCCGTCTGCCTCCACCGCGCAGCGATAGGGCCGCAGGGAATCGAGGTTCTTAATGCCCTCCAGGATATAGGCAAAGTGGCCCAGGGCATTTTTCGTTTCCTGGGGCGCGGAGTACGACGCCTTGGTGAAAGCTCCGAAGGACGCCACATACGAAAAATACCGGTCGTTGTGGGTGCCCAGATCCAGGGGCCGGGGCGTACCCTCCACCACGGCCCGGGCCGCCTCCGGAACGGTGGCGGGGATGCGGAGGCTGGCGGCAAAGTCGTTGGTGCTGCCGTTGGGCAGATACCCCACCGGCGGCCGGGTTTCCAGCTGCATCAGGCCCGACAGCGTCCCGTTGAGGGTACCGTCTCCTCCGGCGCACACCACCAGGTCAAAATCTCCGCCCCACTGGGCGGCGAACCGGGCAGCGTCTCCCGCCGCCTGGGTCAGCGCCACCTTCACCAGATACCCGGCCTTTCCGAAGGTGGCCACGGCGTCGAACAGGGGGGCGCTGGACTTGGTCTTGCCCGCCCGGGGATTGACAATGAACAGCAGTGTCTTATCCATGAACAGTCTCCTTCTTCTCCATCGCCCCGTCAGCGGGGGAGCGCATAACAGTTCTGCTATTATAACGCTTTCCCCGTTAAATTGCAAGCATTTGGGAATTTTAACAAAACGTTCACGTTCCCACCGTTGCAAAAACGGCTGTCTTCCGTTACTATATAGAATAGTCGATTAGGCTTTCACGGCCGTATAAAAGGAGAGACCTTTATGAAAGGAAAGAGCAGCTATCTGAAATGGGGCCTGACGATTTTTCTCACCGTCTGCGCCATTCTGGTGTTCTATGACACGTTTTATATGAACGGCACGCTGCAGCGGATGGTGTCGAAGCTGGCATCCATTCTGTCGCCGGTGCTGGTGGGCCTGGTGATGGCATATCTGCTGGCCCCCATCGTCAACTGGATCGAGCGGCTGATCCGCTCGGGCCTGGGCCGCATAAAGGGCCTGGAGGGAAAAACCATTCCTCACGCTGCCGGCTGGCTCCGAGCCGTCAGCATCCTGCTGACCTGGGCCATTGTTCTCCTGCTGCTGTATCTGATGTTCAGCGTGGTTATTCCCCAGCTGGTAGACAGCGTGGTGATGCTGATCAACAACGCCGAGACCTACTATGACAAGATCTACACCTGGATTGTGAACCTGCTGGACAAAAATCCCACGGTGGAGGACTGGGTCAACAAGAACCTGGATACTTATTATAAAAACCTGCTGGATATCCTCACCAACAAAATTCTCCCCGGGGCCCAGCAGATGCTCACCACCATCACCGGCGGCCTTATCTCCGGCATCTGGGGCCTGGTGAGCTTCGCCATGGACTTTCTGGTGGGCATCATTGTATCCGTGTACATGCTGGCCATGAAGGAGCAGAGCCTGGCCCGCTGCTGCAAGCTGCTGTACGGCGTGTGCAAGGAGGACCACGCCCGCTGGATCGCCCGGGCTGTCCGCCGGGCCGACGGCATTTTCAGCGGCTTCGTCCGGGGCAAGCTGCTGGACTCTCTCATCATCGGCATTTTGTGTCTCATTGGCTGCACCCTGCTGAAAATGCCCTATGCCCCCCTGGTCAGTCTCATCGTGGGCGTCACCAACGTGATCCCCTTCTTCGGCCCCTTTATGGGCGCGGTGCCCAGCGCCTTCCTGATCCTGCTGGTCAGCCCCAAAAAGTGCCTGTTTTTCGTGATTTTCGTTATCGCCCTCCAGCAGTTTGATGGCAACATCCTGGGGCCGAAGATCCTGGGCAACGCCACGGGCATCTCCAGCTTCTGGGTGGTGGTGGCCATTCTGGTGGGCGGCGGCTTCGGCGGCGTCCTGGGCATGTTCCTGGGCGTGCCGGTGTTTGCCTGCATCCAGGTGCTGGTGAAACACCTGGTGGATCAGCGTCTGCGCCGCCGCAATATGCCCACGGAGGCTTATCACTATGTGGACCGCGATCAGCCCCCAAAGCCTCCGGCCCCGTCGGCGTGAAGCGGAAGCGTATCTGAGCACAGGGTATGAATAACGCATCCCCGCAGGCTTTTTGCCTGCGGGGACAGCCTGTAAAAAAGAGAAGGCCCCGGCCTTCTCTTTTTTTGCGCTATTTTTCTTTCTGCCGCCGCTGCAGCAGGCCGTCGCTGATGCGGTACACCACATCGGCCCGGTCCATTACCGTCAGATCGTGGGTCACCACGATGACGCAGCGGTTTTCCTCGTGGGCCAGCCGCAGCAGCAGATCAATGATGTTGTCGCTGTTCTCGCTGTCCAGGTTGCCGGTGGGCTCGTCCGCCAGCAGCAGCCGCCGGTCCATGGTCAGGCCCCGGGCGATGGCCACCCGCTGCGGCTCCCCGCCGCTGATGTGGGTGGGATACCGGTCCAGCAGCTCGTCCGGCAGGGACACCCGTCGGGCCAGCTCCCGGGCCTGGCGCTCCGCCTCCTGGGCCTCCACGCGGCACAGCTCCATGGGGTACTCGATGTTCTCCAGGGCCGTCAGCAGCGGGAACAGGGCGAAATCCTGATAGATCACCGCAGCCTTCCGGCGGCGGTACTCGTCCAGGTCCATGTCGCCGGTGGAGGTGCCCTCAAACAGCACCTGGCCGCTGTCCGGCAGGTCCAGCCCCGCCATCAGGCTCAGCAGTGTGCTCTTGCCCGCGCCGGATTTGCCCACCAGGGCGTACAGCGTGCCGCATTCAAAGGTACAGTTCATGCCCCGCAGCACCGGCTTTTCCGCACTGTAGCTATAGCAGACATCTTTCAGTTCCAGAATGGACATATCATTCAACCTCCCTGCGGTTTTTCAGAATATGGCGGCTGTTGGCCCTGCGCAGAGCCACATGGGCTCCCAGCAGCCACAGCACGGCGAAGGCGGCAGTAAGGCCCAGGCCCAGGGCGGTGCCCCAGCCCAGAGCCAGGCACAGGCCCGCTCCCAGCACGGCCCCCAGGGCCGCCAGCATCAGCTGCTCCCAATACAGGCTCCAATAGGCGGTGCGGCTGTCCGCGCCTACGCTGCGCATGGTGCGCAGCTCCTTCCGCCGGGACTGCACCTGTAGGAACGCGATCAGATATGCCAGGCCCAGGGCGATGGCGTACACCACCGGGAACAGGTGCTGCATGTACCACAGGCGCTGGGCGGCGGCCCGCTCCGTGTTCAGGTATGCCGCGTCGTTGATGATGACGAAGTTCCGGACAGCCCGGAGCTTGCCCACGGCGGACAGCTCCATGTCGTACAGGGCCTGCTTCACCGCCGTCAGATCTGTGCAGTCAGCGATTTTAAACGTGGCGCCGCTGATGGACTTGGCCAGGTAGACGCCGCCCAGGGTGCAGAGCTCCAGATCCTCGTCGTATGCATAGGGGTAGCGCAGCATGCTCAGGTTCGTGTAGATATTGTTGGCCCGGCCCGCCTGGGCATAAGCGCCCACCACACGGAGGCCTATCTGGCTTCTGCTGTAGCTGTAAGCGCTCGAGCACCGAACCTCCAGCCAGATCCAGTCGCCCAGCCGGATGCCGTACTGGTCCATCATGTCCGTAGAGATGACGCACCGATTCTCTGCCGTTTCCGGGTCCAACGACGCATCCCAATCCATCTGGAAGCAGCTGGAATCGTAGCCCTCCAGCCACTGGGTCTCGATGGACGTGCTGTACATAAACTCCGGCGCACCCTCCAGCCGGTCGATAAACACCAGGTCCGGCCCGGAGGACAGATTCGCCATATACCGTTCGCTCTCAAAGGTGGTGGTGGGCTGGGGCGGCAGGCCGGGTCCGGCCACCAGCTCGCTGCCCCGGTACACTCCCGCGAAATAGTAGGGCGTGGCCGTCAGCCTTGTCAGCTCACTGACGCCGGGCAGCTGGCCGATCTGGTCCAGCACCTGCTCATTCAGCACCAGTCCGGTGGTATACTTGCCGCTGATGTCCGTCATATTGCCCCGGACAGAGCTGTTTGCCCGCAGGTCCCGCAGCTGTCCGTCATAGCGGATAACGATACCCGACAGCTGGCAGAACAGGACGGCCGCGCACACGCCTGCCAGCACCGGCACCAGGGAGCGGAAGCCGCCCCGCAGCACCGACAGCCGCGCATAGGTCCGGGGACCGCCCCGCAGGGGACGGGACGGCGTACCCTGGGCGGCACGGCTCTCCCGGCGGCGCTTTTTGTGCCGCCGCTCCAGGCTGACCACGCTGAACACCAGGCAGGACAGAAGCGCCAGCGCCAGGGTCCCCAGGGCGATGACGGCCAGGGCTCCCCAGCCGGGGGCCGCCAGATACTCCGTGGCGGAGCGATGCATGGCCAGGGCGGTGTTGCTGTAATACAGGTCCAGGGACGTGGCGCCGTCCAGCACCACCTCCAGCAGCTTCAGCACCCCCAGGCACACGAAGCGGCTGAGGATCAGGCCCAGTCCCGCCGCCGGCAGGGCCACCGTTCCGGCGCAGAACAGGAAATAGGTATGTACGTTCCGCCGGGCAGCGCCCACCCGGATCATGGTGCGGCCAATGCCCCGCTGACGGAACACCAGCAGATAGCCGAACAGCACCAGAAAGCCCAGTCCCGCCGCCAGACATACGCCCGCGATGATCTGCACCAGCCGCAGCATGTCCTCCAGCGCCTGGGACACGGCGGCATAGCCCTGGTCATACACGGTGACGCGGATGGAGGACGGCAGATCCTTTTCCAGACGCTCGATGTACTCCTGGGCCAGGTCGTTTTTCAGCTGCAGCTGCCCCAGCGTGAAGGAGCAGTGGTTCTGCTGCATATCGATATCGTTCCGGACGGGGATATAGACCGTGGTCTCGTATTCTTCATTGGCGGAGAAAATACCGCTGACGGTATAGGTATCCTCTGCGTCGAAGCCATCCCCGGCCCAATAGCTGTAGGGGATCAGGGTATTTTTCCGCACCGCCAGGGACAGGGGCAGACTGTCCCCCACGGACAGGCCCAGATCCTTGGCCACCGCCTGAGAGATCAGGCAGCCCTTGCCGCCTGCGGTATAGTATGCGCCCTCTGCCAGGGTCAGATCCCCCTGCTGAAAGGGCAGCAGGTCCGCCGGCCGGTCCGTGGCCTGCACCGTCAGGGAGTGGGTCGTGACCTGATAGGTCTGGGCCACCTTTTCGATGCCCGTGGAGCCGTCCAGCCTGGGCGGCGTGCCGTCGGGCTGGGTGACGTCCAGCAGATCGGTGACGCCGGTGTCTACCCCGTCCAGCTCATACTGCCCCATGGACAGCTGCATGTATGATGCACCCATCAGGCTGGACTCGGCATAGGAGCCGTGGAGCAGATAGTAGTGCCCGGGGATCCAGATGCTGTCTGCCGGAGGCACATAGTCCTGGCCGGGAATATCTATGTTGGCCTCCCCCGGGATCTCCAGCAGTACCGGCGAGCCGTCCACCATGCGCTGGCCGGTATACAGCATGCGGCTGATGATGGCGTCATAGAGCGGAAGCACCCGGTCATAAGCGGGACGAGGAGTTTCCTCCACTATGTTCCCGTTTTCATCGATGGTCCAGCCGGAGCCATCCTCCGCCGGGACGTGAAGTGTGACCAGCTCCCGCACCTTCACCATGGCCACAAACCGGTCCTTCAGCAGGAGACGGTTGGTCAGCATGCCCAGGTCCGGAGTATAGCCCAGGGCCATGCGGGTGGGCTCCCAGGCCACCAGGGCCGGATCCTCCCGGTCCAGCTTTTCCTCAAATTCCGCCAGGACCTCCCCGGCGTCCGCCACCACCTTGGTGGTGCTGGGATAGCCCGGGCCCAGATACTCCACCAGCCCAATGGTGGAGTAATTCTCCCGGCACTGGCGCAGGGTGCGTTGCAGGGCGAAGCTCAGCCCCAGGGATGTGCCCAGCAGCGTCACCAGCATCGTCATCAGCAGCAGAAATGCCACCGACCGTTTGGGGGTCCGCAGGGCGTTTCTGATACCGTGTCTGGCAAACATATGTCCTTCCCTCCTTCGCTCTCTATGAATTCAGTCTATACGGATGCTCCAGGATATGGCGTTTCTGCCGGAGTCGTCCGGCGCATCGTCCAGCAGCAGGGACTGGCCCACCCGCCGGAAGGTGGAGCTTTGACTCCCGTCGGCGCTGAGCACCGTCACGGAGGCCAGCGTATAGGGCTCATACGGGTTGTCCAGGGCCACCAGGTCGTCGTAAGCCGGGTCTATGGGCGGGGCAGACGTTGAACTTACCGCCCGGAACCGCAGGTGAGGAACGTCCATCTCCTGATGGATGTCCCCCTCCTGGGGGTAGAAAACCTCCATATTGGCGATGTTCATACTGTATCTGGACAGAATTCTTTCCTTTTCCCAGTCCGTCATGCCGTCCAGCAGCTGCACCTGATAGCTGATCTGGCCGGTGGCCGGCTCCATAGAGGTGCTGATGATGACCACCGGATTGTCCACGCTGCGGCCCTGCTGCGCTTCCTTCTTCTGGATCCGCTGAAAATAATCCACATAATCGTTGTTATGCGTCCGGGCTTTTTCCGCCGGAGCGTTCTCCGCGGTCTTGGGCTCCGTGAGGAACGTCACCGCCAGGGCGGCGCACAGCAGAACCGCCGCAGCCGACAGCCACACCGCCGGACGGCGATAGCGCAGCACCGACTTCACCCGGGTCCGCACGCCTACCTCGCCAAAGGCCAGGGGGCACAGCACCAGTCTGCGCCGCCGGTTCAGGCTGCATTGCAGCAGGGCCTGGGAATAGGCGGCCCGGTCCTCCCGGGTCATATCCCGCACCACCCGCTCGTCGCAGGCCAGCTCGATATCCCGGCACAGCAGCACATACGCTGCCCACAGCAGGGGGTTGAACCAGTACACGGCGATGAGCACATGGGCCAGGGGCTTCCACCAGTGGTCACGGCGCTTCAAATGGGCCCGCTCATGGCGCAGGACGCTCTCCAGCGTGGCGCCCGTCAGACCAGAAGGCAGGTAAATGCGGGGATGCAGGACCCCCAGGATAAAGGGCGAGGCGATATCGTCGCAGATATACACCCCCTTGGCCACGGAGACGGACGCCGCCACCTGCCGCCGCAGCCGCAGCCAGCTGAAAGCCGCCCATCCCAGCAGCACTGCCATTCCCGCCAGCCAGACATAAGCCAGGGGCATCAGGGACACTCCGGGCCGGTCCGCTTCATCCGTTCGGAAAGCGTAAACATCCTGCACTCCGGTTTCCATCAGGATGATGACCGGCTCCCGGTCCAGGCCGGTCAGCTGGTCGCCGTACTGGACCAGCTCCCCGCTCTGGGGCCGGAGACTCAGTCCGCTCTCCGGCAGCACCGGGCACAAAAGGCATGCCGCCACCAGGCCCCACAGCAGGCAATGGGCCCATTTGGGCATGCGCCGCCGCGTCAGGGCCCGAACGGCCAGTATCGCCAGCACCAGCACCCCGGCGGTGACGCTCATTCCCGCCAGCTTCAGGAATATCCGGCAGAGCACGGGTCATTCCCCCTTCCGGAATTTGCTGATCATCTCCTGGATCTCCTCCGCCTCCTGGGCGGACAGGGGCTTCTGCGCGGTAAAGGCCGCCACAAAGGCAGGCAGGGAGCCGTGGAACGCATTGTCCACAAACTGCTCGCTGCGGCGGGAGGCAAACTCCTCCCGGCTCATCACCGAGGACACCACCCCGTTCACATTCTGAAACAGCCCCTTTTCACACAGCTTGCGCAGCACCGTATAGGTGGTGGGCTTTTTCCACTGGAAAACCTGCTCGCACAGCTTCACCAGCTGGCCCGAGGGAATGGGCTCGTTGTCCCACACCAGGTTGGCAAACCGCTCCTGCACCTCACCGATCTCCATCTCACGAACACGCATAAAATGACCCTCCTTGAAAAGTTTATGGCTTGTAAACTTATATCAGTCTATCATACGTCACCGGCTTTGTCAAGTTAAAGCAAGAGAAATTCGATCTGCGCCATTTGTTTTCACCGGAAGGACAAATGTTGCGCATCTGTCCTTCACATGGAAAATTTGTGCAATTTCCCTTGCCGCTTTTGCAGCTTGCAGGCATGGGTGTGTCCCGGATTTTTGTAAACCAGGCTGCAAGTTCTATTTTGACGAAACATTTTGCAAGCCCGCCCCCCACAGGCTCCATTTTTACCAAATGATTCGGTGTTTTCATGGGCTTAATGGAGAAAATGCCGCCCCAGGCGGCTTTTTGCGGAAAACCGATTCACAACCCCGGGCCGGTGTGCTACATTTATCCTGGACCAAACAAAGAAGGACTCTGCGCCCGGCGCGGAGGCAATATGTAGGAGGTAAATCCATTATGATCCAGCTCACCGACCACGGCATGTACCTGGTAAACGGCGTTCCCCAGGAAACTGCGGCCACGGCCCAGGAGGAAGCCCGCCGCCGGACCATGGCCTGGCAGATCCTGCAGGCTCACAACGTGTCCCCGGACCCCATGCAGCTGCGCATCCGCTTCGACGCCATGGTGTCCCACGACATCACCTATGTGGGCATCATCCAGCAGGCCCGGGCCTCCGGCATGAAGGAGTTCCCCATTCCCTACGCCCTGACCAACTGTCACAACAGCCTGTGCGCCGTGGGCGGCACCATCAACGAGGATGACCACATGTTCGGCCTGTCCGCCGCCAAGAAGTACGGCGGCATCTATGTTCCCGCCAACCAGAGCGTCATCCACTCCTATGCCCGGGAGCAGATGGCCAAGTGCGGCTCCATGATCCTGGGCTCCGACTCCCACACCCGCTACGGCGCCCTGGGCACCATGGCCGTGGGCGAGGGCGGCCCGGAGCTGGCCAAGCAGCTGCTGAAGAACACCTGGGATACCCCCATGCCCAAGGTGGTGCTGGTATACCTCACCGGTACGCCCCGGCAGGGCATCGGCCCCCACGATGTGGCCATTGCCCTGGTGAAGGCCACCTTCGAGAGCGGCTTTGTCAACAACTGCGTGCTGGAGTTCGCAGGCCCTGGCATCAAGAGCCTGCCCATCGACTTCCGCAACGGCATCGACGTGATGACCACCGAGACCACCTGTCTCTCCTCCATCTGGGAGACCGACGAGGTCACCCGGGGCTTCTATGAGGCCCACAAGCGGCCCGAGGATTATAAGCCCCTGCATCCCGGCCAGGACGCATATTACGACAAGATGATCACCATCGACCTGTCCAGGATGGAGTCCATGATCGCCCTGCCCTTCCATCCCTCCAACGCCTGGACCATCCACGAGTTCCTGGAGAACGCGGAGGAGCTGCTGCAGAAGGTGGAGGCCGATGCCAAGCGCCGCTTCCCCAAGGCCAATCCCCAGCTCACCGATAAGATCCACGACGGCGCCGTCTGGGCCGACCAGGGCGTCATCGCCGGCTGCTCCGGCGGTCTGTTTGACAACATCACCGAGGCGGCGGATATCGTCCGCGGCCACTATACCGGCTCCGGCGCCTTCAGCTTCGACGTGTACCCCACCTCCGTGCCCGTGTCTCTGGAGCTGATGAAGGTGGGCTCCACCGCTGACCTGCTGGCCTCCGGCGCCATCATCAAGCCCAGCTTCTGCGGCCCCTGCTTCGGCGCAGGCGACGTGCCCGCCAACAACGGCCTGTCCCTGCGGCACACCACCCGCAACTTCCCCAACCGCGAGGGCTCCAAGCCCGGCGAGGGCCAGTTTGCCGCCGTGTGCCTGATGGACGCCCGGTCCATCGCCGCCACCGCCGCCAACGGCGGGCGCCTCACCGCCCCCCCCGCCGGGGGGTTGGAGCG
>OGOV01001700.1_pt1 | contig 18467 bp, 17 predicted proteins | sample 1552711 | NCBI WGS metagenome assembly OGOV01 (sample SAMEA2580216, study PRJEB22360) | human gut metagenome | biome: human gut; feature: human-associated habitat; material: faeces | place: Denmark | collected 2008/2010 | reverse complement strand
GGGTGGGACCGGCGGGACACGGAGCAGGAGATCCTGCTGACCATCCGGATCCCCAAGCGGGCCCGTACATAAATCAACAGTGTGTTGAAGAACCGGCGATTGTTACCGGATTGTAACCTTTTTTGGAAGGAGATGTAGTATACTATACGAACGCGCAACAGCGCGGCAACAGAATGATGAGGAGGGGCCCTGATGGAAAAGACAGACCAGAAGCCCTTGCAGAAGGAAAAGCGGACCCGTTCGGCGGGCCGGATCGCCGGGATGGCGGCGGGTATCGCCGTGGGCGTTCTGGCGGCGGCATACCTGGCGGTGTGCATCGCGGCCGCTGCGGGAAGGACTACCCTGCACCGCACCCGGGTGCTGGGCGTGGACGTGGGCGGACTTACCGCCCAGGAGGTTCGGGATAAATGGCAGCGGGACGGAGCCGATGCGTGCAGCGGCGAGGTCATCCACCTGACCCTGGGAGAGGAGACCATCGGACAGGTGAGCCTGTCGGAGCTTGGGGTATCCGTTACGCCGCAGGAGGCGGCCCAGGCTGCCTGGAACGCGGCCCATGGGGGAAATTTCTTCGTCAACGGGTATCATCTGATCCGCAGCTGGTTTGGGGAGACTCAGGCGGCAGTCCGGTGGGAGTTGGACGCGGCGCAGCTGTCCCAGCGGGCGGAGAGCCTGAGCCGGGAGCTGAGCCGTGACCCGGTGGACGGCGCATACCGTATGGAGGAGGGCAAGGGCGACGGCTTCTACGTCACCAAGCCCGCCGACGGACGCACCATTGACCGGGATAAGCTGGCCCGGGCCCTGCATCAGGCCGTGACCACCCGGTGTCTGGACCCCATCGAATGCGTCAGCACCGTGACCCAGGGCAAGGCCCTGGATCTGGCGGCAGTGGAGCGGGAGATCGGCGGTGAGGGCAAGAACGCTTCCTATGACCGGGCCACCGGTCAGGTGGTGGAGGGGCGCGTGGGCGTTGCCTTTGACGTGGCGGCAGCCGAAAAGCTGGTGGAGCAGGCCCAGCCCGGGCAGGAGCTCGTGATCCCCGCCCGGATCACCTATCCCACCGTTACCAAGGCGGGGCTGGAAAAGGTGCTGTTCCGGGACGTGCTGGGGCAGTACACCTCCTATGTCTCCGGCACCAGCGACCGTATTTTCAACGTTCGGAAGGCCGCCGGGAACATCAGCGGCTCCGTGGTCAACAGCGGCGAAAATTTCAGCTATAACAACGCTGTGGGCCCCACCACCAAGGAGGCCGGGTTCAAGATCGGCACCGCCTATGTGGGCGGCAAGGCCGTGCCTTCCTATGGCGGCGGCGTGTGCCAGGTGTCGTCCACCCTGTACTATTCGGCCCTGCTGGCCAATCTGAAAATCGTGTCCCGGGCCTGCCATATGTACGCTCAGGACTATGTCCCCTCCGGGTGCGACGCCACGGTGTTCTGGCCGTATCTGGACTTTGTGATCCAGAACAACACCGACTATCCCATCAAGATCGTGACATATTGGTACAACAACAACGTCACGGTGAAGATATTCGGCACCAAAACCGACAGCAGCTTCGTGAAGATCACCAGCAAGACCGTGTCCACCACCCCGTGGAAAACCATCTATAAGGAAGTGGACAATCTGGCTCCCGGCGCGGAGCGGGTGACCCAGTATCCCATCACCGGGTTTACCGTGCAGACCTGGCGGAATGTGTATGACGGCAACGGGAATCTGATCTCCAGCAATTTCGAGGCGGAGAGCAATTACGACAGCCGGGACAAGATCGTGGAGGTGGGCAAGCAGAAGCCCCAGCCCGAGCCCACGCCGGACCCGACTCCGGAGCCTGCGCCGGACCCCGATCCGGAACCCGCCCCGGAGCCCACGCCGGACCCGGAGAACCCGGAAAACTGAGTAAAAAAATCAGGGCCCTGAGGTAGCTGTCCATAAAACAGGTTTTGAGAAACAAATACTATGGCAGTTGCCGGACAAGGGTTGCTGACAAAAGGGGTATGTGTCATTAAGGCACATGCCCCTTTGCTTTTGCAGTTGCCTTTGTTGATGGTAGATGGATAGGATGGATTTTGTACGATTTAAGGTCGATAATCCGGAATTAGCTTCCCTGTGAGCAACGCAAAAATCAGGGGCAATGATGCGTCCATACCCTTGCACAAGTACAGCTCATAGGTCAGTCAAATGCCGATTTCCAACCTGTTTCATAAGGGTACTTCTGAGATGTCATCTTTCAGAAAAGTAGTCAGAAATCCCTCACTTAAACCAATCCTTGTGAGGATAGGAAAGAAGTTTGCTGAAACGATAATTTTGTCTATTATTCCGCGCTTCTGCAATCCGTGTACTGCGCTCACCGTTCCGTTCGCTATTGCATGGTTACAATTAGTTGTTCACCATCCAATGAACAGTGGAATCCCTTTCCATAAGCAGCACATCATTTACAGCGATAGAAACCTCTGAATTTGAAAACTGTTTTTGCCTGTCCTGCCGAGCAAGTAGGATAGACAAGCACAAAGAAACATGCTATAATTTTTATAAATACTCTAAAAGACCACGTTAACATGTCAGGTCGCTGTCTGGCGGCACTTATTAACGGAGGTTTGGGTTATGAATAACAAACAAATGAAAAAGGCTACAGTCGATGCAATCAATGTGATGATCAGTCACGCGGACAAGGGTCCTTCCGGATTTTGGGTGGAGGATCACGAGGGCTGCGGCAATCCGGCGGTCTTTCCGGAATTTGAGGAGGGCTTGAAGCGAGGAAGGCTCGTCCAGAAAGAACACTATTTTTGCCCATGGAATACCGCCATTATGTATGGTGATGGGCATGGCAACATAAACACGGGGTGTTACCATAGCTGTTCTATTAGCAAGGCAAAGTATCTGACCACTGAGGAACTTAAAGAAGTTCTTGCCCGCTTCAAAACACGCATGGAAAATGGGGATTACGATTGCGTTGACCAGTTATCGCCGTTACTGACAAAAGACGAAAGCAGACACATAGAGGATCGCATTCTTGCGGAGCAGCATGAGTGCGAGCGCTGCGAAAGGCAAAAGCGGCAGGAACGGCTAAAAAAGGCAGCTGCCCTGATTGCCAAGTATCCAGATGAAGAATCGCTTTTGGCAATCTACTATGGAGAAGATACATGCGTAGATGAAGAAGACGGCCTCGTATTTTTCAATCCGGATTCTCGTAAGGATGTCGTTGGCGCAGAAAAGATGTCCTATGATGAATATCTGGATGTCCAGCTTGTTTCTTTAGGGCACACTTATCGTTCCGGATTTGCAAACGGCATATTTAATTATCTGCTTGAATTCAAAGGACAGATTGAGAAAGTCAATCCAAAACATATTTGCTTCAAGCGGATCTTCATCAGCGGGATGTATTCGGATGGAATGATGTTTGATGATAAAGAGGATCACGTCTGGATGGACAAATCCGGCTTTGAAGACCACAACGTTGGTGACAGTGTTTCATTCGGTGCCGAGGTCTACCGCTATGTAAAAACCGGAAATGGAAAACTGATTGACTACGGACTGCGTAACCCGACAGGCATCCAAAAGATCGAAGCCTACGAGCTTCCCAGCGATGATGAACTGATTATGCAGGAAGTTGAACAGCTTATCTGCGAGACTTGCTTTCTAAGTGATCGGTGCAATCGCAATTACTGCACAATGGATCCAAAGAAAAAGCGTTTGCTCAAACAAGAAATGTTCCGTGCAATAAAGGCACAGACAGATAAGGAGACGCAGAAATGAAACGATTCTTTCTTGTGTGTGGACTTGTAATTGCATTGTTGTTGAGTGGGTGCGGATCGTCAGCATCCCGTGTTGAAACACTGAAAAGTTGGTCTTTCCAGTATAACGAGGGGACAAGTGATTACAGCCTTTTCTTTGGCTTGGCTAATAAAAATGATAAGTCCCTGTCAGCCGATGTCGATGTTGATATTCGAATCGTAAATGATGCGAATGAAGAGGTTTATGCTGGTACAAAGTCTGTTTCTACTGATGATTTCGGCTATTATACCAGCCAAGCTGCCGGAGAGCAATATCTTGCCAATGTGAGAATCCCTGCCGCTGAGTTCAAAGCCGGAACGTCCGCAAGCGGGAAGGTTTATTTCACCGTGTACAAGAAAACGCAGTTCAGTTTGACGAAGTAAACTGCGATGCTCTGTATTGCCTGCCTATTGAAGATGTTCAAGTGACGTTTGATTCATTTCCGCTGGATCTGAAGGTGAAGGACTTCATGGGGAGTACGGCATCCGTGATCCAAATTGAAGGAGCCGAATTTAAGTTTGACAAAGACTATTCCCCGCATCTGACCATTACGATTACCGGAGAAAAGAAGAGCGGGAGCAGTGATTCCGGGTATGATATGATTAGTTATAAGCTGTATGACAGTGCGGGTTATCTGGTAGACTCCGGCAATATATACCTATCTTCTCTGAGCGCTGGAGATAAATTTAAGGATGACTCTGTTGTGATCTATGACATTACTCCCGGCGAATCCTACACATTCCAGTTATTAGAGTATAGCTGGTGAGCTTTCGCATTTTTTCACAAACATAAGGGCTTGGGATTATCCCAAAATACAAAACAGGGCGTTTCGGCGGTCAGCCGGAACGCTCTGTTTTTCCGGTGTGGGTACTCACCGGATTTGCTTGCTGCTCTGCAAGGAAATCCCGGTCAACCCACATCGTTTTTCGCAAGTGCAGCTACACTTGCTGTGCTTGCTCTTCCTCTAATAATCGCATTAACTCGAACGTTTGTTCTTGTTATAATTGGGCTGAAAGATTAAAAAAGCCTTGAAATGCAGCTGATTTTCATTGGCAAATGGCGGCATCGCCGCCTTGATTACCGGCTTGCACAGGTGAACGAGCCTGTCAAGGACGCGCAGCGAGGCGAAGCCGATTTCTTGACAGGCACGGACGGCTGTGCGACCCGGCGAACTGCCTGTAATTCTTCTGTGAATCCCGGTACATTGCCCAATGGAATCCCGGAAATTGTCGTGATATACTGAATAACAATAGGTCATATTACGCACTTTGCTCCGGGAGATTCATGCGGCACTGCTCGGAAATCTGAATGAAAAGGAAGGTGCAAATGGATAACAAGAAACGTAACGTCCAAGTGGAATCGGACGGCAACCGCAGTGTCCTCGTTCCTCTCTGGCGGGAGTTGCCGCAGATCACGGTACGTCTGAAAGAAGGAAACACCATCTACCGCTTTACTGCCAGCTTTGACGGAATGCACACCCTTCCCGAAAAGGCGGTGAAGCTGATCGACTCCGAGGGGAGTGTGTGATCGTGACCAACAGCAACCTTGTCTTGGCAGACTGCCCTCAGATGATGGAGGAATCTACTATGAAGCAGTCTGACAAAATTACCGCGCTGTATTGCCGCCTGTCCCGTGACGATGAATCACAGGGCGACAGTAACAGCATTGTGAATCAAAAAGCCTATCTCAGCCGATATGCAAAGGAACACAGCTTCCGCAATATGGAGTTCTTTGTAGATGACGGTTACACGGGCGCGAACTTTCAAAGACCGGATTGGCAGCGCATGATGGCGCTGGCGGAAGAAGGGAAGATCGGTACGGTCATCACGAAGGACATGAGCCGCATCGGTCGAAATTATCTGGAAGTTGGGATGTATACCGAGATCACGTTCCCACAGAATAACGTGCGGTTCATTGCCGTCAACAGCGGTGTGGACAGTGCCAACCAGCAAGACAATGAGTTCGTCCCGTTCGTCAATATTATCAACGAATACTACGTTCAGGACGGCAGCAAGAAGGTGCGTACCTCACTCCGGCTCAAGGGAGAATCCGGCGAACACCTGACGACAATTCCGCCGTATGGCTACGTCAAAGACCCGGATCATTCAGAGCATTGGCTCGTCGATCCGGAAGCGGCACAGGTGGTCAAGCGCATCTTTTCCCTCTGCATGGACGGGAACGGTCCGACGCAGATTGCCCGGATGCTGAAAGAGGATCATGTGTTGACGCCCACCGTTTATCAGGACAGGCAAAAACGAAAAGTCCGCTGCGCTTTGCCTGACAATCCTTACAACTGGAACGGCAGCACCGTTGCCGCAATTCTGGAACGGATGGAGTATTGCGGGCATACCGTGAATTTCAAAACGCACCGGCAGTCCTACAAAATCAAGAAGACCATCGAGAATCCACCGGAGCAATGGAAGATATTCCGCAACACCCACGAAGCCATTGTGGATGAGGAAACCTTTCAGCGGGTACAGGAGTTGCGCTGCTACAAACGCAGACCGGCAAGAACGGGTAAGAGCAACCTCTTTTCTGGCGTTGCCTACTGTGCCGATTGCGGAGAAAAAATGTACTACTGCACCTCACGGAACTTTGAAGAACGACAGGATCATTTCGTCTGCTCTACCTCTCGCAAGAAGGGAAAAGACGTGTGCGGAACGCACTTCATCCGTGCGGTTGTTCTGGAAAAGGGCGTGCTGAAATTTCTGCAAATCCTGCTTTGGTACATCTCCGATTGTGAGGATCTGTTCCGCGATAAGTTGGGTGCAAAGTGCAAGGAGGACTTCAAGAAAGAACTCGCTGCAAAGCGCAGACAACTCACGCATGCACAGCGCAGGATGGAAGAGCTTGACCGTCTGTTCAAACGGATCTATGAGGACAATATCTCCGGCAAAATCAATGATAGCCGATTTGAAAAGCTGTCTGTCGATTATGAAAATGAGCAAGCAGAGCTGACGGAGAAAATGCAGCTTTTGGAGCAGGAGATTACCCAGCAGGAGAAAGAAGCCGACAGCATTGAGCAGTTCATCCTCCGGGCGAAGAAATATCCCAACTTGCAGGAACTGACGCCCGCTGTGCTGCATGATCTTGTGAGCAGGGTCTATGTTTCCGCGCCGGATAAGAGCAGCGGGCAGCGAGTGCAGGATGTGCATATCAGCCTTGCCTGCATTGGTTTCCTGCCGGAGAGCATCATTGCCGAAATGCTCACCCACGCAGCAAAAAGCAGAACAGCGTGACTTCCGCCACGCTGTTCTCTCTAAAGCTATAAACCTGTCTTATGCGCTTCTACCCTGAGGCCCTGATTTTTTTGCGCTTTATGAGGGTTACTGGAGCAGCAGCAGGCTGAACACCAGAGTGAACAGTGCCACCGTTTCGATAATACCGATGACAATGAAGAAGTTTGCCGTGCCCTTTCCGGTCTCGCCCAGCGCGTCGGCAGAGGCGGCGGCCACCTTGCCCTGGAAGAAGGCAGACAGACCGATGGCCAGGCCCGCGAAGATGCCGGTGAACATGGCCAGGGCCGCGTCACAGCCGCCCTCCACGGCGCTGCGGATGAAGTTCATCAGCAGGAAGCCATAAATGGTCTGGGTCAGCGGCGCGCCGGAGAAGGCCACCATGATGAAGGGGGCGGGCTTGCCGTTGGCGTAGCACTTTTTCCACGCACCCACGGAGGCCTGAGCCGCAAAGCCGGAACCGAACGCAGAGCCCATGGCGGACAGGCCCAGAGCGCACGCCATACCAATAAATTCGATATTCATAGTTGATCTCCTATCCGTTTATTTTTTGATTTTATCGCGTTTCTTAAAGGGATCGTAAGCAATACCGGCCCACTCCATCCCCAGCTGACCGGAAAACTCCAACAGGTTCAGGCGGACACCGTGGACCACTACAGACAGCAGACCCATGACGATGTTCAGCCCGTGACCGATCAGCAGGATCAGGATGGCGGCGATGACCAGGGGCCCCTTAAAGCCGAAGGCCATGTTGTTGAAGCTCTGGGCGATGGCCAGAGACGCCATGCCCACGGCAAACAGGCGGATGTAGCTCATGATGTTGCCGAAGGCGCTGATGGTGTTCAGGAACACCGTAAACGCGTCGCCCAGGCCTGCCTTCAGGCCCTGGCCGAAGGTCTTGTCCGGGGACATGCCGCCGAACAGCACCACCAGCAGGAAGCCCGCAATGACCACGCAGGCCACAGGCATCAGGTTTACCTGCTGGCCGATGACCAGGTACAGCACCACGAAATACAGGGCGTCGATGGCGGCCAGCCACCCCAGGTCCGCCAGCCAGCTCAGGTCCTTCTCCCCCAGCTTGCGCCGGATGTTCATGACGCAGGCCAGCGACAGCTGCACCGTGCCCAGGATGAAGCAGAACTTCATGACGGTGTTCTGCTGGGTGGTGGATTCCACGCCGAAGTGGGCGGGATAGTTGGCGAAGGTGGGGATCACCAGGCTCTTGAGAAGCGGCACGTCCATGGCCTGCTCCAGGCCGAACCAGGTGCCTGTCAGCGCGCCCCACACAATGGTGGCGATGGACAGCAGCCACAGCAGCTGCACGGCGGTGGACGCCTTCTTATTCTTCAGGGTCATGACCAGGGCCGCCAGCAGGAACAGGCAGCCGTATCCGGCGTCGCCGATGATCATGGCAAAGAACAGGGTGAAGAAGCCCAGAAACCAGAAGGAAATGTCATACTCCCGGTAGCCGGGCACCACGCCCAGAATGTCGAACACCGGGATCATCAGGCGGGTGACCTTGTTGTACTTGACCTTGGTGGGGACCTTGTCGTCATCGGCGGCGGGGTCCTCCATGGCCCAGGCCCAGTGCGCCTGGGCGGCGGCCTTTTTGAAGCCCTCCACCTCCGCTGCCGGGATATAGCCCGTCAGCCACACCAGGCCATCCTGGCTCTGGGACGTGTTGCTGACGGCGGAATACTCCGCGGCGTTCTGGGTCTTGAGCATCTGGTCGTGGATGCTGGGCAGGTGCCGGGCGGCGTCGTGCAGCTCCGCCTCACAGGCCCGGATGCCCCGGTCGCAGTCCTCCCACTCCCGGTTCAGCTCCTCCAGGCCCTTTTCGGGGATGGGGAACTCGGTGACGGGATACGGGGCGGGCAGGGGCCCGATGGAGGCCAGGGTGGGCATCTTTCCCACCGGGGCCAGCCGGATCACACGCACGTCCGGGTCCGCCGCCAGGGCGGCCGCAGTCTTTTTGTCCGTGCGGTAAATGTGAATATCCAGACCCTGGTCCCCCAGCGACCGCAGCTCCGCCGGGGAGAAGGCCCCCCATTCGGACAGCCGCTCCGCAGCCGCATGGACGGCGGTCTTTTGCTCCTGCAGGGCCTTGTGCCGGTCTATGCAGGCGGCCAGGTCCTTGTAAAAGCCCTCAAATTCCTTGTCGGACAGCAGCTTTTTTTCCGGCTCCTGTCCCGTGTATTCCTGGAGAAGCATCTCCATCCTGGACAGCTCCGCGAAGCGCTCCAGATGCCGCTGGTCGGCGCTGGCCTTTTCGCCGAAGTGGACGATGCCCAGGGCGCGCAGCCGGTCCAGCAGGGCGGTTTTCTCCGACGCGGACGCCACAACGTGGACGACCTTCATTTTTTCGATCATCGGCTCACCTCCTGCAGCTTTTTCTTGGCGATCTTGCCCCGCACCACGGCGGAGGTCTGCTGATCGCCCAGGTAGATGCCGATGACTCGGATATTCTCCTTGGCCTCGGGGATCTTCACCTTCTCGAACAGGTTCACCCGCTGGGCCGTGGACCGCAGCTCCTGTTCCAGAAGCTCCACCTGGCGGCGGAGGGTCTTTTCCAGAGCGTCCAGCCGGGCGATCTCCCGCAGACGCACCGCCGCAGTGTCCACCCACAGGGGGTAATCCGCCACGTCGTAGCAGATGTCCTCAAAGCTCAGCTCCCGGAACACCGGCACGGTGACGCCGGCGATGTTCTCCTCTCCGCACTCCACATGGTGGGGGCGGACCAGGGTGTCCAGGCGCTTGTCCGCCGGGAAGCTGTCGTTTTCCGCGAAAACGGCCACCCAGTCGTCCAGCCCGTCCACGGCGGCCCGGCGCTCCCGCTCCACCTGCTCCAGCTGGGCGTTGACCTGCATCACCACGGATTGCAGCTGCTGCTTTTTCAGCTGGAGGGTGGGCAGATACCGCTGGAACTGCTTCAGGCGGTCCTTCTGCACCTTCAATTCATTTTTGGTAAGTTTGACAGCCATAGGCGCACCCTCATTCCACGGCGGACCGCTTGGGCCATCTCTCCTGGATGAGGCTCGTTTTCAGGCCGGTTTCATTGGGCTCGAAGCACTCGGCCAGGATCTCCCAGCCCAGGTCCAGCGCCTCCTCCAGCGGGATATTCACGCTCAGGTCCATCAGCTTCGTTTCAAACAGGTGGCCGTATTTCAGCAGCTTTTCGTCCCACTCGGACATCATGAAGCCCATGGACTTCTTTTCCAGGCTCTCCTTATAGGCGCTGTACAGCCGGATCATGCCGTCCATCAGGGCCCGGTGGTCGCTTCTGGTCTTGTCGTTGACGTTCTGCTTCAGACGGGACAGGGAGCCGAAGGGCTCGATGTGGCCGTTTTTCAGGTAATACTGGCCCTCGGTGATATAGCCGGTGTTGTCGGGCACCGGATGGGTCACGTCGTCGCCGGGCATGGTGGTGACGCCCAGAATGGTGATGGAGCCCGCGCCCTCGAAGTCCACAGCCTTTTCATAGCGGGCGGCCAGGCAGCTGTACAGATCGCCCGGGTAGCCCCGGTTGGAGGGCACCTGTTCCATGGTGATGGCCATTTCCTTCTGCGCGTCGGCGTAGTTGGTCATATCCGTCAGTAGCACCAGGACCCGCTTGCCGGCCAGGGCGAACTGCTCCGCCACGGCCAGGGCCATATCGGGCACCAGGGTGCACTCCACGGTGGGGTCGGAGGCGGTGTGGATGAACATCACCGTGCGGCCCATGGCGCCGCTCTTTTCCAGGGTGTCCCGGAAGTACAGATAGTCGTCGTACTTCAGGCCCATGCCGCCCAGGACGATGATGTCCACCTGGGCCTGCATGGCGATGCGGGAGAGCAGCTGGTTATACGGCTCGCCGGACACGGAGAAGATGGGCAGCTTCTGGCTTTCCACCAGGGTGTTGAACACGTCGATCATGGGGATACCGGTGCGGATCAGCTTGTTGGGCACGATACGCCTGGACGGGTTCACGGAGGGGCCGCCGATGGGGATCATATTCTCCGTCAGGGCGGGACCGTTGTCTCGGGGTACGCCGGCGCCGTCGAAAATGCGGCCCAGCAGGTGGTCGGAGAAGGACACCATCATGGGACGGCCCAGGAACCGGACCGGGTCCGTGGTGCTGACGCCCTGGGTGCCGCTGAACACCTGGAGCGTTACCAGGTCCCTGTCCAGCTTGATGACGTTGGCGTAGCTGTCGCCCACCAGGGCCAGGTCGCCGTTGCGGACGCCATCGGCCCGGACCGTGACCACGTTGCCCACGATGGACTCAATTTTCGTGTAAACTTTCTGCATATTGACTCCCCTCTCAATCCGCGGCCTTGCTCAGGTAAAAGTCCTTCAGCCGCTTTTCCTGGGCCTCAAATTCCGGGGTGCGGAACACGGTGTTGTGCCAGTCCAGGAACTCCTGCCGGACCTGGTTGAAAAAGGCGCGGATCTCTTTTTTGTCGCTGAGTGCGAAATCCCGGGTCAGCACGTCATACAGCACGTTGAACTCGTGGATCTGACGGTCGGGATCGCAGGCCGCGTCGATGGGATCGAAGGAATTCTGCTGCAGATACACCGCGTCCAGCAGCTCGCCCTTCTGATAGACGATATAGTCCTCGGCGGAGGTACCCTCCTCGCCGATGACCTTCATCATCTGGTTGATCTCGTTGCTGCGCTTGAGGATGGCGCGGGCCTGCTCCACCCGGTCCATATCCACCACGCCCCGGTATTTGGACCAGGAGTCGATGGGGTGGATGGCCGGATACTTGCGGGCGTCGGACCGCTCGCGGGACAGGCCGTGGAACGCGCCCACCACCTTCAGGGTGGCCTGGGTCACAGGTTCCTCGAAGTTGCCGCCGGCGGGAGACACGGTGCCGCCGATGGTGACGGAGGCGATCTTGCCGCTCTTCAGCCGGACCTTGCCGGCCCGCTCATAGAAGGAGGCAATGACGGACTCCAGATAGGCGGGGAAGGCCTCCTCACCGGGAATCTCCTCCAGACGGCCGCTCATCTCACGCATGGCCTGGGCCCAGCGGCTGGTGGAGTCCGCCAGCAGCAGCACATCCAGGCCCATCTGGCGGTAATACTCCGCCATGGTAACGGCGGTGTACACCGACGCCTCACGGGCGGCCACGGGCATGGAGGAGGTGTTGCAGATGATGATGGTGCGCTCCATCAGGGAGCGTCCGGTGCGGGGGTCCACCAGCTCGGGGAACTCCTTCAGCACCTCCACCACCTCGCCGGCCCGCTCGCCGCAGGCGGCCACGATGACGATGTCCACATCGGCGTTCTTGGCCTCCATGTGCTGCAGCACCGTCTTGCCGGCGCCGAAGGGGCCGGGCACGCAGAAGGTGCCGCCCTTGGCCACCGGCAGGAACGTGTCGATGGAGCGGAGCTTGGTCACCAGGGTCTCGTCCGGGCGCAGACGCTCCTCATAGCAGCGGATAGGCTGCTTCACGGGCCAGGAGAACACCATGGTCAGCTCCTTCTCCTCGCCGTTGTCGTTTTCCAGCACCGCCACGGTGTCCCGGACGTTGTACACGCCCTTTTCCCGGACGGATTTCACCCGCCACCCTTCGTCCTTCAGGCCGAAGGGCACCATGATCAGGTGGGTAAACAGCCCCTCGGGCACACTGCCCACGGCGTCACCGGCGGAAACATGGTCGCCGGGCTTCACCAGGGGGGTAAACTCCCAGTCCTTGTTGGGGATGGGATCCAGATACACGCCCCGCTGCAGGAAGAAGCCGCACTGCTGCGCCAGCTCCGGCAGGGGATTCTGCAGCCCGTCGAACACCTGGGTCAGCAGGCCCGGCCCCAGCTCCACGCTCATCAGCTCGCCGGAGAGCTCCACCCGGTCGCCCACCTGGATACCGTTGGTCATTTCATAAATCTGCATACTGGCTGTGTCGCCGTTGACGCGGATGACCTCGCCCTTGAGCCGGTCATCGCCCACCTGGACATAGCCCACTTCATTTTTTCGGACGGAGCCGGAAAAGGTGGCTGCCACCAGATTCCCGTTTACTCCGGTCACATATCCTGTCACTTTGTCCATTTCGTTTCTCCTGTTTCGTTATAAGCTGGAAACCTGCTGGCGGATGCCGGCCATAAGCTCGTCGAAGGCCCGCTTGCCAGCCTCATACCGGAAGGTGCGCTGCCGCTCCAGCAGCTGGAGCTTCATGGCATAGCCGAACAGCGCGTGGTCGTCGAAGTTGTGCAGGCCGATCATCCCGTCCAGACGGCGGAATTCCAGGTCCAGCAGCAGACGCTCGCCCTCCAGCGGATTCTCGGCGTTTACCGCCGCCGTCACCGTCTGGACGATGCCGGCGTCCCGATCCGAGGGGATGGCACAGGGCCGGCCCAGCTTCACGTTCCGCTGATACGTCAGCTCCCGGCACAGGGCCTTGTAAAACCCGGCCCACTCCGACAGCAGCGGCCCCTTGTCCGACGCCGCCGTCAGCTCCTCCAGCGTTTGATACACCCCGCTGCTTACCGCCGACTTGCACATGGCCAGAAACGCGGCGTAGTCCATGGGCGGCTCGCCCTGGGTCTTCAGCATGGGGAGGCTGGAGATCAGATAGTAATAGGAAGCCATGGGGCCACCCCCTTACAGGTGCATATCCCGGAAGAAGGGCATGAGCATCTCCGCGATCTCCTGGTCGGAGCAGTCAAAATAGCCGGAGCCGTCCTTGGCGGCCAGGCGGAAGCCCGCGCCCACCTTCTTGGAGGGACGGATCTCCAGGCCGTTTTTCAGCTCCTGGGCCAGCTGCTGGCGGATGCCGTCCGTCACCTGGCCCACCTCCACGGCGTAGCCGGAAACGTCCTCTCCCTGCACGGCGGCCTGGATGAGCTTGGCCAGTGTCTGCTGGTCCAGAGCCTTGCCCACGTCGGCGGCGAGAATTTTCTCGAATTCCTTCTGGATTTCCTGGCGGAAGGCCAGGACCGCGTCACGCTTGGCCTGCTGGGCGCTGAGCTGGGCGCTGGTTTTGAACACGTCGATCTCCGCCTTGGCGTCGTCCCGCAGCTTATCCGCTTGGCTCTTTGCCTCGGCGACGATGGCGTCCGCCTGCTTACGGGCGTCGGCCAGGATCGCGGCGGCCTGCTGATTTGCACTGTCAATGCCGTCCTTTTTGATGGAAGAAACAAGATCCTGAATCTGAAGTTCCATAATTGATCACCTTCTTGTCTGTATTTGCCTGATATGACTACGGGTATGGCCATATTATAATACAAGCCAGGAAAAATGCAACACTTTTTAGTGGATGTATTATTCGGATTCCTTATACATTGTCCTTCATCTGTCTGCTTTTTTATCATATATGTTTCCCGGAAGCGCACAAATAATACCGCGGCTTCCGGGAAATGGAAGCTGCGGAACGTCCGCTGCTTCTCCTGCCGGAATAGGGATGCCGTTCAGGGCACGAAGGAACAGCTCCTGTGGTTCTGCACAGAAAAAACGGTATAGCAAAAACAATTAACGTAATAATTAAATGATATCCGGTGCAGAACGCATGGAAAGTCCGCTAAGAAGCTGTTAAGATAATTTGAAAAATTAACGCAATATTTATATATTTCTTGCAAATATAATAGCCTTTTGCATAAAGAAAGTGAAAGAAGATGAAAGGTTTGGAGAAACAGCCAAAACGCCAGTTCATAATTTGTTCAAATTCCCGTTTGAATTTGCGTTGGTGAAATCTTGACAATCAGATCAAAAAACGGTACCATAAAAGAACCAAAACTTGAGGAGGTAAATCACTCTAATGGAAAAGAAAGGTACCAAGATAGCGTATTTCATTGCGCTGGCGATCGTTGTAATCGCACTGGTCATCGCGAAGGTCACCAATGACGGCAGCGGCTTCGTCGCTACCGGTTGGGCCCTGTTCCCCCCGGTCGTGGCCATTGCCCTGGCCCTGATCAGCAAGGAAGTGTATTCTTCCCTGTTCCTGGGCTGCCTGGCCGGTGCTCTGCTGCTGGCTAATTTCCAGCCCTGGCAGATGGTGGTGAATTTTGTCGGCGCCGGCGAGGGCGTGGGCATGATCAACGCCATTGACATCTCCATCCTGATCTTCCTGGTGATGCTGGGCATCATGGTGGACCTGATGAACAAGGCCGGCGGCTCCGCCGCCTTCGGCCGCTGGGCCTCCAAGCGCGTCAAGACCCGCTCCGGCGCGCAGCTGCTGACCATGCTGCTGGGCGTGCTGATCTTCATCGACGACTATTTCAACTGCCTGACCGTGGGCGCCGTCATGCGTCCCGTCACCGAGAGCCACAAGATCTCCCGGGCGAAGCTGGCCTATGTCATCGACGCCACCGCCGCTCCCGTGTGCATGCTGGCTCCCGTGTCCTCCTGGGCCGCCGCCGTTGCCTCCTATGTGCCCGACGGCTTCCCCGGCTCCCGCATCAGCATGTTCCTGAGCCAGATTCCCTGGAACTATTACTGCATCCTGACCCTGATCATGGTCATCACCATCTCCGTCCTGAACATTGACTACGGCCCCATGCTGACCCATGAGTACAATGCCCAGGTGAAGAACGACCTGTTCACCACTCCCGAACGGCCCTTCGAGGGCGCCGACGACTATGAGGAAGGCGCCAAGCATTCCTCCGTGCTGGACCTGCTGCTGCCCGTGATCGTGCTGATCGGTATGTGCATCGTGGGCCTGATCTGGACCGGCGGCGTGTTCGATCCCGAAAGCGAGAACTATCAGAACTTCGTCATGGCCTTCTCCGACGCTTCCGCCGGTCCCGGCCTGTGCCTGGGCTCCATCGTGGCCCTGGTGTTCACCTTCGTGTACTATTGGCTGCGGGGCCTCATCGGCTTTGAGAAGTCCATGGAATCCATCCCCAACGGCTTCATCCAGATGATCTCCCCCATCCTGATCCTCTGCTTCGCCTGGACCCTGTGCGGCCTGTGCCGTGACAACGGCCTGCAGGTAGGCGAGTTCGTACGGGGCGTCATGGCGAGCACCGGCAGCCTGGCCAAGTTCCTGCCTGCCGTTATCTTCATCGTGGCCTGCTTCATCGGCTTCGCCACCGGTACCTCCTGGGGTACCATCGGCATCATGGTCCCCCTGGTCTGCGCCGTGTTTGACTGGACCGATCAGGTGACCCTGCTGTCCATCGGTCTGGCTGCCTCCTGCGCCGGCGGCGTGTGCGGCGACCACCTGTCCCCCATCTCCGACACCACCATCATGGCTTCCGCCGGTGCCCACTGCTTCCACCTGAACCATGTGTCCACCCAGCTGCCCTACGGCATCACCGTGGCTGCCGTGTCCTTCGTCAGCTTCATCATCGCCGGTCTGGTGCAGCAGGTCGTGGTCTGCATGATCATCGCCATCGTCCTGATGATCGGCACCCTGCTGGTCATCCGTGCTGTCACCGCCAAGAAGCACAAGGGCATCTTCCAGGAAATGGCTGCTGCCGACAAGGCTCTCTACAACAAGTAATCCCGCGAAGACTACATAGAAAAACAGGTCCGCACCTGCGGACCTGTTTTTTTGCGAAAAACCGGCCCCCTGCCTTCATTTCCGGAAGGCAGGGGGCGATATATTCACGAAAATGTCAGATCTGTCCGCACGCAGAGCTCCCGGATCCTGGCCTGCAGCCGCTTCAGATCCTCAAAGGTCTCCGGCTTTTTCCCCGGGTCCCGCAGCAGGGCTGCCGGATGATACAGGGCCATCATCTGCATGCCGTCCTTTTCAAAGAACTGCCCGTGCTCCTGGGTGATCCTGAAGTCCGGCTTGATGATCTCCGCCGCGCTGATGCGGCCCAGGCACACCAGGATTTTCGGCTGCATCAGCTCCAGCTGCCGCCGCAGATACCCGCTGCACGCGTCCTTTTCCGTGTTCAGGGGGTCCCGGTTCTGGGGCGGGCGGCACTTGACGCTGTTGGTGATATAGATCTGCTGCCGCCGCAGGCCGATCATGGCCAGCATATCGTCCAGCAGCTTCCCGGCGGCCCCCACAAAAGGCTCGCCCTGCCGGTCCTCGCTGGCTCCCGGGGCCTCGCCCACCAGCAGCACCTCCGCCCTGGGGTCTCCCACGCCGAACACCACGTTGGTCCGGGTATCCGCCAGGCCGCAGGCCCGGCAGCTCATGCACTGCTGCCGCAGCTGCTCCCATTGATCCATATCTTTCCTCCTTCCCCGCGTATCACAGCCCCGCCCCCGGGACAAAATGAGAGCGAAGGGGGGTGCGGCTGTGTATTGGCTGTGGCTGTTTTGTCTGTATAGCTTTCTGGGATACCTGCTGGAGAAGGCGTTTGCCGCCGCCACCGGCTCCCGGCACCAGGTGCGCAAGTGCTTTCTGCTGCTGCCCCTGTGCCCGGTGTACGGCCTGGCCATGCTGGCGGTGCTGCACCTGCCTGCCGATCTGCGCCGGGGGTTTTTCCGCCTGGCCCTCTATGGCGGCCTTCCGGCCACTGCCGTGGAATACGCCGTCCACTTTCTCTATGACAAGCTCCTGGGCGTCATGTTCTGGGATTACGGCAGCACCCACATGGACCTGAACCGCCGGATCTGCATGCCCTTTGCCGTGATCTGGGGCCTGCTGACGGCCTTCTCCGTCCGATATGTTCAGCCCCTGCTGCACCCCATCGCCGCCAACGTTCCACCCTGGGCGGGACTGACGCTGCTGCTCCTGCTGGTGGATACGACTGCGGAGCAGGGAATCGGTCAGATTCAGCATTGCCTCTGCCAGACTGCAGCACACGGCATGCAGGTTTCCCGCATCGGCGCTGAGCAGATACAGCAGGTGCATGGTCTCGCCTACCTGCCTGGAAAGCTGTCCGCACGAGACGACCGGACACTCCCCTTCCGCAATCAGGCAGTTAGGCGGCAGACCTTCTGCATTGACATCGGTAATTGCGACGCTGTACGACCGGATCTGCCGCACCTGATCAGGTTCCTCGCCGTGCAGCACACCCTGATTGCAGATAACAATGTCGCCCTCTCCAATCGGATAATACCGGTTATCCACCATGTACTGTCCTTGTCCACTGCACACATAGAACAGCTCCAGACGGTTGTCGTGCATATGCGGAAGTATAGACTGCTGGTTGTTGTAATTGCGGTCGATCGAAATGCAGTTGAAGAATGTTCCGCTCAGTTTACGCGGCTTGTTTTCCATGTATGCTCCCTCCTAAGAATCACAAGATTACGAAAGCCTTTCCTCGATTTTCTTTCTTCCCCTCTGAAAATCCTGCTGTTTTTTCCACAAGAACACGATAACGCTCTCACAGACTTTGTTTGTATAATAATCACAAGAAAAGCGCAAACGATTCAAAAATAGCAGTTTATATCGTTATTTTATTCGATATTTTTACATCGTTCTTCTCTGTGTGCAATTATTATATCATAAAAACACAGAAAAAAACTTCTAACATACTGCTTTTTGAGCAAGCGCGTCAATTCAGGTTTCAGAGTAAAAAAGGAGTGCAAGAAAAAATGGCAAACAAGGTAAGAATCGGTCTGCTGGGTGCAGGCAGAATCGGCAA
>OGOV01001699.1_pt1 | contig 18469 bp, 17 predicted proteins | sample 1552711 | NCBI WGS metagenome assembly OGOV01 (sample SAMEA2580216, study PRJEB22360) | human gut metagenome | biome: human gut; feature: human-associated habitat; material: faeces | place: Denmark | collected 2008/2010 | reverse complement strand
GGCTGCCGTCCTCCCAAGCGTAGAAGAGTATAAGGAGAGCAAACGATTATGGCAAGATATACTGATTCCGTTTGCAGACAGTGCCGCAGGGAAGGCACCAAACTGTTTCTTAAAGGCGATCGCTGCTACAACGAAGCAAAGTGCGCTGTTATGAAGCGTCACACTCCTCCGGGACAGCACGGTCAGGCAAGGGCTCGCAAGGCTTCCGAATACGGCACCCAGCTCCGTGAAAAGCAGAAATGCCGCAGAGCATACGGTGTTCTCGAGTCCCAGTTCCGCAAGTACTATGATATGGCAACGAACATGCAGGGCGTTACCGGCGAAAATATGCTGTGTCTGCTTGAGCGTCGCCTTGACAATGTCGTTTATCGCCTCGGTCTCGGCGCAAGCCGTGCACAGGCTCGCCAGTGGATCACCCATGGTCACATCCTCGTTGACGGCCATAAGGTTGACATCCCCTCTTACCTCGTAAAGCCCGGCCAGAAGATCAGCGTTCTTTCAAAGAGCTTTGATGTTGAATTCTTCAAGGGCGTGAGGGAACAGGGTGCCGATAAGCCCATTCCCAAGTGGCTTGAGCTTGATGCGGCAAACCTCAGCGGTACAGTGGCAGCAATGCCCCAGCGTGATGATATCGACCTCACCATTGAGGAACACCTCATTGTTGAGTTCTATTCAAGGTAATCATCACGGCTACCCTGATCTATCAGTTACTTTTTTTCAAGAGAGGGGAGAGATTTGATGTTTGAAATTGAAAGACCTAAGATCGAGTGCAAGGAGCTGAACGACTACTACGGATGCTTCGTTGTTGAACCGCTTGAGCGCGGTTTCGGCACAACTCTCGGCAACTGCCTGCGCAGAGTTCTTTTGAGCTCAATGCCGGGCGCGGCTGCTTCTTCCGTCAAGATTGACGGTGTGCTTCACGAGTTTTCAACCATTCCCGGCGTTAAGGAAGACGTTACGGAAATCATCCTTAACATTAAGGAACTTCGTGTGAGATTGCTCGGCGAAAGCAGCAGCGTGCATGTAGTCATCGACGCCAAGGGCGAAGGCAAAGTTTTTGCAGGAGATATTATCCACGATGCCGATGTTGAAATCATCAATCCCGATTTGCACATCGCAACGCTTTCCGAGGGTGCAAACCTCTATATGGACATTGTTCTTGAAAAAGGCAAAGGCTATGTTTCTGCCGAAAAGAACAAAAAACCGAACATGCCCATCGGCGTGATCGCGATTGACTCCATATTCACCCCCATCACCAAAGTCAACTTCCGCGTTGAAGATACTCGTGTCGGTCAGGTTACCGACTACGACAAGCTCACGCTTCAGGTCTGGACAGACGGAAGCATCCGCCCCGAAGAGGCAGTCGGCATTTCTTCAAGGATCATGTTCGACCACCTTTCACTGTTCACGAACCTTACCGAAGGTGTGCAGAACATTGAAATTGTCGGCGATGAAGAGCCTGACGGCAAAGAAAAGATATACGATATGGCGATCGAAGAACTCGATCTCTCGGTTCGTTCGTATAACTGCCTCAAACGTGCCGGCATCAACACCGTTGCGGAGCTCGTTGAACGCGACGAGGAGGAAATGATGAAGGTGCGCAACCTCGGCAGAAAATCTCTCGAGGAAGTGCAGCTCAAACTTGCTGCGCTGGGTCTCTCTCTGCGCGAAAGCGAAGAATAATTCGCAAGCTGATATGATCAACGATAGCATCAGCGATTTTAATAGGAGGAAATAATATGCCTAACCGTAAGCTTAATAAAGCCACCGACCAGCGTGACGCAATGCTTCGCAACATGGTAACTGCATTCCTTTGGAACGGCAAGCTCGTGACCACCGAATCGCGCGCAAAGGAAGTTCGTCCCATTGCGGAGAAGCTCATCACCCTGGCAGTGTCCGAATATAAAAATACCGAAACCGTCACCAAGACGAAGATTGAAACCAACGACAAAGAGCAAACCACTCGAACCGAAGTCGAGAAGGTTATCGATAAGCCCTCAAAGCTCCACGCCCGCAGGCAGATCATGGCTTACCTTTATGACATTCCCCTCACCAGGGAGTCCAAGGAAAGTGCAAAGGATTTCCGCAAACGCGTTCGTGAAACTCCTCATCCCGTTGTTGAGAAGCTCTTCCGTGAGCTCGCTCCCAAATATGACGGTGTAAATGGCGGCTATGTTCGCATTTACAAGCTCGGACCCCGTCGCGGCGACGGTGCGGAAGTTTGCATGCTCGAGCTCAAATAATCGTTTGGGTCACACTCTGTTCAATTGAATATTTGCGGGGAATGTGATTGTACGTTTTCCGTGAATTCGGCGGGATGCCGGGCTTTTGTCCGGCATCCTCTTTTCGTTTATGTATGCAATTCAATGCATATGCAGTCGGCGTCCCGATTTTGAAATAAACAATTTTTTTTGAAAACGGTGTCAAAAAAACGCTGCTTTTGCTTTACATACACGATTCAATCTGTTAAAATAAAAGGTGCGACATAAATAACTTACTGCACATGCAAGAGCAGGTGTGCGTTTTTGGCTGTCGTGCAGCATACGGCTGCATCGGCGGAGTATAAAGCACAGCACAGAAAGGAAAGAGCAAGTGGATACCGAATTCGCAGTCCGCATGGTTGACATAACCAAGCATTTCGGCACAATAACTGCAAACAAAAACGTTTCTTTGGACATTCGCAAGGGAGAGATTCTATCCCTTTTGGGTGAAAACGGAAGCGGCAAAACGACTCTGATGAATATGCTTTCCGGCATTTATTACCCGGACGGCGGCAGTATCTATGTGAACGGAACGCGTGTTGATATTCGCTCTCCAAAGGATGCGTTCAAGCTTCATATCGGCATGATTCATCAGCATTTTAAGCTTGTTGACGTTTTTACGGCAACGGAAAACGTTAAACTGGGCCTAAAAGACAGTATATCCGCTGTGCGCAAAAGCATTGTTGAAATTTGCAAAAAATACTCATTTGCAGTCGATCCGGACAAAAAGGTCTATGAAATGTCCGTTTCGGAAAAACAAACACTTGAAATCGTTAAGGTGCTTTATCGCGAAGCGGATATTCTTATTCTTGACGAACCGACTGCCGTTCTGACGCCGCAGGAAACCGAGGCGTTGTTTAAAGTTATGCGTGCAATGAAGGCAGACGGAAAAAGCATTGTTATCATCACACATAAATTGCACGAAGTCTTGGAAATTTCGGATAGAGTTGCCGTTTTGCGCAAGGGCGAATACATCGGCGAGGTGGAAACTTCAAAAACCGATGCTCAAAGCCTTTCGGATATGATGGTCGGTCATGCCGTAACATTGAATATCGATCGTCCTGAAGTCGGCTATTCTGTCCCGCGTCTTTTTGTAAAGAATCTGACCGTTAAGGATAATCTCGGAGTCACGAGACTCGACAATGTAAGCTTTACGGCCAACAGCGGCGAAATTCTTGGTGTTGCGGGCATCAGCGGAAGCGGGCAAAAGGAACTGCTTGAAGCAATTGCGGGACTTTGCAGGACTGAACCCGGTTCTTCCGTTATGTATGTTAATCCGCGCAGCGATGAAGAGGAGGAACTCTGCGGTCTGTCGCCGGAACTTATTCGCGACCTCGGGGTGAGCCTTGCATTCGTGCCGGAGGACAGGCTCGGAATGGGTCTTGTCGGCAGCATGAATATACCCGATAACATGATGCTGCGCAGTTATAAGGACGGAAAAAGCTGCTTTGCGGACAGAAAAAAACCGCGTGAGCTTGCGCAGAAGGTCGTTGACGAACTTGGCGTTCTGACTCCGGATCTTGATACACCGATAAGAAAGCTTTCCGGCGGCAACGTGCAAAAAATTCTTGTCGGGCGCGAACTTTCGTTTAACCCGTCGCTCCTTATGGCGGCTTATGTTGTTCGCGGACTGGATATTAACACGTCGTATGCAATCTATGGGCTGCTGAACGATCTTAAGAAAAAGGGCGGCGCAGTCATTTTTGTCGGTGAAGACCTCGACGTTTTGCTTGAGCTCTGTGACAGGATACTTGTGCTTTGCGGCGGCAGGGTCAGCGGAATTGTTGATGCAAGAAAGACTCAAAAGAACGAAGTCGGACTTTTGATGACAAACCTTGGCTCGGCCGACAGCTCAGCCGAGTGATTCGGGCAAAAAGATAACGAAAGGCAGGAAAAAAGAATGCTCCGTATTCAAAAGAGAACCGCGCTGCCGGTTTGGAAGAGTTGGCTTATTCGTGCGATTGCAATAATTATCGCGCTCGTTCTTAACGGCGTGCTTATTTACGGGCTTACAAAAATGAACCCTGTGAAGGTGTATGCCACAATGTTCAACGGTGTTTTCGGCACCGAAAGAAGAATCTGGAACACGATTCGCGATATTTCAATGCTGCTGTGCATCGGGATCGGACTTGCCCCCGCATTTAAAATGAAATTCTGGAATATCGGCGCAGAGGGTCAGATCTTGCTCGGCGGCATTGCAGCTGCGGCGTGCATGATGTATTTTGACAGTCTGCCGAACGGACTGCTGCTTGTTGTGATGTTCCTTGCGGCGGCAGCGGCGGGCGGATTCTGGGCGTTCATTCCGGGAATTTCAAAAGCAAAGCTGAACACAAACGAAACTCTGTTCACACTGATGATGAACTATATTGCAATTCAGCTTACGTCATTCTTCGTTACTTTTTGGGAGAATTCCTATGGTTCCAACATCGTCGGAACAATCAACCTTGAATCACACAAGGGATGGTTCCCGGATGTTTTCGGGCAGATGTACGGACTTAATGTCATTATCGTTGCGGTTCTTGCCGTAGCAATGTACTTCTATCTTAAAAGCACAAAGCACGGGTTTGAAATTGCTGTTGTCGGCGAGAGCCACGACACGGCGCGGTATGCTGCAATCAATGTTCCTGCCGTCACCGTCCGCACGGTCACACTTTCCGGCGCAGTATGCGGCATTGCCGGTTTTCTTGCGGTTGCGGGACAGGGACACACGATTTCAACGAACACGGCGGGCGGACGCGGCTATGTGGCAATTATCGTTGCATGGCTTGCAAAGTTTAACACGCTTGTGATGATTCTTGTTTCCTTCCTTATCGTTTTCCTCGAAATGGGCGCACGCGAAATAGCGTCAAAGTTCAACATCAGCGATAATCTTTCGCAGGTCAGCACGGGTATCATCCTTTTCTTCATCCTCGGAAGTGAATTTTTCATCAATTACAAGGTTGCTTTGCGTGAGAAGGACGGCGCAAAGCAGTCGGCGGAATGAGCCGCGCGGAGCAGACACGGCAATAAAAACTGAAAGGGCAAAACAAAATGAAACAATTGATTATGCTAATCCAGGCGGCCGTATCGTTCGGCACGGTCATAATGTTCGGCTCCGCAGGCGAGATTCTGACGGAAAAATCCGGCAACCTTAATCTTGGTGTTCCGGGCATGATGTATCTCGGCGGCATTGCAAGCCTTGCGGGTTCGTTTTTCTATGAACGTGCCTGTGATGCAGCAGGCAAAGTTCCGAGTTCGTTCATGCTGATTCTGATCGCGCTTGTGTGTGCCTTTGCAGCGGCAGCAGCGGGCGGATTCATTTTCAGCTTTCTCACAACAACTCTGCGTACGAATCAAAACGTCACGGGTTTGACGCTTTCGATTTTCGGAGCGGGCATTGCGAATTTCTTCGGAGGTTCCCTCAACAAGCTTGCAGGCGGTGTCGGTCAGATAAGCGTTGAAAGAACCAGCAGACTCTTCCGCGCAGAGGTTTTCGGTTGGCTGCCGCTTCCCGAAACGTTGAAGCAGATGTTCTTTGATTACGGTTTTATGGTTTACGCCGCAATCATAATTGCAATACTTGTTCAAATCTTCCTCAAACGCACCAATCGCGGACTCAATCTCAGGTCCGTTGGTGAAAGCCCTGCAACAGCGGATGCTGCCGGCATAAATGTCACCCGTTACAAGTATCTTGCAACCTGTATCGGCGGCGGAATAACCGGGCTCGGCGGCGTTTACTATGTTATGGACTACATCAAGGGAACATGGGCAAACGACGGAACGATTGAAAACCTTGGCTGGCTTGCGGTTGCGCTCGTTATTTTTGCAACATGGAAACCCACCCGTGCAATATGGGGCTCCTACCTTTTCGGAATCTTTTTCTGGGCATACCTTCTGATCGCTTCCGGATTGACAAGGCGGTCACAGGAGTTGTTCAGGATGCTGCCCTATATCGTTACAATAATCGTACTCATTATTGTTTCGCTGCGCAGGAAAAAGGAGGACCAGCCCCCGGCAGCCCTCGGCCTGTCTTATTTCCGTGAGGAACGTTGAAAAATACACTCAATTACACAAATTTAAAAGTATAAGTTCGGGAGTTTTCGGAATGAATGACTTTGAGCCGAAAATTCCCGAATTTTTGAGGCAGAGCGTCACTCGGTTCGATTTCGGATTTTACTGAAAATATTCACATTTTGTACATAAATTGAGCGGAATTATCGTTGATTTTTGCGCATAGGTTTGGCATAATAAGGTAAAGGTCGGCGGTTTTGACGTCCGAATGACGGTGAGCGGATCTTCTGCCGTGCAGCTGCGGCGAAAAGTTAAAACAAAAAGAAAAACAAGATGGAACGGAGAAAAACAATGGGATTCAAAAATGACAGCGTATACAGAACGAGACGGATACTCTGCCTTGTTATTTTTGTTCTGCTGCTTTCAATTATTGTTGTGTGTATATCGATCGCCTGCCGCGGAACATGTGCAAACCACGGCGATTCGCACGGCCCGGCGAGCGCAAAGCCGTCCACACCGCAGCCTGCGGTCACGGATACGCCCGCATTGCAAACGGAACCTGCTCAGACGGATAATCCTCCGGCAACTCAAACAGCAGAAACCCCGGCTCCTTCCGACGGAATCCCGCTTGTTGTTACGGAAGGCGACATGAATGCCGTCATGGCAAGACTGGAGCAGCTTAAAACACTTCCTTCGGACAAAACGATCATCCTGCTTGACGTTGGACACGGCGGATTTGACCCCGGTTCGATCGGACTTGATACGGGAGTTCATGAAGATGAACTGAACCTTCAGGTTGCACGGTTCGTTGCGCAAAAATTAGGCGAAAAAGGTTACTATGTCTTTATGACGCGCATGGGCTCATATGCCGTTGCGGAGACCAAAAACGAGGATATGCGCCTGCGCAAAGAGTTCATGAAACTCGATATTTTCGATGCTGCAATCAGTATTCACATGAATTCGTACCCGGACGATCGCAGCGTTGACGGCACACGGCTCTTCTACTACAAAGAGGGCACCAAAGGACAGACGCTTGCAACAATTATCCTTGACGAAATCTGCAAAGCAACGGGGCAGCGCAATCGCGGGACAAACAGCGGAGATTTGATGGTTGTACGCGAGCCTGTCGCGCCGAGCGCACTCGTGGAATGCGGATTCATTTCCAATGCAAATGAGGAGCGCTTGCTCGCAAATTCAAATTATCAGGAAAAGCTTGCTCAGGCGGTCGCAGACGGTGTTGAAAAGTTCTTTAACTCCGACACTTGAGGCCGGTAATGCAGATATTACTGAAATGATAAAGAATCACGAAAAATCCGCGCAGAAAGAACTGTGCGGATTTTTGATTAAGTCACGTTTATAACACTTTATTCCACAAAATTCGTCCCATACCGCCATTTTTTGCCAAATTTGCAAATGACGAAAAACAAACACAATCAAAAAGCAATTGCTAAGCCGAGCTGAAAACGAAAACTAACAGAGTAAAAACAAAATTAATATTGCAATACGAGAATAAGCAGTAAAATCGAAACGGAAAACACTGTCGTTTTATCCCGCTGCAACCGGATTGAAAATGCGGTGAAATCAACAAATTTTGCGATTCGGGTTGCATTTTTTGAGATATGTGTTATAATGTATACGATACGTTGAGTAAGGGGTGCGATCAGGGGCACGGAGCAGCGCATCAAAAAGCACAAACGGCTGACGGCTGAGCCGCCGCCGAAAACGAAGTCCCCGCTTTTGTGCGATCGGGCGGGGAGCCGCAGGCATCGGGCGCACGGTGCAAACGGCAAACCAAATGCATTTGTTAGAAAGACAGATGGGAAGGAGGCAGTATGAAAAAGCTGTTATCGGAAGCAGCAATTCGTGCAAAACGTATTTTTCTTGCAATCGCATCATTCTTCAGCACATTGTGGGCAAAGGTTCTTTCAACATTCCGAAAGAGCAAAAACGCTGAAGCAAAAACAACGTATTCACTCAACAACAAAAGCTCCGCGGGAGGAGCGGGCAAACATGTTTCCGCCGCAGGAGGCAAGGTGCTTTCATTCTTTAAGAGACTGCCTGCTCTTGCAGTGAAATACAGGCTTGCAGTATCATGTATCATGGTCGTCATAATCGGCGCAATCGTTATCGGCGTTGCGCTGGGCGGCAAATCTTCAAAAACTTTCAAGGGCGATCAGCAGGCTCTGCACTCGAGTGACAACCCGGCGGCGGTCACCCAATCCCCTCAGAACACCGAACCGGGATCCGCCGATGACCCGGGTGCAGCGACGGAGCAGCCCGGCGATACCGACCCGGCCGAAACCACGACACCTCAGGCAACGCATAACATCTATATCACCCCCGTGCCGATCGTTTCAATGCGTCCCGTTGACGAAACAAAGGATGTTGCGAAAGCAGGAGAACACAACGATGTGATTCCGGATGTTCAGGAAAGGCTCATGATCCTTTGGTACATGGATCAGGATGAACCCACGGATTATTTCGGAAATATAACAAAAAATGCATTGCGCGTATTCCAGCGCAGGAACGAACTTGAGGTCACGGGCAGACTTGATCCCGCAACATACGAACTGCTTATGTCGAATGATGCAAAGGCATATCTCTGCATGATCGGCGATTCGGGTCAGGATGTTGTTGCTGTCAAGCAAAGACTTTACGAACTCGGCTATGTCGATACGGAGGACGGCGGGTTTGACGAAGCTATGGAAGCCGGCGTAAAGGAATTCCAGGCGGCAAACAATCTTTCCGTTGACGGAAAAGTCGGAAGAAACACAAAAGAAGCTCTTTATAACCCGGAATGCGTTCCGAAAGCGTTTAACATCGGCGATTCGGGCGACAACATCCTGCTCTATCAGAACAGGCTTCAAAAACTCGGTTATCTCACAACGGAGCCCGACGGCATCTACGGAACCGATACTCAGATGGCGGTTCGCAGGTTCCAAGAGCAGAATTCGCTTATTGCGGACGGCTATCTCGGACCTATCACGAGGGATACGCTGATGAGCGATGACGCAGTCGGCAATGCGCTCAGCTACTCCATGCACGGGTCGGATGTTAAAAATGTTCAGCAGAGACTGTATGAGCTTAACTATCTCCGCGCAAAGAATATCAACAGCTACTACACAAGCCTTACCGAAAAAGCCGTGAAGCTTTTCCAAAAAAATAATGGACTTACCGTTGACGGCAAAGTCGGAAGGCATACCATGAACGTTCTGTTTTCCGATGATGCGGTGCGCGCCTCCTCCCCGGTAACGGATGGCGGAACCGGAGGCGGCGGTGGCGGCGGCGGAAGCAATCCTACGCCCAAGCCTTCCGATCCCGATCCGGATCCCGATCCCGGTGAAGGCGCAAGTGAGCGTATCGACAGGTTTATCCGCATTGCGCGGAGCAAACTCGGTTGTCGCTACGTTCGCGGCGGAAAAGGGCCGAACGTGTTTGACTGCTCTGGTTTTGTATACTGGTGCATCAACAAGGCAGGCATTTCGCAGGGCTACATGACGAGTTACATGTGGCGCAGCTGCACCCGCTATCAGCGCAACAACAATATCAACAACGTCAAACGCGGAGATGTAATCGTTTATTACGGTCACGTTGCAATATGCAGCGGCAAGTGGACAATGATCGATGCATCGCAGTCCAACGGCAGGATCGTTGAACGCTCGTTCAATTCCAACTATTGGCACCGCAACTTCATCTGCTCATTCCGCATATTCAGATAATATCGGAAAAGCGGTCGAACAGAAAATTTAACTTCATAAGGCGGAGCGGTGAATGCATTGCTCCGCCGATTTCTTTTGCGGCAAAAAAACACTTGCAATTATCCTTCGAATGCTGCATAATGAAAAGCGCAAAGAAACAACACAAAAAGGCATGAAGCAGCCGACGGTGCATAAAGGGAACGACATATAAGTGCCGACGGCATATGCCGATGCAAAAAAGAACGGACAGCGAATGACTATGAAAAAAGAAAGCAGACGCAATATTTCAAAAAAAACGGTTTATTTCGGCATTGTTTTCACAGCGGCGGGTTTTGCTTTGCTTGCTGTGCTTTTTGCGATGACGGGCAAACAAAACTCAACCATGAGCAGGCTTCGGGCGGAAAGGGATGAACAGCAGCGCAAACTTCAGGAAGCCGAAATTCAGCAGGAGGGGCTTCAAGAGCTGAATGCATACATTTCGAGCAGTGAATTCCTGATAAGATACATGCGCGAAACGCAAGGATATATGCTGGACGGAGATATAAGGTTTGATGTTGATGATCCGAATGCAATTATCACAACATCGGTGCCGATTTCAAGCGCACCGGTCTCTGCCGACGCTTACGATACGCCGGAACCTGCGGAGCCGACAGCAGAACCCTGAAGAGGCGCAATCTGCGACACAATCTGCACAGGAGTGAAAAAATGACAGATACTTACGAAAAAAATGACATTGTCGGCAAAGCGGATTCCGCTGCGGTTATTGATATAGGTTCAAACTCAATCAGATATGCAGCGGGCAGGAACGGAAAAAAACTCGTAATAACAACGCGTCTCGGCTCAGGCCTTGCACAAAGCGGGCGGCTTGATGAGGAACGAACGGAAAAGAGCATTTCTGTAATTTCGGCCTTGGTATCGAATGCCCGTCATTCGGGATACGTCCCCTTCGCCTATGCGACAAGTGCGGTCCGCGATGCATCGAACAAGTTCGAGTTTATTAACAGAATAAAGCAAAAATGCGGCATCACGGTCGATGTTTTGAGCGGAGAAAGAGAGGCGCAGTATGCGTTTGAAGCGGCATGTAATTCTTCCGACGGGTGCAGCGCACTCATTGATATCGGCGGCGCGTCAATGCAGATTGCGGAGGCAAAAAGTAAGGTGAGTTATCCGATAGGCTGCGTTCGCGGAAAAGATATTGCGCTGAAAAGCAGCGGCAAAACGGACTGCGATGATGATTTTGAGACGCAGCGTACCGCAATAAACCAATATATGGATGAAATAATCGGCACGCCGAACCGACGACTCGGAAAATGTGCGGGAATCGGCGGAACAATAACCACTCTTGCCGCTCTTTCGCTCGGTATGTGTGAATATGACCGCGATGAAATTGAAAAGGCTGTTCTTAACAAGTCAGAGGTTGAACAGCTGATTGTAGGATTGAACTCAATGGGTGCGGAAAGAAAACTAAACCCGCTGCTCAGAGAGAGGCATGACGTCATAATGTACGGGGCGGCTGTTCTGGCACATGCAATGGAGCTGTTCGGGATTGAAGAGGTTCATGCCCGTGATCGTGACGGGTTGGACGGATACATGCAGTATGTGACGGAGCATTTGCTCTGACGGAAATTGCCGGAGGTTTTTTCTGAATGAAAGACGCCGCTTAGCGTATGATTCAGTGTGTCGGTCTGCAAATCGGCACGAAACGACGATTTGCGAATGCCGAAGGTTGTGCCAAAAAAATAAGCGAAAACAGAAAAGAAAAGCATTGCTTGAGGAGGATTGAATAATGAGACTGATTATAGCGTCAAACAATAAAAATAAGATTCGCGAGATTAAAGAGATACTCGGTGACAAATTTGAAGAAATTGTTTCAATGAGAGAAGCGGGCATTGAACTCGATGTTGAAGAGGATGCGGATTCGTTCATCGGCAATGCACGCAAAAAAGCGGAGGAAACAGCGAAACTTTGCCCGCAGGATGCCGTGCTTGCGGATGATTCGGGCCTTTGTGTCGATGCTCTGAACGGCGCACCGGGAGTGTATTCGGCAAGATTCGCCGGGGAGGGGCATGATGACGCCGCAAACAGGGCAAAGCTTTTTGCCGAACTTCGGGATGTTCCCGCCGAAAGAAGAACTGCGCATTTTGCATGTGCAATGGTGCTTGTTCGTCCGGGAGAGCCCAATATTGAGGTTGTCGGAAGGGTTGACGGCCGCATTCTGTTCGAAGAGCGCGGTGAAAACGGTTTCGGATATGATAATATGTTTTTGTATGAACCGTTCGGCCTGAGTTTTGCGGAAATCGATGCCGAACGCAAGAACGGCGTCAGCCACAGGCGCAGAGCGTTGGAACTGGTGCTCGATGCGCTGAAAAAACAGTGATCGTTTCAGCAGAAGATACAGGGTAAAAAACAAAGCAAAAAACAAATGCCTCCGCGGAATGCGGCGGACTCGGGGAGAGCGTACAAAAGATGAGAGTTGCAGTTGTCAGCGATACACACGGCTGCCTGTCCATGCTTGACAGGTGCATTAAACTCGCAGGTCAGGTTGATGTGTGGTGTCATTTGGGAGATTTGACTTCGGATGCCGAAGCGCTCATGAGCAGAACGAATGCAAAGGTTTATGCGGTGCGCGGGAATTGCGATTATTTCGGAGGCTCGGCGCAAAGATACGAGAGCGAAGCCGTTGTTGAGCTTGGCGGAGCAAGAATCCTGATGATGCACGGCCATACGCACGGAGTCAGCCCGTATTCGTATGACAGAGCTGCATACAGGGCGGAGGAACTGCATTGCTCCGTGCTGCTGTTCGGACACACGCATATTTCAATCGTGAACAATGACGGGAGAGTGCTTGCGGTGAATCCGGGCAGCCCGTCCTGTCCGCGCGGAGGCAGAAGTCCCTCGTTTGCTCTGCTCGAAATTGAGAACGGCGATGTGCGGGCGGAAATTATAACAATGTGAAACTTTACGCCGAATTTATTTCGAGAAAACGAAAAAGGAAAAACATACCAAAATACTCGGAATTTAAGGAGGCGCAGTATTTTAAACTACAAACAGGACAAAAAATAAATATATTATTGAACCCCGCAGAACGGCCAATGCCGATTTGCGGTTTTTTTGTCTGAATTTCGGGCATTTGAAGCCCGTTTTTTGCCGCAGCGGGCAAATTTTCGGGAAAAACACGCACGCGAACAAGCTCGAATTATAAAAAGTATAATATCGATATTTCTTTCGCCTGCTTGCAAAAAGCATGGTTGCGTGTTATAATCACAATTGGCATAGGCGAATGCAAAAAATGAAAGTATTTGCCGTTCGTGCCGATTTATATCGAAGTCATACAATGAATGAGTATAGATTCGAAAGGAGCAATCACAGTCAATGTATAAGATTACGCTGAGAAAAGAACTCAATCCGACCGTCACCATGATGGAAATCGAAGCTCCCCTCGTGGCGAAAAAGGCAGAACCCGGTCAGTTCATCATTCTGCGCGTCAACGAAGACGGCGAGAGAATCCCCCTGACCATTGCGGGTTATGACAGAGAAAAGGGCACAGTAAGAATCATTTTCCAGATTGTCGGTGCAACAACAACTCTGCTCAATGCAAAAAAAGAAGGCGAATATATTCAGGATTTCGTCGGTCCCCTTGGCGTTGCAACCCATATCGAAGGGCTGAAGCGCGTTTGCATCGTCGGCGGCGGCGTGGGCTGCGCAATCGCTCTGCCCATTGCACAGAAGCTGCATGAAATGGGCTGCGAGGTAACAAGCGTTATCGGTTTCCGCAGCAAGGATCTGCTGATTCTTGAAGATGAGTTCAAAGCTGCTTCCGACAGGCTCTTTGTTATGACAGACGACGGTTCTTACGGCAGGCACGGCAATGTTTGCGTACCTCTCAACGAAATGTTCGCAAACGGCGAAAAATTCGATGAAGTTATCACCATCGGTCCGTTGATCATGATGAAATTCGTTGTTGCAGCCGTCAAGCCCACGGGCATTCCCTGCACGGTTTCAATGAACCCGATAATGATCGACGGCACAGGCATGTGCGGCGGCTGCCGCCTCACCCTGCACAGGGACGGCGAGCGCATTACAAAGTTCGCATGTGTTGACGGCCCCGACTTCAACGGCTATGAAGTTGATTTTGACGAAGCAATGAGAAGAGGAGCGATGTATCGCGATTTCGAACGCCATGCGCTCGAAGAAACCTGCAATCTTCTCAACAAGGAGGTAAAATAATATGCCTAACATGAGCCCCAAAAAGAACGAAATGCCCACCCAGGCACCCGAAGTACGCGCACACAACTTCAACGAGGTTGCAACCGGCTATTCCGAAGAGACCGCGCTTGACGAGGCGCTCCGCTGTCTCAACTGCCCGAAGATGCCCTGCGTCAGCGGCTGCCCGGTCAACATCCATATCCCCGAGTTTATCGCAAAGATTCGCGAGAACGATTTCGAGGGCGCATATCAGGTCATTCAGCAGACCTCCTCTTTGCCCGCAGTCTGCGGCAGGGTATGTCCTCAGGAACTCCAGTGCGAAAGCAAGTGCGTTCGCGGCATCAAAGGCGAACCCGTCGGCATCGGCAGACTTGAACGCTTTGTTGCAGATTGGCATAACGCTCATTCCACCGAAGCTCCCAAAGCTGCGCCTTCCAACGGCCACCGCGTTGCTGTTGTAGGTTCCGGCCCCTCCGGCCTTACCTGCGCGGGCGACCTTGCCAAGAAGGGCTATAAAGTCACCGTTTACGAAGCTTTGCACACCGCAGGAGGTGTTCTTGTTTACGGTATTCCCGAATTCCGTCTGCCCAAGGCAATTGTTCAGAAGGAAGTTGACAACCTGACCGCCATGGGCGTTGATATGGAAACCAACACCGTTATCGGCAAGACTCTCACCATTGACGAGCTGTTCGAACAGGGCTTTGAAGCTGTTTTTGTCGGTTCCGGTGCAGGCCTTCCCAACTTCATGAACATCCCCGGTGAGGCATACAAAGGCGTTTACTCCGCAAACGAATTCCTGACCCGCAGCAACCTCATGAAGGCATACAAGGCTGATCCCGTGACCCCCATCATGAAGGGCGGAAACGTTGCGGTCGTCGGCGGCGGCAACGTTGCAATGGATGCTGCAAGGACTGCGCTGCGCCTCGGTGCGGACAAGGTCTATATCGTTTATCGCCGCTCCCTTGAGGAACTTCCCGCTCGCCGTGAGGAAGTTGAACACGCAATGGAAGAGGGCATTGAATTCAAACTGCTCAACAATCCCGTTGAGATTCTCGGTTACAACAACCCCGATGACAAGCGCGATCCCAAGAACGGTTTCGTCACCGGCATGAAGTGCATCCGCATGGAACTCGGCGAACCCGATGAAAAGGGCCGCCGCCGTCCCGTTCCCGTGCCCGGCAGCGAGTTTGTGCTTGATGTCAACACCGTTATCATCGCAATCGGCACCAGCCCCAACCCTCTCATCAAGTCCACCACCAAGGGTCTTGAGGTAAACAAAAAGGGCGGAATTGTTGTTGAAGAAGGAACAGGTCTCACAAGCCGCGAAGGCGTTTACGCCGGCGGTGATGCCGTTACCGGTGCCGCAACCGTTATTTCCGCAATGGGTGCGGGCAAGGCGGCTGCAAAGGCGATCGACGAGTATCTCAGCAATAAATAATCGATTTAAAACTGCAATTTCGGCATAAAACCGAAATTCGGCAATGAATTCGGCAATGAAAAAGATACTTGGCACAGTATCAATTTGATACGGTATCAAATACGCTCCGCTGCCCGAAATACGGCGGCGGAGCGCGGAAAAACAAAACCGAACAAAAACAATTTGCAGATTAAATCTCTGCCGACCGAAAAGCTTTGCGCGCGCATCATGCGTGCGGCATCGGTTCGGCTCGGGAGACCTGCAGGGGCTTTCCGGGCTTTTGTTTTTCAAAGGGATTTAAAAACAAATTTGTTTCAAAACAAAATCGACAGTTCCCGAAATTACGAGGGAACAGCGATTTCAAAATATCTATTTTAATAAGGAGACGGAAAATGAACAAAGAGTTCGATTACAACGTGCTCGATGAAATTCTGAAAGAACACAATTACGATGAATCCCACACCGTTACCATTCTTCAGGAAGTTCAGGCACACTACAGCTACCTGCCCAAGGAAGCTTTCCCTTATCTTGCGGAAAAGCTCGGCGTACCCGAGGCAAAGATTTACGGCGTTGCAACATTCTATGAGAATTTCTCCCTTGAACCCAAGGGCACGAATATCATTCGCTGCTGCGACGGCACGGCTTGCCACGTTCGCCATTCCACCGAAGTTCTTGACTATCTGCGCAAGGAACTCGGCCTTTCCGCAGCGAAGAGAACAACGGATGACCTTAAATTCACCGTTGAAACAGTTTCATGTCTCGGCGCATGCGGTCTTGCACCGGTCATCACCGTAAACGGCAAAGTCTATTCCCAGATGACAAAGGAAAAGGCAGCCGAAGTCCTTAAGGAACTCAGGGAGGAGAATTAACATGCTTAAAAACAGGCAGGATCTTATCGCGCTTCGCGAGGGCTGCATGGCTGCGGCTCAGCTCCAGAAAAGAAGGATTCTTGTTTGCGCCGGCACGGGCTGCGTATCCAGCGGCTCACTGAAAATCTTTGACAGGCTCAAAGAACTCATCGAAGCAAACGGCATCAGCTGCCCCGTCGAACTCAAGGTTGAACCCCATGAACCCGGCATCCATGGCGGTGAGTGCGCATGTCACGCTCAGGCAGAAAATGCCGATAACAGCATCGCAATGAAAAAGAGCGGCTGCCACGGCTTCTGCGAAATGGGTCCCCTTGTTCGCATCGAACCCGAGGGATACCTCTACACCAAGGTTAAGCTTTCCGATTGCGAAGAAATCGTTGAAAAAACGATTCTCAACAACGAGCCCATCGACAGGCTTGCATATAAGCGCAACGGCGAAATCTACAGGAAACAGGAAGAAATTCCCTTCTACAAAAACCAGACCCGCATCGTTCTTGAACACTGCGGCCACATTGATGCACTTTCCGTCAAGGAATATCTCAGCATCGGCGGTTACACCGCTTTTGAAAAGGCTCTGTTCGACATGACTCCCGATGATATCGTTAACGAAATCTCCGAGTCCAAGCTCCGCGGCAGAGGCGGCGGCGGCTTCCCCACCGGCAAAAAGTGGGCACAGGTCAAAGCACAAAAAGCCGAACAGAAATACGTTGTCTGCAACGGCGACGAGGGCGACCCCGGCGCATTCATGGACAGGAGCATCATGGAAGGCGACCCGCACCGTATGCTCGAAGGTATGATGATCGCAGCAGTTGCCTGCGGCGCAACCGAAGGTTATATCTATGTCCGTGCCGAATACCCCCTTGCGGTATTCAGACTCCGCACCGCAATCGAACAGGCAAAGGAAATCGGCCTGCTCGGCAAGAACATTCTCGGCAGCGGCTTTGATTTCGATCTCCATATCAACCAGGGCGCAGGCGCATTCGTTTGCGGCGAAGGTTCCGCATTGACCGCTTCCATCGAAGGCAAGCGCGGTATGCCCCGCACCAAGCCCCCGCGCACCGTTGAACACGGTCTGTTCGAAATGCCCACCGTTCTCAACAACGTTGAAACCTATGCAAACGTTCCTTCCATCATCTCCAAGGGCGCAAAGTGGTTCTGCACCATCGGTACCGAATCCAGCCCCGGCACGAAGGCGTTCGCAATCACCGGCAATATTGCAAACACCGGTCTTATCGAAGTCCCCATGGGCACCACTCTGCGCGAAGTCGTCTATACTGTCGGCGGCGGTATGCGCGGTGAAGGTCAATTCAAAGCCGTTCAGATCGGCGGTCCTTCCGGCGGCTGTCTGACCGAAAAAGATCTTGACCTGCCCCTTGATTTCGACTCCCTCAAGAAAGTCGGCGCAATGATAGGTTCCGGCGGTCTTGTCGTTATGAACGACAAAACCTGCATGGTCGAAGTTGCACGCTTCTTCATGCACTTCACCCAGAACGAATCCTGCGGCAAATGTGTCCCCTGCCGCGAGGGTACCAAGCGGATGCTGGAGATTCTGGAGCGGATCGTCAACGGTCAGGGCAAGTTGGAGGACATCGACACGCTGGAAGAACTGGCGAAGATGATCCAGAGAATGGCACTGTGCGGTCTGGGCAAGTCCGCCCCGCTGCCGGTTCTGTCCACTCTGGCCACCTTCCGGGACGAGTACGTCGAGCACATTGTGGATAAGCGGTGCCGGGCCAAGCAGTGTACCGCTCTGCGCCGGTACGTCATCAATCCCGCGTTCTGCAAGGGCTGCTCCAAGTGCGCCCGGAACTGCCCCGTCAACGCCATCTCCGGCGTGGTCAAGAAGCCCTACACCATTGATTCCAACAAGTGTATCAAGTGCGGCGCCTGTAAGGAAAACTGCGCCTTTGATGCCATCTACATCGAAGCGTAAGGAGGGCAATCATGGGTACTATTACAATCAACGGAAAAAAGGTAGAATTTACCGACGAGAAGAATGTTCTGACCATCATTCGCAAGGCCGGTTTC
>OGOV01001697.1_pt1 | contig 18473 bp, 19 predicted proteins | sample 1552711 | NCBI WGS metagenome assembly OGOV01 (sample SAMEA2580216, study PRJEB22360) | human gut metagenome | biome: human gut; feature: human-associated habitat; material: faeces | place: Denmark | collected 2008/2010 | reverse complement strand
CCGCCGTTATCAAGCCTTTTTTGATTTTGTTAAGGTCGATTACCACTGCTTTATATTTGCGCATTGTTGTTTATCCTCCGTATTTTGAGAAATTAAGATTGCTGCCACCCGTAATATCGGCACGACTTATCTTTAAAATTATATGAGGACAAACTCAAAAAAAGAACTCCGCACGGAGAGGTGAGAAAGTCAAATATGCAATAAAAACAGCGGCAAAACAGAGCGGTATCGCCCTGTTTTGCCGTTTTAATCATTCTTTTTGTTCATCTTTTTTGTCAGAAACAAGTATGGCGCGGCCGCTCAGACTTCGGTCACGTGCGTTTATGTCCTTTGCTTCGCGGAAAACCTCGCCGCACTTACAGGCGGCAATGAACGCAAGATTTCGTATATGGCTGCGGTTTATCCTGAACATTATCCGTCCGCAGTTCGGACAGATATAGTCGTTGCCCGAAAGATACGCCGCTTTAAGCGAATCATTGGCGGACGGAACACGATGCTTTGTCTTTTTGATAAGACCGCCGCAAGAGCATATGGCTCGAATGATATAGCCTTTCATCTCGCCGTCGGTAAATCCGATAAGCCGCTTACATTCGGAACAGATTAATGTCCTTTCGCCGTTGTCATTGATTAAATATCCGTTATGATAATGCATTTTTCTCTCCGTGTTGCTTAAAAATTATGTTTTGCAATTATATAACTCCGCAAAATCGTTCATATAAATCAGTATATCTCGCTTTCTTTCGGGTTCGGGTGCTTGATTTGTTTGACATAATCAACGATAACCTGTGCCGCACCGTCAGTATCGACCCTTTCGGTGTTGACCGAAATGTCATAGTTGTCAACGCTTCCCCAAATCCTGTTGGTATAAAAGTTATAGAAAGAGCTGCGCCGTTTATCCGTCTTTAAAATATAGTCAAGCGCGGATTTTTCTTTCATATCACAGCTTTTCATAATTCTTTCGGTTCTGAAATCAATCCCGGCGCGAACGAACACGCTTACAAGATTTTCTTCATTCCTCAAAACATAGTCCGAACAGCGGCCGACAATAACGCACGACTCCTTTTCGGCAATCGAACGAATAACCTGTGACTGAATCCTGAAAATATTGTCCGACCCCGTTACATCGCCGTATCGGCAATACGTACTGCTTCCCGATTGCAGACCCATAACAAGTGAATATAAAAGACTGTTTGTCGGTTTTTCTTCAAGTCCGTCAAAGAGATGCTCGGACAGACCGCTCTCTTTTGCGGCAATGGCGATAAGCTCTTTGTCATAAAAACCTATATTCAAAAGCTTTGCCACCTTTTCGGCAACCTCGTGACCGCCCGAACCGAATTGACGTGCAAATGTTAAGATGATTTTGTCGCTCATTTTTTCGACCTCCCGTTAAATGCTTTTATATATTTTAACACGTTTTCGCCGAAAATGAAATACCCAAAACCAAATTTTTTTAAATTTCGGCATAGAAATTTTTTATGCTTTTTTATACAAATTTACTATACTGACACCTGTGTAATAATGCTTTAAGATGTCGCGGTACTTCATTCCGCGACCTGCGAGGACATTCGCCCCGTTTTGGCTCATACCGACGCCGTGACCATAGCCTTTAACCCTGAACGTAACTTTGGCGCCGGAATCGGGAACGGTGCATTCATCGACTTTTTTGTCGTTGAGTTCAATACTGAAATTCGCGCTTTTAAGCCCGAGTATTTCGCGGATTTGAGTGCCTTTAAAGACGGTGTTCCCGATTTTTATTTCGCGAACGCTGCCGCCGTCCGTACGCGATATTTCCGAAATAAACATATCCGAATCCGTTCCGCTGAAATCGGATTTTGAGGCGTGCAGCCTGTCGCACAGTGATTTGACCGTGAATGTGCTCATCGATTCAAAGCCGTCGGATGACGAATCTTCGCGGCTGTCAACCGAACGCAGATAAGGCAGAGCCCCTCCCCACACATCTTCAACATTCTCTGTCCTGCCGCTGCTCATCGCATAAAAAAATGCCTTGACAACCTCGCCGTCATACGTCATATATTCGCCTTCGGTTCGTTTTGCCGCCGCCTTGATTTTGGCTTCGTAATCATCGGCGTATCGCACATCCCACTGTGCTTTGGCGGCGGATAAATCCCTCCACGCCTTGCAATGATTCGGATTGGTGCATATCATTGCGCCGTTGTGTTCGGGTGCGGTCTGACCTTTAAAATATGCTTCTGCCTTGCTCAAAATATAACTTCGTGCCGCAACCGCCTGGGCGCAGAGCGCTTCGGAATTATAGGTCGGCGGCATCTCGCCGGCAAGTACGCCCTCAATGTATTCCTCAAAATTGCGGTTCTCGACCTTGCCGCTGTCGGTCATATATACGCTGATTGTAAAGGGGTTGTCAAAACTTCCGGCTTGTATCGCGCCGCTTTGGGCGCTTTCCGTCCGTTCCGAACTGTGTTCATACAATGTCGAGATTCCCGAAATGCCTATCGGTATGGCAAACGCCGCCATTACAAGCAGAATAAAAATTGTTGCTGTTTTTTTCATAACTATCACCTTGTCCGATTTTTTGTTATATTAAATATATGAATAAAGTTTGTGAATATGCTTAAAATCATTGCGTATTCGCGTGCGAAAAAAATTTTTTGAAAATTTTTCAAAAAAGTGCAACGTTTTCGAATCCCGAATTGTCTTATAAGTGAAAGCTCTTTAAAACAAAAAATTTTGACGAAATACAAAAAAAGAAGTCGAATATGCGTTTAAAGTTACGCAGTATATGCCGAAAGCAAGCAAAATACGGTTGATAAAAACGGCGGTTCGCGAGACGCGGCGGACGATAAAGTCAAATATTAATTAAAAAATAATATTAATTTAACAAAAAAGCGTTGAATTTTATTGTAATATGGAATATAATTAAGCTATATAACACTCTGAACAGAAAATTTTATATCTGTCAGTCGTGAAAGGAGTTTTTATATGATATGCAATAAATGCGGAGCGCAAAACAGTGACGGTTCTAAGTTCTGTTTGAAATGCGGCGAGATTCTCAATGTTCAGCCGCAGGCACAGCCAAAACCCCAACAACCGCAGCAGCAGGCACAACCGCCGCAGCAGGCACAACAGCCGCAACAGCCACAACAGCCGCAACAGGCACAACAGCCGCAACAGGCACAACAAAATCCCAACGGACAGCAACAGTATAATCAACAACAGTACACTCAACAGCCGTACGGTCAGCCGTACATTCCACAAGTTCCGTACCGTGACCCTTATGACCACACATCGGAATTTGACTCGGTCGAGATTTCAAACAACAAGATATTTGCTATGCTGCCGTATCTTTTGGGTTGGATTGGCGTAATTGTTGCCCTTTTGGCGTGTGGGAAGAAGGATAATTCAAAGATGGGATATATTGATTTTCACGTTCGCCAGGCACTTAAAATAACCGTGGTAAGCACCCTTGTCGGAATCATCACATTATTGTTATGCTGGACAATTATTTTTGCTATTGCGGGCGGAATTTGTATGCTGATATTGTTCGTTATAAGAATTATCGGATTTTTCTCAGTATGCAGCGGAAACGCAAAAGAGCTTCCTATCGTAAGAAGTCTCGGATTTTTAAAATAATATTCGTATACACAAAAACAGAGCGGTTGCCGCTCTGTTTTTATGTTATTTTGAATTGAACAGTTTTTTAAAGGCGCTGACGTTTATTTCGGTATAATCACCGATTACATCCGATACTCCGTCTTGTGACATAAGCACTTCCCTTGAATTCGATGATGCAACCGCAATTATCTTGCCTGCCCCGGCGCGGTGCGCCGCTTGGATTCCCGAAAGACTGTCCTCAAACACAACTGCCTTTTCGGGGGGAATATCAAGCTTTTGCATTGCCGCAATATAAATATCGGGTTCGGGCTTTCCTTTAATCGTTCCGTTGTCGTATGTAACGGATTTAGTATCAAACCATTTGCCGATACTCATTTTATCAAAATAAAAATCAATATTGCTGAGCGGTGACGATGTTGCAATCGATACGGAAATATTCGCCGCTTTAAGATTGTCAAGAAAATCGGCGGCACCCGGTGCGAGGTGAAACGTCTTAGGGTCGTCAACACAAAGGCGGCGATAAACCGCTTCTTTTTCTTCGCCCATTTTTTCGGTCTCGGCATCGGTCGGCATACGCTTTAAAAGATATTTTAAGATATATTGGTTGCTGCGCCCCATTATTGCGGCGTTTTCTTCGTCTTTTAAAGGTCTGCCGATTATTTGTTCGGCATAGCTCTTCCACGCCTCGATATGCTTTTCGGTATCAAAAAATAAAGTGCCGTTAAAATCAAAAATTACTGCCTCATACATAAAAAGTCACCTCATTGGTATTATTTTTGCCCGATAACAAGCAAATACGGCACAGAAACTGTGCCGTATAAATGTAAAATTCTTATTGTTCGGTAATGCCGTAACGCTTTCTGAATTTGTCAACTCTGCCGCCTGTATCAACAAGCTTTTGCTTACCTGTGTAGAAAGGATGGCAAGCCGAGCAAATTTCGATACGAATATCTTCTTTTGTCGAACCTGTTTCAATTACGTTTCCGCAAGCACACTTAATTGTGGTCTGCTTGTAATCAGGATGAATTCCTTGTTTCATATGTCATTTCACCTCTTTATATATTATATCTGTCTTTAACAATTTAAAGTTTTGTTTTCACAAGTATTAAAGATTATAACATAACTGCAACAAAATTGCAAGCATTTTTTCGGAAAAAACTTAAATTTTTCCGAAAAATCGGAATTAGTCACCGAGACACATACCGATTGAACGTGCGGTTTTAATCCAATAACTTGATTCTTCAACGGATTTATTCTGTCCGATAACGTTCTCGAGAGAGTCATAGCTAAGCTTTGAACCGTCAAGAATAACCATATTTCCGAACTTGCCCTGCATCAAAAGCTCAACCGCGAACGAGCCGTAACGTGTAGACAAAATTCTGTCGTTGGCTGTCGGTGTGCCGCCGCGCTGAACGTGACCGAGTATGGTTGCGCGAGCCTCGAGACCTACCAATTCTTCGAGCTGACTTGCAACAACGTTGCCTATGCCGCCGAGACGAATCGGGTCGGGGCTGTTTTCAACAACCTTTGATACAACAACGTCACCGCCGAGAGGTTTTGCGCCCTCTGATACAACAACCAATGCAAAATCCTTGCCTCTTGCGCGGTTAGCCTTGATTGCTTCGGCAACTTTATTAATGTCATACGGAACCTCGGGGATAAGAGCCGCGTCACAGCCGCCGGCAATAGCGGATGCAATACCGATAAATCCGGCATAACGACCCATAGCCTCAATAACCATAATTCTGCTGTGTGATTCAGCGGTTGTTCTGAGTCTGTCGATAGATTCGGTTGCAACGGAAACAGCGGTATCAAAACCGAATGTTGTGTCCGTTGATGCCAAATCGTTGTCTATTGTCTTGGGAACGCCGATAACCTTAACGCCCTTGCGCGAGAAATCTCTTCCGCTTGTAAGAGTGCCGTCACCGCCGATTACTATCAATGCGTCAATACCTGCGTCTTTAAGATTCTTAACGCCGACATCGGATACGTCACCGTGTTGTTCGTTTCCGTTCTCATCCGTATAGGTATAATCAAACAGGTTATCCTTGTTTGAGCTGTAGAGCATTGTGCCGCCCTTTGAAATAATACCCGATACATCGGATAATTTAAGGGGAACAAACTCATCGCCGCCGAGATAAAGTCCGCGATAGCCGTGTTTTATTCCCACAACCTCAAGGCCGTACTTTAAAATAGCGGTTTTTGTCAGAGCGCGGATAACCGCGTTCAATCCGGGACAGTCACCGCCGCCCGTCATAACACCTATTTTTTTAATTTCACTCATAATTAATATACCTCCTGTTAAAGCGGAATGAACCGCGCTGAAATTACGTTGTACAGTTGATAGTTTTAAATCAAGGCGGAGCATACGCCGCAAATCTGACCGGCGATATAAGACGCATATCGCACGCTTTAAACAAATTTATACTGTTAATATACCCCATTGTTTTAAAGACTATCAAATATAATTCTATCATATTTTGGAAGGTAATGCAAGAATTTTTTTTAAAAAATCCGTTTTTTGTCGGTTTAATCGAGGATTCTGTCGGATTGCACAATTTGGAATTTTTGAAAAACTTGTCGATAGGTGAATTTGAGTAAAAAAATATTGATATTTGATATAAATAAACTTGCATATCGATGTTTTGAAACAAAAATTATATTTTAATATAAAATTATAAGAAAAAACTTGCTTTATTTACAATAATGTTATATAATTTAAGACAGAAGATATGAAAGGACTTGTAACAATATTATGGAAAAAGAAATGATAATACAAAAAATGAGTGACGCAGGACTTGTTGCGGTTGTCCGCGCCGAGAATGCCGATGAGGCAATAAAAATAAGCGACGCTTGTTTGGACGGTGGATGTCCGTCAATCGAACTGACTTTTACCGTCCCGGGGGCGCACAAGGTTATCGAGGCTCTTGCGGCAAAATACCCGAACGGTGAAATGCTGCTCGGCGCAGGAACGGTTCTCGACAGCGAAACGGCGAGAATTGCTATCCTGTCGGGCGCGGCATATATAGTAAGCCCGTCATTCAACCTCGAAACGGCTAAACTTTGCAACCGTTATCGTGTACCGTACATTCCGGGTTGTATGACAATAAACGAGGTAATAACCGCAATGGAGGCAGGCGCGGATATAATCAAGATATTCCCCGCGGATTTGTTCGGACCCAAAATAATTAAAGATATAAAAGGTCCTCTGCCACAGGCAAAGATGATGCCGACGGGCGGCGTTGACGTTGATAATGTCGGCGAGTGGATAAAGGCGGGCGCGGTTGCGGTCGGCGCAGGTTCATCGCTTACCAAGGGCGCAAAAACGGGCGATTACAAGGCGATAACCGAAACCGCGAAGAAGTTCATAGACGGAATCCGCGCGGCGAGACAGGCGTAAACGTAAAAAATGAAAAAATATATAACACACAGCGAGAATGAAACACGAATGCTCGGCAAGCGTCTTGCCGAGAGTTTTTCGCCGGGGAGCGTTATTGCGCTCTGTGGTGATTTGGGATGCGGAAAGACAGCCTTTGTCAGGGGCGTTGCTGATTATTTTGGCTGCGGAGACGTGGTGACAAGTCCAACCTTTACACTTGTGAATCAATACGACGGGAATCTGACGGTCTATCACTTTGACGTTTATCGTCTTGAAAACCCGTCCGTTGACGAATGTGACTGGATGGACGATTACCTTTTCGGTGACGGAATTTGTCTTATCGAGTGGGCGGACAATATCAAACGTGTCTTGCCCGATACGACGGTCAGAATAGAATTTGAAAAAAATCCGAACGATGAGAACGAAAGGATTATAACGATATAAAATGAATATACTTGCGATAGATACCTGTTGTTCAGCGGCGACCGCGGCGGTGCTGACAGATGACCGCCTGGCGGCCGAGATTGTACAGAACAACAAAAAAACTCATTCACAAAACATAATGCCGATGATTGATTTTATGATGTCACAAGCGGAAATGTCAATCGGCGATATTGACTGTTTTGCCGCCGCGGTCGGTCCGGGGTCGTTCACCGGTGTAAGGATAGGCGTTGCCACCGTAAAGGCGTTGGCGCATGCCTTCGGCAAGCCGTGTGCGGCTGTGTCGGCTCTGCACGCTATGGCGTATAACGTTGCCGATTTCGGCGGAATAATCTGTCCAATATTTGACGCACGCCGCGGTCAGGTTTATAACGCACTGTTCGGCGGCAGGGGCGCGGAGCGTTTGACTCCCGACCGTGCAATTTCGGCGAAGGAGCTTTGCGATGAGCTTGACGAGAGGGTCAGGTCCGCCGAAAGTTCGCCCGAGATTATATTTCTCGGTGACGGCCTGCCCGTTTTTGCGGATATGTTCAACGAACGTTTCGGCAAGAGAGCGGTATTCGCAAAGAGGAGTCTCAGAATGAACCTTGCCGCATCGGTTGCCGAGATAGGTTATGAAAAGCTCTTGCTCGGCGATGTGTGCGGCTATGCCGAACTTAAGCCTATGTATTTGCGGCTTTCGCAAGCGGAACGCGAAAAGACGGAACGCGAAAAATTAAATCGGGAGAGTAATATTAATGAAAAATAACAAAATTTCACGTATATTCGAACACGAAACATATCGGTTCGGAAGCACGGTAAAATCAATATTTAAGGTCGGAGCGGCAGTGCTGATTTCGGCATCGATGATGATGTCGTCAATAAGCGGCCTTGCCGTAAACTCAAATGATGCCGACAGCCAAAGCGCACAGACAACGCAATCGTCCGATAACTCAGACAGCTCAAACAATTCGGATAATTCGCAAAAAACAACCCAAAAACAGTCGAATCCCGACAGAAAGCAGGGCGAAAAACCTGCGCTCGGCGATGGTGAAACGGGCATCCTTATCGATTCGGCATCGGGAAGGGTTCTTTTTGAAAAGGACAGCACAAAGCGAATGTACCCGGCAAGCACAACAAAGGTTATGACTGCTTTGCTGACGATAGAGGCGATTGAGCGCGGCGAAATTTCGCTCGATACTCAAATTGAGGTTACGGCGGAAATGCTAAAAGATTCAGACCCCGACGGCAGCAATATGGCACTTAAAGAGGGTGAAATTTTGAGTGTTGACGCATTGCTTAAAGGACTCATGATTCCGTCGGGCAATGACGCGGCGTGCGCCCTTGCCGATTATATCGGCAAGAGTATTCCCGAATTTGCCGATATGATGAACCGCCGTGCGGCGGAACTCGGCTGTACGGACACTCATTTTGCCAACCCGAGCGGTCTGCACGATGATGACCATTATACAACTGCGGCGGATATGGCAAAGATAGCAAGGGCGGCAATGTCGCTCGATAAATTCCGCAATATTGCCGATATTGCACATATTAAAATTCCGCCGACAAACAAAACGGAAAAAGAGCGCTATTACATAAACACAAACGGACTTTTGTCAACAATGCGTTATACAAATTTTTATTATAAAGGTGCGAACGGAATAAAGACCGGTCATACGAGCAAGGCGGGGAATTGTCTTGTTTCATCGGCAAAACGTGACGGTCTTGAATTTATCGGCGTAATATTCGGAGGAAAGGATGTTGCCGATTCGCATAAGGACAGTATCGAGATGCTCGATTGGGGATTTGAAACGTTTAATAATATGCGCGCGCTCGGCAAGGATGATATGCCGTGTGAAATACGCGTTAAGCTCGGCAAGTCAACGGATTCGCTCACGTTGTCGGTTGTCGAATCGGTAAACGTGGTTGTTCCGAAAGGAACAACCGCCGACAATCTTGAAATACGCCCGAACATTCCCGAGTCGGTATCCGCGCCGATTTCGGCAGGTACGCAAATCGGAACGGTGTCGGTTTTGCTCGGCGGTGAGGAAATAGGAAGCGGTATTCTTGTTGCGAACCGTGACGTTGAGCGCAGCTTTTTCTGGCCTGTTATGGCGGCGGCGGACGCTCTTTGGAGCAATATAATCACGCGATCTATTATTATTCTGCTTGGGATAGGGGTTCTTGCGTTCATACTTATGTTTATAAGAGGAATGTACGTAAATATAAAGCGCAGCAAGCATAAACGCCGCAGAAGAAGACCGTAATTTTAAGATAAAAATTTATTCAAAAAAATTTTTCTTGAAAAATGGCGTGTTATGTGATATACTACTTAGAGTAACAGCCGAATAATTCACGATGAAAGCGCGTATGCCGCTTTGCATTTTGATATATTGCTCGAAATTTGTTTGAGATACCTCGGGCAATGCGAGAGTGTATGCAATATATATTGTGATTAATCGGTGTAACTTTAAAAGAAACAGAAAATCAACGATAAAATTTTTGAAAGGAATTAAGCTTATGCGCAATACTGCATCATCCGATGATATACAATCGGGTATTTCTGACTCGGATAAATCTGTAAAAACTCCGCTCGGCAAAAAAATTCTTGCCACGTTCGGAATATTATTTATCGCGATAGGGGTTTTTCTGGCGGCATTCGGGCTTTCGTACCGACTGATAATGCTTCCGAAAACGACGACTGTTCCAAAGGACAATGCCGAGGCGGAGATAATCCGTCTCAATACACAGATAAATCAGCTTGAAACCGAGAACAGAAAGCTTAAAGAAGAGAATGAAATTTTAAAGGGCGGCTCGGCATCATCGAACGACTCAACATCGGGTTCGTCGGGCTCAAACTCAACGAAGTCGGGTTCAAGCTCAACGAATTCGTCAAAGAACTCATCAAGTTCGGGTTCATCGTCGAGTTCGTCAAGCTCGGGAACATCGTCATCAACGAAATCCTCGGGTTCGTCAAGTTCATCGAAATCCTCGGGTTCGTCAAGCTCATCGAAATCTTCGGGCTCATCAAGCTCATCAAGCTCATCAAGCTCATCGGGTTCAACAAGTTCGTCGGGTTCATCGAGTTCATCAAACCGCAATTAATTTTCCGCACGATTGATATTCGGCTTGCGGAATTAATCGCCTTTGTTTTGTTCGTCCGCAACGGAACGAGGGTAAAATAACTAAATTAAGATGTCCCCCGCCTTTATAAGCGCCGGGTTCCACTTAATTTTTTTCAGTGATGGGATACAATCCCTCACTGAAAAGGTTGAATGACGGGACTTTTAGTCCCTTATTAAATTGCGGACAGAAAGGCAAAGAAAACTTATGGAAAACCTAAAACCAAAATACAAAAGAATAATGCTTAAAATAAGCGGCGAGGCTCTTGCCGGTGAAAAGGGGTTCGGCCTTGACCAGCCGACAATCAACAAGATTGCCGCAAAGATAAAAGAATGCTATGACTTGGGCGTTGAAATTTCTATCGTTATCGGCGGCGGCAACTTTTGGAGAGGGCGCAACGGCGAAGAGATGGACAGAACGCGTGCCGACCATATGGGAATGCTTGCAACGGTAATCAATTCGCTTGCCATGCTTGACGCGCTTGAACATCTCGGTGTTGAGTGCCGCGTACAGACGGCAATCGAAATGCGCCAGATAGCAGAGCCGTATATCAGGCTCAAAGCCGCGTCACATCTCAAAAAAGGCAGGGTTGTAATATTTGCCTGCGGCAGCGGTAATCCGTTCTTTTCGACCGATACGGCGGCGGCTCTGCGTGCGGCGGAGATTGACGCAGAAGTTATATTGCTTGCCAAAAAGGTTGACGGCGTATATGACAGCGACCCCCACGTTAATCCCAATGCCAAAAAGTTTAAAACCCTGTCATTCCTTGACGTATTGAACAAGGGTCTCGGCGTTATGGATTCAACGGCGACATCGCTTTGTATGGACAACAATATTCCGCTTATTGTTTTCGGCCTTGACGACCCCGAAAACATAAAGAGAGCCGTTCTCGGTGAGGACATCGGAACAATTGTTTCCAAATAAAATACGCAAATAATTAATTTACGAAAACAACGTCTGTCCGACAATTCCACGGACGGACAGACGAATATATAACAGTGGAAAGAAAGGCTTGGTATTTCCTTATGAAGAACACAGAAAATAAAATGACAAAAGCAATAGCGGCACTTGAAAACGACTTTGCGTCAATCCGCGCAGGTCGCGCAAACCCGGCAATACTCGATAAAATTACGGTTGAGTATTACGGAGCGGCAACCCCTCTTGCACAGGTAGGAACAATTTCCGTTCCCGAGGCACGGACTTTGCTTATCCAGCCGTGGGATGTAAGCGTGCTTAAAGAAATCGAAAAAGCAATCCTTGCATCGGACATCGGTATCAATCCCAATAATGACGGCAAGGTTATTCGCCTTAACTTCCCTCCGCTGACCGAGGAGCGCAGAAAGGAACTTAACAAGAGCGTTTCAAAGCGCGGTGAGGAGGCAAAGGTTGCGATTAGAAATCTGCGCCGTGACGCGATTGACGGATTTAAAAAACAAAAGAAGAACAACGAAATCACCGAGGATGATTTAAAGGACCTCGAGGAAAAGATTCAAAAAATGACCGACCGCTTCGTTAAACAGATTGACGAGCTTACGGCGGCAAAGGAAAAAGAAATCCTTGAGGTATAATTTCATTATACCTGATTTAAATTGATGTTCGGGGACAAAAAATATGTTTTTTAAGAAAAAAAAAGCCGCGCAAAGCGGCGAGCTTGATATGTCAAACATTCCGAAACATATCGGAATAATAATGGACGGCAACGGCAGGTGGGCAGCGGCACGCGGCTTGCCGCGCAGCGCGGGGCATCGCAAGGGTGCCGAGATTCTCGAGGGTCTTGCCGTGTACTGCGGCAAGATAGGGATTGAGGTTATCACGGCTTATGCCTTTTCGACCGAGAACTGGTCTCGCCCGAAAGACGAGGTTGATTATCTTATGAACCTCTTGTATGATTATCTGTCGGATGCCGACCGCCGCTTTAAGCGCAACAATATTCGGTTCATCGTGAGCGGTGATATGTCGGCGTTTGACGAGCGGCTGCAAGGCGCAATCAAAAATGCCGTTGAAATAACCAAAAACGGAACGGCGGTTTGTATCAACCTTGCGCTGAATTATGGAGGCCGCGATGAAATAGTCCGCGCCGCGCGTGCGGCGGCAGAGGATGCCGCGAACGGAAAAATCAAACCGTGTGATATAGACGAAAAAGTTTTTTCGTCATATCTCGATACGGCAGGGCTGCCCGAGGTCGATTTTATTTTGCGGCCGGGCGGCGAACACCGATTATCGAATTTCTTGCTGTGGCAGGCGGCGTATTCCGAATTTATATTTTCGGATGTATATTGGCCGGATTTTACCGAACGGGATTTGGATTCGGCTTTGCTTGAATATCAGCATAAAACCAGACGTTTCGGCGGAGTATAATATCTTTTCGGGTATGATTTTTGCCTATGTCTGTATGAAAGGAACCTGACCTATGGATTCTTCACTAAAAAAAAGACTGATTACCGCGATATGCGGCGTACCGCTTTTGATAATAGTATTGCTGTCTCCGCTGTGGGTTGTCACTGCGGCAGTGATTGCGGTTTCGCTTATAGGATTATATGAATACTTTCGGGCGGTCGGACTGACCTCACATCCGTATATGTGCATTTTCGGATATATCGGTTCGGTAATAATCGCGCTCGGCGCGAATTTTTCCGCATCCGCATCACTTTTGGTGATGTATCTGTATGTGATTATACTCTTTCTCTTTATGATTTTCAATAAAGAGTCGGTAAGCCTGATACATATTGCGCTTTTGGCGTTCGGATTGATTTATATACCGTACTTTTTGTCAAATATAATATATATCCGTATGACCGAACACGGAAAGGTATTCATATGGCTTGTGTTTATCGGTGCGTATATGTCCGATACGGCGGCGTATTTTTCCGGCAGGTTCTTAGGCAGGAACAAGCTTTGTCCGACGGTCAGCCCCAATAAGACGATTGAGGGTGCGATTGGCGGCGTGATAGGTGACGGCATCGCATTCGTTATATTTGCGCTTGCGATGAATGCGTTTTGCGGAGAGTTTAGTGACGAGAGTATAAATGTTTGGCTTATGTTTCCGCTGGGTGCGGTGACATCGATAATATCACAGATAGGTGACCTTGTTGCGTCATCCATAAAGCGTCAGTTCAATATAAAGGATTTCGGAAAGATTCTGCCGGGTCACGGAGGAATACTCGACAGATTCGACAGTATAATTACCGTTGCACCTTTTATTTATCTTATGCTTTCGTGTATGTCAATAATGAAATAATTATGAGATTTTAAAGACGGTTCGGATTCGAGCCGTCTTTTTGAATACAAAATATTTATAAAATTATGATTATGATAAAAAAATACAACCGCTAAAATACAATTATACAATACCAAATGAGGTTTAAGCGGTATAATATATGCGGATTATATTATTGATTTAAGGTGCACGAACAAACGAGTATAAAAATATACCGAATTTAAATTTGTGAATTTCGGTAATTGGTTGAGCTTTTTAGTATTTTATTTCGTAATATGGTTGACATCGGGTTATACAAGTGCTATAATTAATAAAAATTTGCATAAACGGAGACTATTATGGATAACAAAAAAGAAATATTGGTAATATTTAAAACACATTTGGACATCGGATTTACCGATTACGCCGAAACGGTAAAAGATAAATACATAAATCAATTTATCCCGAACGCGATACGCGTGGGAAATGAGCTTAAAAATACAGAAACGCCGTTTGTGTGGACAACCGGGTCGTGGCTGATATGGGAAGCGTTGAAACAGGATAAGGACGGCAGCGTGGCAAAGGCAATAGAGGACGGCATTATATGCTGGCACGGGTTGCCCTGTACAACGCATACCGAGCTTATGAACGCAAAAATGTTTGAGTATGGTCTTTCGCTGTCGCAAAAGCTTGACGCGAGGTTTAACAAACATACAATAGCGGCAAAGATGACGGATGTTCCGGGCCATACAATCGCGATGATTCCGTATCTGAAAAAGGCGGGAATCGAATTTTTGCATATCGGCGTGAATACCGCAACGCCTCTGCCGCCCGTTCCGCCCGTATTCAAATGGAAATTCGGCGATGATGAGATAACGGTTATGTATCAGACAGGTTACGGACTGCCGATGGAATTTGACGATTTTGTGATATATTTCGCACATACCGAGGATAATTGCGGACCGCAGTCGGGCGACGAAATCATAAAGTTATATGACAAAATCAAAAAAGAATATCCGAACAGCGTTATAAAAGCGGCAACCCTCAACGATGCGGCGATGAGGGTAAGAGAGCTGAAAAATTTGCCGATTGTCGATAAAGAAATCGGTGATACATGGATTCACGGTGTGGGTACAGACCCCAAAAAAGTCGGAATGTATAAAGAGGTTTTAAGATATATTGATGATAACAACATCGATACGGAGAAGACAGACCTATCGGATAATTTGCTGCTTGTTCCCGAACATACATGGGGTATGAACACAAATGTTTATTTCAAAGTTTATAAAGATTATGAACTTGACGAGTTTGCGGCATATGAGAACGACCCCGATAAATTAAAGGTGGAAAAGTCGTGGCAGGAACAGCGCGATTTTGTTACGGCAGGCGCAAAAGCGCTGAATTATGATATAAAATATGAGGTGAGAGAACCGAGCCTTGACGGATTCGGCGAAACGGAATCGGAGGATGCGGAATTTGAAATAAGCTGGGAACTGTTTGACACAGACGATTATTTGAGGTATATGAAGGTTTACCTTCAATTCACGCCGCAGAACATCGGCTGGGCGTGTGCCGATTATATGAAGCTCGGACTTCCGCTGTATAAGGGCGGAGTGTATACCGCAAAGGTCTTGAATACATATACAAACGGTCGGACAATCCTTTATCGGTTGGGCTTTGACGGCGAACTGTCCGAGAGATACGGGTTGCCGTATTTTTGGGTTGAAAAGACCGATAACCGCTATGAGATAAAATGGTTCAATAAGGGCAAGCTCAGACTTCCGCACGCAATATGGCTCAAATTCAAGGGCTTTGACGAAAAGTGGGAGATTGATAAGCTGAATCATTGGATTAAGGCAGAGGATGTAATAGGAAGTCCTCTGATTTGTGCCACCGATTACGGCGTTCGCAACGGCGAATATGAGATAGAAAGCCGCGATGCGGCGCTTGTTGCACCCTTCGGCCGAAGGCTATATGACTATGATATAAACCCGAGCGGACAGGATTTGTATTTTAATCTTTATAATAATGTATGGAACACAAACTTTCCGATGTGGTACGGCGATGATACAAAATTTGAGTTTATAATCAAAAAGAGATAACATAAATTATATCTGCGAAATAACAAGCCGCCGGGCGGCTTGTTATTTCGTCCGAATGATTTTAAGCGGTATTTTACATAATGCGCGGACAATAAACACGGGCTGAGCCGATTTATCTCAAATTTTTTGAGAAAAACGAGATTTTTTGAAAAAAACGCTTGACAAATATTTGATTATGTGGTATTATATTTGTTGTGTTCGTTCAAAGAACACTTTTTAAAACTTAATTTGGCGGTATAGCTCAGTTGGCTAGAGCATGCGGTTCATACCCGCAGTGTCACTGGTTCGAATCCGGTTACCGCTACCAGGCTCCTTGGTCAAGTGGTTAAGACTCCGCCCTCTCACGGCGGCTACAAGGGTTCGAATCCCTTAGGAGTCACCAAAAACGACAAGCACGAAATTGCTTGTCGTTTTTACTTATTCACGGTTCCTTCGAATCTTGTGCGCAGATTTTGGAAAATGCTTGTCGTTTTTATTCGCTCGGTGTTTGATTTATTGCTGCGCGCGTTCCGTCTTCCGGTATCTGTTCGGCGATATGCCGTATACCTCTTTGAATTTGCACCTGAAATAGCTTTCGTTTTCATAACCGGTAAGTTTAATGATTTCCGAGATATTCATATCTGTTTCGCCCAAAAGCTTTGCGCAAAACTTAATTTTTAAAACCCTTACATATTCGTTGAAATTCTTTCCCGTGTGCTTTTTGACCGCGCTTCTTGCCGCGCCGCAAGAACATTTCATATGTTCGGCAAAGTCCTTTAACCTTGTATCGGTCAGGTTATTCATTATATATTCGTCCAAAGCTTTTAAAAACACATCATTGTCGGGCGCGATTATGTTTTCTTCCATTTCGCCGAGCCTTGAATAAACCTCATCGGCATACGGAATTGACGGCGAAGCGCCGTTGCGTGATACGGTTATCGCCGAAGCGGCAGAGGCGGTCTTGAGTATTTCACCAATCGGCATTTCGTTATACAGCCCTGCAACAAAATATCCCATAAATGTGTCGCCTGCGGCGGTTGTGTCAACCGCTTGGGCTTTAAATGAAGGCTGATAAATATAATTTTCCGAATCTTTATAGACCGAGCCTTTTACTCCCTTGGTCAAAACGATTTTAAGATTTGGGTAATTTTCCGCCGCAATCAAAAGCGATGCGTCCGCGTTCGCCGATGCAAAAAACGACTTTATTTCAATTTCGTTCAAAACAAGATATGAAATCATATTCATATCTATCTCAAAAAGATTGGCATTGATGGGCGAGGGGTTTAATATGATTGTCATTTCCTTTTTGTATGCCTGTTCGATGATATAGACGGGATTGCTGATTTCGTTTTGCAGGATAAGAATATCGCCTTTTGAAAACAAAGCCAAAGTGCGGTCGATATAATCCTTGTCAATCATATCATTTGTACCGGGATAGACAAAAATCGAGTTTTCCGCCGAGCTTGAAACCTGAATGATTGCATGACCGTTTTTGGCGTCTCTGCGCATAATAAGAGAGGTGTCAACACCGCTTTTGTTCATAATATCGATAAGCATATCGCCGTCCGAGCCGACACAGGCGGCGTGATAGATTTTTGCGCCTGCTTTTGCGGCGGCAACGGATTGATTAAGCCCTTTTCCCCCGGGGAAAATCCGCATATCAAAGCTCCGCTCCGTTTCGCCCTCGGCGACAATATGGTCAAGGCTGTAAACATAGTCGAGATTACACGACCCGATATTTAATACTTTCATAATTATAACCATTCCTTTCACTCTTTCTTAAATTATAACATATGTTTTTTAAAAAATACAGACCCATTTTAATCAAAAAACAGTCCATTTGTTTAATTTGCGGCTTTTATGTCGGTAAGATACGCGTTTGATGTCTGTAGAACGGCAATTTTGCTGTGCGTGGCGACAGAATTGCGGATAACCGCATAATTCGATGAACATATTACGGGACGTCGAGGACGCCGTCCCCTACAACCAAACATTACGTATGTCACAACTCGGTAGGGGATGGCTCTCGTCTGCCGACTCGGTCAAATTGCAAAACGATTGCCACCGGCAATCTGCGACCCCGACATCCAGTGCATACGTATGTTTTTTGTGCGCCGGTCTTAGGATTGGCGCATTTTTTAATGGCTCTTTGTCAATTTTGTTTTTCATAAAGAATTGACAAAACAGAGAAATGATAAGAGGCAGAGTCCCTTGCCGAACAAATAAAAACGGAATACCGATTTTCGGTATTCCGTTTGTTTGACTTTAGTTTTAAGTTAGATATTAGTCGGATGTATAAGGCATAAGCGCAATCTGTCTTGCACGCTTTACGGCAACAGTCAACTGACGCTGGTGCTTTGCACAACAACCGCTGATTCTTCTCGGAAGAATCTTGGCACGCTCTGTTACATATCTTCTGAGCTTTGCAACGTCCTTATAATCGATATAATCTACTTTATCAACGCAAAAAGCACAAACCTTTCTCTTGGATCTCTTTACGCGGGGTCTTTCAACTCTTTTTTCTTCAGCCATTTGTTACGCCTCCTTTTAAACGGCAATATGCCAAATTAATTAAAACGGAAGATCGTCGTCTGTATCGAGCAGAGGTGAAAAATCGTCCTCTGTTTAGATTCAGATTATCCGCTATTCCAATCGTATTGAGATTCACAACCCAGGCTATTCT